>Ga0123355_10011927_pt1 | contig 13433 bp, 15 predicted proteins | sample TergutEmb28metaG_3_FD_89872 | JGI IMG/M metagenome (GOLD analysis project Ga0123355, IMG submission 89872) | Embiratermes neotenicus P1 segment gut microbial communities from Petit-Saut dam, French Guiana - Emb289 P1 | ecosystem: Host-associated > Arthropoda: Insects > Digestive system > Gut ...
GTTGGTGTTGGTGCTGAACGGGCCTACGTTTGTGGAGGAAACGTTCGCGGGCCTGTCGAGCGACCAGTTATTCCCGACCCTCGCACAAGTGTGGCAGCAATTGTCGCAGCAACTGAACAGTCCTTCGGCGGAGGCGCCGGCCACATCCTCAGTCTCTTCGCTCCAGCCTGTGTCCGCGGACACAATTGACACGAACGTGCCAATCGACAACATGTCGGCGCTCCAGATGGGCATTCTTTGCGGTGATGTGGTGTGGCCAAAATCGACTGCTGAGTACAAGGCGCTGCTTGCAGCCGACAGCATCGCATTCCCGATGTTTGGGGCGCTGGGATCGAACATTTGGCCTTGCGCATTCTGGCCAACCAGCAACACTCCCATAACCATTACATCCAACGGTCCGAGCAACATCATGATCCTTGAAAACCTGCGAGACCCCGTCACTCCTTACCTCGGGGCGCTGCAAATGAATGCTGACCTCGGTCACCGGACCACATTCGTAAGCGTCAATCAGGGTGGTCATGGAGTGTACCTGACGACGCCCAATATCTGCGCCAACAATGCGGCGACGGCATTTCTTGCGAGCGGGACTTTCCCTGGAGGTTTTGTCAGCTGTCCGGCAAACCCCTCAACCAGTCAACCCAACTTGGACACGAACGCGAAATTCACTGATTCAGAGCGAGAGCGCGCCCGGCGGGAACTCGAGCGCCTGATGAACACTGGACTAACAAAGGGATGGATGAGCGGGCTTTAATCAGCTTTCCTCGCCGGTGGTCTACTCCTTCGGACCCGGTCCCTGTTCTCGCGTTCAGGCAGGAGACAGGGATCGGGAAGTTTGCCGTTGAATGCAAAACATTCACACTTCCCCAGCAGCCATGGACTATCTTCGGCAAGAATCGCTAATACATTATCGCTCGGTTCCGGGCTGGCCAGAAGCGTCTCCGATCGACTCCGAGCATGTCCATGACCTGATACCGGATGACCCCGTCCGCCCAGGCGAACTCGCTCTTCATCCGCAGCCGCTCGCGGCCGGTTGGTATCGAAGGGGTCTAACACGGTGAGGTCTACGATTCTCGAGACCCTAAGAACCCGGGCGTGTCCCACAACTAAGTCGTGAGACGGTTATTGGAGATCGGCGACAGCTGCCACATTCTAAGCGCTGTCAGACTCGCCATGTTCCCCGTGACCTGTGTGACAATAGCCGGCGCGCTGGAACCGGAATGATAGAAGCGCTTTGTCAACGTGCTGTGCTGGTTGGCAAAGCACTCGATCACGGAACCGTCGATCAGAAAACGGAGTTCCGCGCTGGAACTGGTTCCTGCCCCAACAGACACGACCTTGTCGTCGATCACGACTTGGTCTGATCGTGCCGGATCGTAGCTGCAGGTGACCCAGCTTTGGCCGTCTCCCTCCGGCGATCGAAGGCGGATCGTGATCGGATCGGTTCTGCGGCGGAAAGAACAGAGGATCTCTCCGCAACAATTGTCGATTCGCATGCTTGCGAGCTGCCGCCGGTCTGCGGCATCGTCTCCCGTGAGGCGGAGTTGTTGTTCGCGGCCGCGCAGCTGTTCGACTTGCGGCGCGAGGCTGATCTTGAGGTCGTTGTTGGCATCCAGATGGAGCATCCGCGGCAAAGACATCATGCCCGCCCATCCGGCAGCGCGGTAGTCTGCTTCGGAACGAGTTTCGGTGATCCAGCCCCACAGGATCCTATTTTGCGATTGGTCGAGTTGCGTCTTTGCGGCGTACAAGGAGCCGTGGTCAAGAACACCACTGCGTTCTCGATGGAATACCAGCGCGGACGTGTCGAATACGCCGGACTGCCAGTACGTTTTCCCGCCTGTCGAATGAATCAGCACATGCTTGTCGCCGAGCGGAAAGAAATCGGGGCACTCCCACATCTTGCCGCCCTCGGCGGGGCTGGCCGCCTGGGACAGGGACCCCTCAGCCAATGGGTGCAAGTATTCCCAGCGATGGAGATCGTGCGAGCGGTACAAGAGGACGATTCCGCCTTTGCCGCGGATACCGGATCCGACCACCATGTACCAGATCTTCCCGTCACGCCACACGGCCGGATCGCGAAAACCAACGAGGTCGAGTCCGGCGGGCGGAGTGGCGATTACCGGCGAGGGCACTTTGCTCCACGTTATGAGACCGTCTTCCGCGCCATAGGCGAGGCACTGCGATTCCCTCAGACTATGCACGCCGTCACGAAGGGTAGCTTCTCTTTCAGGCGCCGACACAACCCCCGTGTAGAGGACCGCAACCCGTCCGCCATCGTCGACAGCCGATCCGGTGAAGCACCCGGAAGCGTCGGGGCCACCGGGAGTGGGGGCAAGAGCGATGGGAAGATGACGCCAGTGCACCATGTCCGGGCTGGCTGCATGTCCCCAGTGCATATCTCCCCAGACCGGAGCGCCGGGGTTGTACTGGTAGAACATGTGATATTCGCCACGCCAGTAAACAGGGCCATTTGGATCATTCATCCAGTTTGCGGCAGGCAGCAGATGATACTGCGGACGCCGCGGGTCGGCAGCGAGCAGGGCTGCAGTGTGCGATGCGTGGAGGGCCTGCCCGAGAGCGCGGGAGCGGACCGCGACTCCGCCACCGACGATCATCGAACCTCTAATAAATTCGCGCCGTCTCATGGACCAGGATTATCGGGCGAACCACTTGTCCGGGTCAATCGAAACCGAATGCTCTGAACGCCTGTATCGCCGCCGGAAGTGAAGATGCGACCGAGGATCCCGACTGCGACAAGGCAAAGGATACGCGTCAAGACACCAGGCAATCCAGAGTCAGGCAGAAAACCGAGGAGGAAGTCGAACGGGTCGAGAAATGCACCGGGGCTGAGGCAATACGCCGTGCTCATACTCCTCCGGCCTGTTTCGGAGCATGGATTTGCATCGTTTATTCAACCTGTCCAAGCGGTGGCAGCCCGCTCACGCGAGTTGTAAGATAAGAGGCGCGCATCCGGGCGCGACGGCAATACACCGAAAGGGCAACGCCTTCCGAGAAATTGAGAAATTCTGGAGGACGCCCATGCTTTGCCTCGATAATCTCAAAAAGCAAGCCAAGCAGATTGTCCGTTGGCATCGCGAAGGGTACCATCCGGTGGCCCAACGCATCAGAGCCGGATTGCCGCGCTTTCGCGACGCGGACGATACCACGATCCTTTCCAGGCCTTTCGCCCTCAGCGACGCGCACGAACTGATTGCGCGGGAACTCGGATTCGAGACTTGGCATGCCCTACGGACCGCTGACCTCAGCGCTTTGTGGCCCGACGAACGCCGACCGGGAAATGAGCCCGAACTGCTGGGGGCGCATCCTCAGCTATTTGTGTCCGACGTTGAAGCGTCTTGCCGCTTCTTTGTTGAAAAACTCGGCTTCACGGTCGGCTTTAAATACGGGAAGCCCGTGTTTTACGCTCTCGTTCAAAGGAACAGCGCTGGTCTCAACCTTCGGTACGTTCACGCTCCTGTCCTGAACAGGGAGGCGGACCGTCCCTATGACTTGCTATCCGCGAGCATTCCTGTCGGGAACGTGAAGGCACTGTACTTGGAGTATCAGAGCGTGGGCGCTCCCATGCATCAGCATCTGAAAAAGCAGCCTTGGGGAACTGAGGACTTTATCGTCCTGGATCCAGACGGTAACCTGATCCACTTCGCCGAGGCTGTCAGGCCGCCTGAAACCTAAGTTGAACTCAGCCGGTGGCTTGCGTGTGACTTGCGAGCGGATAACGCAAGCGCAATACGGAAATATCGGTTTCAACTGTTACCAGATGTCGGGGAAAAGCCTCGTCCTTCGTCGACCCGGCCGGGTCAGAATTCGCCCGCCGCGGGCGATCGAGTCCCAAGGGGTCTTTCCGCAGAGCGTCCGGCGAATGAATTACTCGAAGGAATAGAATCTGCCTTTGTTCTCGTTTCTGGTCTGAACCCACCCCAATACACTATGTACGGTATTGATTTTCCAAGGGCACCTGGTCTAGTGTCGGAAAACATCGAAGAAATATTGCGGGTAAAAGCCGCAACCAATCGAGCGCGTTTCGCATAGGACTGATAACAACCACTTCAAGCCTCTGATTCGGGGCGTGCCAGAGTATCGATCCGTCACAAACCGGCAGGCAATTTGTCTTAGCGAGTGCGAGGGATCGATGGCTTCGAAATGCCTCGCTCAACGGTCAAGGAGACAATTATGAAAATCGTAGTGATCGGCGGTACTGGACTCATTGGATCAAGGCTTGTCAAAAAGCTTCAGGAAAATGGGCACGAAGCCCTGGCCGCAGCGCCCAACACCGGCGTCAACAGCATTACCGGCGAGGGACTCGCTAATGCGTTGCAAGGCGCTTCGGTGGTGGTCGACGTAACGAACTCCCCGTCCTGGGAGGACGCGGCGGTGCTGAAATTCTTCGAGACATCCACCCGCAACCTCCTAGCCAACGAAGCGACGGCAGGCGTACGGCATCACGTTGCGTTATCCGTGGTAGGAACGGACCGTCTCCTCGAAAGCGGCTTCTTCCGGGCAAAACTCGCTCAGGAGAACTTGATCCAATCTTCATCCATTCCGTACTCGATCGTCCGCGCGACCCAGTTCTTCGAGTTCCTCAAGGGCCTTGCCGACATCTCGTTCGACGGCAAAAAGGTGCGACTGCCTCCTGTGCTTTTCCAGCCGATGGCCGCCGACGATGTGGCGAGTGCAGTAGGCGGGTTTGCCGTAGGTCAGCCAGTCAACGGCATGGTTGAAATTGGAGGCCCGAAAGAGTTTCCATTGGATGAACTAGTCCGTCGGCGCTTGGCCGTGCTCAAAGATCCCCGCGAAGTCATCGCTGATCCAAACGCGGTTTACTCGGGAGCGAAAATCGGCGAGAGAACCCTGCTTCCCGGCCCTAACGCACGACTCGGCGCGACCCGTTTTGAAACCTGGCTGACTCAACCTGCAGCACAAATTCCGAGTGCAGCTTCTCAGCCCACAGGCGCTGCAGGGGCGACTAAGGAGAAAGAGAGCCATAAAATAGCCGGCTGATATCGCTGCCGGGCTACGGCGGTCCGTCTGTTGAGCATGATAGAGGAGACCTGGACGGGGCGGCCCGATGTGCCGCCCCATACCCGCCGGTAGCGAATCGGCAGTGTCCGGCTTACAGCACAAAGAATCTATCAGAATGTTCCCGACGCGCGCCGCGCACGATGGAATGTGTTCCTTCCTGCTTGCCGAAGTGGGGATTTCTCTAAACACTTGACAGCATGACGTTTAGTCCTCGATTATGTGCGGGCCATGAAACCTGCCTTCCTGAACGCACCATCTGGAACTCACGATCAGCAAGCTGGTCCAGTATGCCGTGGAGGCGAAGCGATTAAAGTTGACACAAGCGAATGCATTTTCGTGCTGCTCGAACATGCGTTGCGGACCAGAGACGGGTGGGAATGAAGAAGGGCGTAAACGACGAAAGTCTTGAGTTGCCCATGTATGGGCTCTCAGAAGCCGCACTATACCTGCGCGTACCCATTTCCACACTGGATTATTGGGTGTTCGGCAGGGGAAAGACTCCCGGACTCATTACCGCGGCGAGCAGACACCCCCGCACCCTCTCATTCATGAATCTTCTCGAATGTCACGTGCTGGCTGCAATGCGGGGAATCTACAACTTGAAGCTTCCCAAAATCCGGCAAGCCTTGGTTCAGCTGAACAGCATGCACGGATACAAACATCCTCTAGTGGAAATGCCTTTGTTCACAGATCGCCGGGACATCCTGGTTCGAGAGATGGATAAGATCTTGAACTACTCAAGGCCAAAGAAGTTTGGGCAGTACGAGATGCCTCAAATCATGGAAACATTCCTGGAGCGCATTGAAACGGAGAATAAGGAATACAAGTTTTATCCCTTCGTAAGAGAGAGATTGAAGACAGAGCCCAAGCTAATCCTCATCAGTCCCAGCGTTGGTTTCGGAAAGCCTGTCATTGCCGGCACCGGCATTTCCACGACGGTAATTGCCTCGCGGTTCAATGCGCGAGATTCCATTCCTGATTTAGCGAAGGAGTATGGTCTCAGTCGTAGAGAGATCGAAGAAGCAATCCGCTGGGAAATCAGAACAGTCGCGGCTTAATGGACCTTATTTTTTTCTTGGACGAGAACCTGGGCAATTGCAAGCCGATACTGGAATCTTTGACAAAGAGTGGCGTGCGCTATGAGCGCTACCATGACCATTTTGATCCCGGGGTAGAGGACGCAGCTTGGCTTCGCTTCGTGGGCGAGCGAGGCTGGGTTGTGCTCACCAAGGACAAACGCACCAGATATAACCAACTGGAAAAGGCCACGATCCGCCGCTACAAGGTAGCGGAATTTTATTTTGGCTCCGGGAATATGAGCGGGGCCGAGATGGGCTCCGCTTTGGATAAGGCTATTTCATCAATTCGAAGGATTTGCGAAGTTCAGCAACCCCCATTTATCGGCCGCATAAGCAAGTCGGGCATCGTTACGCTCGTTGAGAATAGCCGGGGATCAACACATGAGCGCAAGCGGAGACGCAGGACAACCTAAACAGGTTCATTGCTCGTAGTAAATCCTCTTCGAGAATCTCTTTCCAGTCCTCGCGCGAAAGGTCGCGAGTCTAGGCCCAGCCTCGCGAGAGGCCTTCGGCAAGAGAACGACGACCGCGACCCCGCGAATCACTCAACGGCAATAGGTGACGGACAGCAAGCGGAGCGGCGGTCCTGTAAGGCATCCTAGCTTAGCTCGTCTGTTTACTGAACGCTTTCGTGACAGCCTCGAGGACTCTGGCCGCAACAGCATCGACTGTGGGTTCCTCTGCCCGCTCGGGCGGCTTGCGCTCCGGCTGTGCGATGAGTTTTTCGATAGTTTTCGTGAGCTTGTAGATCGCCGCGAAGGGTGCATGGGGTGATCGCCTCCCAGAGGCAACTTTGAAACAATAGTCTCCGGGGCGCCGGGCGGAACACTAGCCTCCGCAGATAGCGCATAGCGGACAATGCGATCGTTGATTTCTGCGTACAGCGCTCCTTTGTAGAGACCAATGCCGGTACCTCCGGCGCCTCCTGTTCTCTCGGTATCGCCGAAACGCTCGATTCGGTCGGCTTTCCCCGCTCCCGATTTGTCCTGCAAAGCAACGAGAAATCCACCCTCAGGAACCTTGTCGAAGTCGTAATCGCGGCCCGACCAGGTGTTCGCGTACACCACTCCATTCGAGTTCACCGCCAGGTGGCGAGCATGACCAATGCCGTCCGCGAACACCGTGGCGCAAAAGCCTGCCAGCAACGTCAGCCCGCTATCGTCTTTGGGACAGCCCTTGGCGCTTGTATCGGGGCTGGACGGCCCTGCACGCATCGCCACCGCACCCACGGTGAGCAGGAGCGCGGTTCCGATAACATGGCGCAACGACATAGATGCCAATCGCATTGGGATGCCTCACCGACCGGGAATTTGCGGCCATTTTATTACAGCTGGTCGCGGCGGGCCTTTTTTGAAACCGTTCATGCGAGAGACCATTTTGCTCGCCTCTGGCCCTAGCCTGCGACGATAAAATAGTTTGACCTCGAAGATTTCCCGAACGTTTGAGGCGGTGGTGATGCGCCAAGACGAAAACCTGCAAGCCCAAAAGGCCTGGAACACTAATGCCGAGTTCTGGGACCGGCGAATGGCAGAAGGCAACGACTTCTTCAAGATCCTCATATGGCCGGCTGTCGAGCGCCTGTTGCATCCGGTTGCGGGCGAGCGCTTGCTCGACATAGCCTGCGGCAACGGGCTGACATCGCGCCGGCTGGCCCATGCCGGAGCACGCGTCACAGCCTTTGACTTTTCTGAAACGATGATCGCTCTGGCCAGAAAAAAGCAGCGAAGCGGTCTCGAAGAGATCGACTATCGTGTTCTCGACGCAACCAATCGCGAGGCGCTCGGCGCGCTCGCCGACGGCACCTTCGATGGCGCGCTTTGCAACATGGCGCTGATGGACATGGCGGATGTCGGCCCCCTGATGAACGCCCTAGCCTCGCTCCTTCACCCTGGCGGACGCTTCGTCTTCTCCGTCTTGCATCCCTGCTTCAACAACCCGGCTGCCATCCAGATGGGCGAGCGCGAAGATCGGGCCGGCACCCTGGTCACCACGTACTTTGTGAAGATCTCCCGTTACCTGACGCCGTTTACGCAGGCGGGCCTCGCACTTCACGATCAACCTGTGCCACACCTTTATTTTCATCGTCCTCTCAGTTCTCTTCTCCTTCCCGCGCTAAGCGCCGGCCTGGTACTGGATGCCATCGAGGAACACGCCTTCCCTCCGGAAAATACCGGCGGTACTAGCCCGATCTCGTGGAACGGTCATTTCAGTGAGATCCCCGCGGCGTTAATTGCGCGGTTGAAAAAACAGATTCTACCTATTCCCTGCTACTGATACCAGGATCCGATTGCCGCGTTTTCCAGCATTATCCGTTTCACTCTCGCCGAGGATTCCAATCGCGTCGCGCCTTGCGTAGAGATCTTGCAACTCTGTCAACGACAAGATCGGGATGGAACCCCGGACTGAGGGGCCGCTTCTGCGGCTGCTTTGCCGAAACCACCAGCTCAATGAAATGAAGCCGCTCTTGACATGGCAGGTTCAGACCGCGCGGAGGACTGCTAGGGTGACATCGTCCGACTGGCACTTCCGGGAGAACTCATCCATCGAGTTGAAGATCAATCGGACGAGAGCTTCAGCACGATCACTGCTGGTTGGCGCCCACGCCGCCGCCGCCCGCAAGAGGCCCTGAACCCCCCATATCTCGCCCACCGGATTTGTCGCTTCGATCACTCCATCGGTGTAGGCGATCACCAAATCGCCAGGCTCGAGCCTCACCGCCCTTTCCTCGTATATCGAATCAGGGAACATACCAACCGGTGGGCCGCCGGCTTCGAGCCAATCGACGGAACCCGTCCGCCGAAGGAGAACCGGCGGATTATGTCCTGCATTCACATACCGCAGAGTACGTACCGCTGCGTCGAAAACCCCGTAAAACAACGTTGTATATCCGTCCTCGGGCAACGAAGAATATGCCTGACGGTTCACGATCTTGAGCAAGGTGGCCGGGTCATCTCCCGTGAATAAGGACGCCGTTCTCAGTGAGGAATGGACATTGGCTATCATGAGCGCCGCGGGGAGACCTTTGCCGGAGGCGTCTCCAACTACGAACGCCACACGATCATCAGGGAGCGACGAGAAATCGCAGCAATCGCCGCCGAGGGCTCGAACCTGACGGCAACGCCCGCTGTAGTCCAGAGATCCGCTGATTCGTCCCCAACCCTGCATGAACCTTTGCTGGACAGCGCACGCAAGCATCCAGTCCTGGCTAACGTCAACTAAGGCTTCGCCGCTCGTCATTTTCACTCCACTCCGCCTCATCCGTTCCAGCCTCGCGCAATTGAAAAGTGCCACCGATCCCGCAGGCTGACTCATTTGAAGTTCGCAATTCTCATACCATGTCCGCAGGCTGTAAGCCACAGACGAATCAAGGGGTAGGCCAGGAATCTCGGCTTCAACAGCTAACCCGGATGTCCGGTCGTGGAAGAGGCTGTCCGGAAGCGGACAGCCTCCGCGCCAGCATCAATGTGCTGGGTGGCATTGCCAGTTTCTTGTTTGCCGACCGACATCCGTGAACGCCTCGCTTTCAAGGTTTCTCTTCGTCTCGGTGCAGCAAGCAATGAAAACGGTCCTAGTCGGTTACAATCAAGGCGCGCGCTCTTCGTCGAGGAGCAGGCATGATCGAAAAGCCAATCGAGATTCGAACTCCCGACGGCACTGCAGACGGTTTTCTGATTCAGCCGGACAAGGAAGGGCGCTGGCCCGGTGTCCTCTACCTGACGGACATTGTGGGCATTCGCGATGCAAGCCATGGCATGGCCAGTCGTCTCGCCGCCGATGGCTACGCGGTGCTTCTCCCAAACATCTTCTATCGCAATGGCCGGCCCCCGATCTTCGATTTCCCTTTCAAGATGGGTGACGAGCGCTTCGTGAAACGCATGAACGAAATTCGCGGTCCGCTGGCGCCCGACGCGATGGACCGCGATCTTTCCGCGTACGTCGATTTTCTCGCGACGCAGCCGAGTGTCAGTGGAAAGGCCTTCGGCGCCGTCGGCTTCTGTTTCTCCGGGCAAATGGCGTTGCGTGCCGCTGCCGCGCGACCCGGCCAAATTGCCGCTGCTGCTTCATTCCACGGCGGCGGCCTTTACACGGGCGCACCGGCCAGCCCGCACACGCTCCTTCCTCGCGTCAAGGCGCGCCTCTACTTCGGTCATGGCATCGAGGATCGGTCGATGCCGCAGGACGCGATCGAGAATCTCGATCGTGCTCTTGCGGTCTGGGGCGGAGATTACGAGAGCGAAACTTACCAAGCGCATCACGGCTGGACCGTTCCCGACCATGCCGTATACAACGAGCCTCAAGCCGAGCGCGCCTACAAAAAGCTGACGGACCTGCTCAATTCCAGTCTCAAGCGCGACGAGACGATCAAGACTAAATAGCGCCGGCTGCGACACGCCAACCAGGTCTCGCCGGGGTGTTGGCGTCTGGACCAAGGAAAAGCCTTCATGGCCTTGGCGGCGGATGTGGTACCCCGGCCCGGGTGTGGACATTCGCTCCATGTTTCTGACTGCAACTGGGATGTCCTGGTAAACCGGTTTTGTCTTTTCCAGCCTACTTCGACGAAAGCGTCAGAACACTCGCCAAATCTCGGTCAATTGAATCGAGCCAGGGGTATTCGCGCGGAATGGGTTCGAGTGTTGTGCTGCAGGTTTGGCCGAAGATTGCATGGGACCGGGTGGACGCCTCTTCCACCGTCCGGCTTACGCGAGCAATCCGGAAGAGAACTCGAGCGTCCGGGCAGGCCAACCACCCGGAATGGATGGTCACAAGGCCGCCGCCTTCGAGAGAACCACCCAGGTGGGCTTAGACGCGCTTGGCCGTCGCCGCCGTCATGTAAGACTGACACAGCAGCACAAGCTGTTCTCTCAGCCTGCGAACCACGCCAGGTGACGGCTTTGCCTCCAGCAGGGGGCGAATTGCGCCCGCCATCGCGGCAAGCATCATGTCGATGGCGAATTTGTCGGGCGGCGAGTCGGTATCCGGGGCTGTCTGAATCATCGCGTTAACGGCTTTCCGCGACCGCTCGCTGACCCGTTTGATCAACGCAGGTCCACCCACGTCTGCGGCGATTCGGTAGAGGGCCACGGAGATGTCTGCGCGCTTCATCTTGGCGTCCACGAACGCCTCCACCATTTCTCGGATCATTTCGGCCAGGGGTTTATGCGATGCGCGGACACAAGCAGCTTCAACCCTTCCCGCTACGTTGTTCAGATGATCTTCCAATACCGCGAAGAGCAGCGACCGCTTATTGGGATAGTACTGATAGAGCGTTCCGACCGAAACGCCGGCGCGCTCGGCGATCCGTGTCGTGGTCAATCGCTCTGCCCCGTGGCTGAGCAAAACCTGAATGGTCGCCTCAGAAATAGCCTCCACCGTGACGGCCGACCTGGCTTGAACGGGCGTCTTTCTTGGCTCAAATGCAACGAGAAGATCAGCGCCCATATGCGAACTCCAAACCTGAAGAATCCTTCATCTAATGATTGTAGCAAGGAGGAACAAAATGATCGAAGAGACTGATCTTGCGGGGCTCGCCGGCAGCTTCACATTGCCTGGGACATCGATGACCTTGAACCGTATGGGCTACGGCGCCATGCAATTGGCTGGTCCTGGGGTCTGGGGGCCGCCGCGGGACACCCGCGCCGCCATTGCCGTGCTGCGCGAGGCGGTGGCGTCCGGCGTGAACCATATCGACACCAGCGACCTCTACGGCCCCCATGTGACCAATGAGCTTATTAAGCAGGCACTTCATCCGTACCCGGATGGTCTTGTGATCGTGAGTAAGGTTGGCGCTCGCCGGGGTCCGGACAAGTCCTGGGTTCAGGCTCTCTCCCGACAGGCGCTCATGGACGGCGTTCATGACAACCTGAGACATCTCGGACTCGACCACATCGATGTTCTAAATCTGCGTGTCGGCGGCATGTTGGATCCGTCGGAGGGTTCGATTGAGGAGCCGCTGACTGTGCTTGCCGAACTGAAGCGTCAAGGGCTGATTCGTCATATTGGATTGAGCAATATAACTCCCGGGCAGTTGGCGCAGGCTCAAACCATTACCGAGATCGTCTGTGTGCAGAATTTCTACAACGTGGCGCACAGGAGCGATGACGCATTCATCGATGACCTTGCCGCGCAAGGTATCGCTTATGTTCCGTTCTTCCCGCTCGGGGGTTTTACCCCGTTGCAGTCGTCGGCACTCGACTCGTCTGCGGGATCCTTGCAGGCCACGCCCATGCAAGTTGCTCTAGCCTGGCTTCTCGGGCGGTCGCCCAACATCCTGTTGATCCCCGGAACATCTTCAGTCGGACATCTTCGGGAAAATCTTAATGCTGCAACGCTGCAAATTCCGCCCGAAGTGCTCGCACGTCTCGATTCAATCGGTCGAGGTCAACGGGACTAGCCCGAGCGCTGTTTCGCCACTCATGCCGCTCGAATGGGCCTCTTGACTTATGAAGTTGTTCGTTCGGGTGCTACAGGCTTATCGGTGCTGCAGTTAAGTTGTTCAAGATCTCACCAGCGCTGGGCATACGGCGCCCGCTCCGCGCGTTCCGATCGAGCCGCCAACTCACCTCTGCGGAGGCGCTCAGGTGCGCAGAGGCGATCTCGAAAACCTGCGTGCCGGAGCGGCGATCGGCGTCGGTGATTCCTTTGACTTTCAATCAGGCAATCGGGGGCTATCCGCCTTTGCCGGGAATTCCGGAAAATCTGAGATGAGTTCGATTCGCCCCACGATCTTTTCCTTTAGCTTTGGCCGGTCCTCTGCGGGTATCCAGTATTCCTGGGGCTCCGAACTCCCTACGACATGGACCTGGCAGTGTCGCAGGAACCGGGTTCGTACCAAGCGCAAGACCTATCCCCTGAAGCCCGAGCCCTGGTCCTTCGCATTCCAGTCGCGAGCAATCTGTGTGGTGTACTGCCCGCTCAGCACAGGAAAAGAAACGGTTGGTGCGGCAGGCGGGGAGAAAATCTCATAACGGCGGCGCACCAGTTCGAATTCGGCTTGGCCCACAGGTCGGTACAGCGTCGATTCTTCCGGCTTCCTTATTCCAGAATAGCGCGCGCAAAAACCGGGGGACGGTCAGCTGGCGTCCAATAACAAACCGTTGGCAACGCCTTCTTCAACAGAGTCCACGTAGAGCCTGACTATTAGTCGGAAAGGCCTCGAAACCGTGGTTTCCCGAGTACTTCAAACACATGCGCGTTGCTCTGTCAGTTTTGACAGTGGAAGTAGGAAATCATTCAACACAGAATTGTTTTTCATTGAGCTCAAAAGTAAAAGGCGTTGCCGATAACCTGCAAGAGGCGAATCCTTTTCCCTAGTAA
>Ga0123355_10011928_pt1 | contig 13433 bp, 14 predicted proteins | sample TergutEmb28metaG_3_FD_89872 | JGI IMG/M metagenome (GOLD analysis project Ga0123355, IMG submission 89872) | Embiratermes neotenicus P1 segment gut microbial communities from Petit-Saut dam, French Guiana - Emb289 P1 | ecosystem: Host-associated > Arthropoda: Insects > Digestive system > Gut ...
CACGTCATGCGGTATGAGGTCGTTGACCTGGTCATACGTGAGATATCCCTTTTCTTTGCCTGTATCGATCAGCTTTTTTATATCGTCGTACTTGTCGTCTAGAGCCAAGAGGTTTCCTTCAACTGTTGTTTATTTCCTGCTCCACAGGAGCTTGTGGTAAAGTTCCGAAATGGTGGGAAATTGGGGTCTTGCGGGATTGTGCCAGCTGGCACCAACTTATAGAGTTTAGCACGTAAATGCTGTCGCGTCTATGTGTTGCCCGCCCTGATATCCCGATGCCCGCCGCCTGCCGTACCTTTCCTTACGTAGTTAGATGGTTGGTGAAGCTGTTTTGTTTCAAGCGCTTTCTGGGTTTTTGGGGGGCTTCCAGCCGCGTAAAGTCGACCCCCTGAAGAAGCGCGGTACCAATTTCCGCATCTTTAGCGTCCTTACGAGAACTGGCGCCCTTCCCGTTCCGGCCTTCCCCCCTCGACATGCACTTCAGCCCCTTCTGATGAGACAGTGGAACCTTTTGCTTGTGTCACACGGCGATTGCGGAACCACCTTCGGCAGTACCAGGATCGCGCAGGGCTCGGCTGATTCGCTCGAGCTCTGACAACAGTTCACGCAGGCGATCCTTGTCAGCAGAAAGGCCCGGCTTCTTCAGTTCCTGCTGGACTTCGCCTTGACGCCGGCGTAGGTGGATGCGGCGCAGAGCGCGGACCGAGGCTTCAAGGATCTCGGCGGTTAGGTCCTCCTCTTCTTTTAGGAGGATTGAGGCCAGCAGGCGGCGGTCGGTTTCGCTTGCGGGCACTTCCAGTACATCGGTGATTTCGGCGCTGGCGTTGAGCAGGCACTCGACCAGTGCCTCGGCGGCAAGACCGCGGTGCAGGCCTTCGTTCTGCAGCACGAAGTGCGCCTGGCGAGCAGGATCGAACTCATCTTCGGCTCCATCGCGTATCGAGAGTCGGTTTTCGTTTGTCTGGATCTGGCGTGCCGAGGCCAGTGCGCGGATGAGAACCTTTTCGGCTTCTGTCACTTGTGCTTCGGCAGGAGCTTTGACGGTGGCGGCGGAGCGCGTGGCTGCAGTGTGGCGCAGTTCCTGGCGCAAGACTGCGGAATCGATCTGCAGCTTTTGAGCGATCTCCCGGGCCAGTTCGTCGCGGACGATGCGGCTGGGGATGCGCTGGATGTGGGGGAGAAGATAGTTCACCGCTTTCACCTTGCTGTCGGCATTGCGCGGCGGAAATTGCGCGCGTGCGCGCTCGATCAAATAGTCGAAATATTTCTCGGAATGCTTCAGCGCCGATCGGTAAGCGTCGCTTCCCTTGCGGCGGACAAAGAGATCAGGGTCGAATCCCTGCTCAAGGGTTAAGACCTTGATATCAAACCCCTCTTCGACCAGCAGTCCCAGAGTGCGCTCGGTGGCTTTCGCACCTGCGGTATCGGGATCGAAGTTCACAACAGCATTCTTACTGAATCTGCCAAGCAGCTTGGCCTGCAGTTCGGTGAACGCGGTGCCGGAGCTGGCGATTACGTTTTGAAATCCGGCGGCGTAGACGGAGATGCAGTCCATCTGGCCTTCGACCAGGATGGCGTACTCGAATTTCCTGATCCATTCTTTGGCGAGATTCAGGTTGAAGAGGACGCGGCTCTTGGAGTAGATCGCGGTTTCGGGGGAGTTCAGGTATTTCGGGCCGGACTTCTCGTCAGTGGCGAGAGTGCGTCCAGTGAAGGCGATGACTTTGCCGGCTTCGCTGGCGATGGGAAACATGACTCGGTTGCGGAATTTGGAATAGATCGACGCGGCTTCCGGCTTTCGGCTTCCGGCAGAGTCAAGGTCCCCACCCTGTCCATCCAAAGAACGGTTGGACAAGGCCGGGGTACCTTCGGAGCTTGCGGCAGAATTAAAGGCTCCACCCTCCCGGCTGGGGGCTTCGGGCTCGGGGCTCCTCGGCACGGGCTGATTTTCCTGAACCCCAGAGCCTGAAGCCCGAACTCCGTCTTCCGGCTTCCAGGAGAAAAGGCCGCTTTCGCGCAAGACTTCTTCGCTGAATTCGCCTTTCAGGCGGTCTCGGAGGAGGAAGCCGGAGTCGGGGGCGTAGCCGATGCGGAATTGGGCGGTCGTGGTGTCGTCTAACCCGCGGCCTTTCAGGTATTCACGGGCGCGGGCGCCTTCGGGCCGGCGAAGGCATTCTTGAAAGAAAGCGACCGCTTGCTCATGAACGTCCATCAACCGCCCACGCAGACGCGCTTCCTTGGCCTCACCGGGAGTTGAGTAGCTTGCCTTGGGCAAGGCGATGCCGAGCTTCTGGGCAACCAGACGAACGGCTTCGGGGAAGGTGATGTTTTCGATTTTCTGGATGAACTTGAAGACGTCGCCGGACTCATGGCATCCGAAACAGTGGTAGAACTGGCGGGTGGCGTGGACGGAGAACGACGGCGTTTTTTCCCCGTGGAAGGGGCACAGCCCGGAATAGTTTTGCGCCCCGGCCTTCCTCAGCTTGACGTAGTCGCCGATGATACGCACGATGTCGGCTTGTTGCTTGACTGTGTATGCGAAATCGCCGGGGTTGGCCATTTGCGGACAGAATTCTCCGAAAGAATTGTGAGCCAGAAAAGAGCAGAGTTGAATATAGCGGAGGAGGATTGTTGTGGAGAAGCTGTGGGAAATGCCGGTTTCGATTGGATCGGGGTGGAAAAGCTACTGAGGCAATCTGATTTCGACAAAGTTGCAAATCCTGCGGTCAGTTTCAGGCAGGACGCGAGAAACGCACGCACCAAGGCTTCCGAGACCAGTTTGTTTGCGGAATTGGAGCGCTCCTCAGGATGTTCAGCCGAGTATTGCGTTACGATCTTCAGTTGTTGGTTGACAATCTCTGAAGCACGGCGAATGAACGACCAGCGGGTGTTTGGGTTGGCCGCAGCAAGCATAACCGCGCCGTCCGTAAATCCATTGAGGGACCGCTGGTTTCTGTGCAGGCCGGCTTTATTCGAACCGTTCTGGACCTGACGAGGGCTTCCTCGATGACGGATCTGGCCTACCCGGCGCGCCTTCGCGGTTGCTCGTAGGGGCGGTCGTCTCGCGTGTAGCCAGTCTCAATGGTTGTCGTGTCTCGCCTGCGTCCCAGCAAGCCGGCCAATCCGAGGAGACCCAACAAACCCCAGCCCCCCCAATTGTTCCCACGCTCTACGGGCCGGTTATAGGTCTGGTCGGGATTCGCTGTCCTGTCCGGCGGATTCGATGGTTGCTGGGCGAGGCTGACTACCGTTAACAACAGAATTGAGGCTAATCCATATGCACGTTTCATGGCTGTCTCTCCCTGTACTCGTTGGAATTCATGCGCTATACACATAAGGCTATTTTTCTGCTGCCGTTTTGAACTACTGCCAAGAGTGACAGCGGAGTGTCCACCCAGCCCTACATTGATCAAAGGAACGGCCACTTACGCGAATGGAAAGGTTGTACATGCGACTGTGTTACGTGGTTCTGCAGGACATCAGGTTGGAAAATCTTGCTCCTCGCTCAACTACGACGAATGCGGCCGGGCAGGGCCTTGCGGTAGGACCGTACAAGCGCGGATCTTCCCTTGACCCTGCTGAGGAGTTCGGCGCGCGTCCTAATATGGAGCCATCCACAGTCGCGCTGGCCGAAGATCATTCCTCAGCGGAGGCACTGCACTCTGGGAGGCCTCTGTTCTGGCAGGTCGGGTGAGCGAGGTTAACTCGGGCGTCCTTTGAAAGCGACACTGGTTTTCATGGATTTTCATGGATGACGATGGAGACAGCCATCGGGTCACGGCGAATGGAAAGTGCCGCACGCTCATACCGGCCGGAAAGGCCGTACGCTGATGGTCGGAGCCGCTATGTGAGTCGGCGAAGTTACATTTGACCTTGGCACCAGCTGTCGTCCCGCCCTGAGGACAAAGCTGACGCGCAATCTGCACCCCCGGCAATGCCGAGTACTCTTCATACGACGTCTTCCATTGTCCGTGACGTACACGTTTGAGATCGGGCCGACATATCAACTAAGCGATCTCAGACCTGGGATAAAATCTTGAGGCATGCGGCGCTTGCCTAGAGCCTTGCTTCCTCTGATGTCTGCCGTCGATTTGCTCGTGCTTTGCCTGACGCTCTCGTGCGTGACGCTGGCATCGCCACTGCCGCAGCAAGCTGGGCGGCCGCGGATCTTCGGGATTGATCATGTCACGATCTATGTCACTAACGCCGAAAAATCGCGTCGGTTTTATTCCGATGTCCTCGGATTTACCGTTGGGTGTCCGCAGTAGTGCCGGCCCTGAGACCTGTTTTCTGGTGCGTCCGGAGCAGCGGATTGTGTTGAAAGTGGCGCCGACGGAAATAAGAAATGACGCGCATCAGGGCTGGCTTGCGGAAATCGCGTTCTCAACCGACGACGTTTCGGATGCGCGTCAATACCTGCTGGCTCATGGCTTCCAGCCCGCCCCAATTCAAGAAGATTCCGATGGGGCGCAATCCTTTCGCGTCCGGGATCCGGAGGGCAAGCTGATTGCCTTCGTCCAACGGTCGCCTTCGAAGACCGGATACGTGCCTCGATCCAAGCAGATCAGTTTGCGGCTGATCCATGCGGGGTTTGTCGTCAACGATTTAGCTGCTGAGAATCGTTTTTACGTGGAGCTTCTGGGGTTTCGCCTTTACTGGCACGGCGGCTTCAAAGACGACAGTACCGACTGGTACGAACTGCAGGCACCTGACGGTCCCGACTGGATCGAGTACATGCTCAACATTCCCGCTGGCGCCGACCACAAAGAACTCGGCGTGCAGAACCATTTTTCGTTGGGCGTGAAAGATGTTCATGCCGCTGCAGCAGAGCTTCGATCGAGAGGTACGAAACATTCGATGGTCCGGAGGTCGGGCGCGACGGCAAAGACAGCCTGGATGCCTACGATCCAGACGGCACACGCGTCGAAATCATGGAATTCACGCCGGTGCACAAACCATGCTGCCATCCTTATACCGCCGACCATCCTAAGCCGTGATGGAATGAGGCCTTGAGCTCTCGGCGCCAGCGCGCCCAACCTGCTTCGTCTCGTTATGTCGGGGGGGGCTTACGATTGACGGCAAGTGGCCTCCTGTTCGGCGCGGTCGTTGCGCTTGCTCTCGCCGGATTCCTCCGACAGCTTCTCTATAACGTGAGCCCGCATGATGCAGCGATATTCGGAACGGCGTTCGTGGCGATGATGACTAACGCAATCTCGGCTTGTCTGCTGCCTGCACTGCGAGCCGCGCAAACCCGATCCCGTGCGGGTGCTGCGGGATTAACCTTTCAAGGACGATGCCGCGCTTCGTCTTGGTGGTCGTGAGTGAAGGGCCAATGGGAAATGAGACCTGACACTACTACCGCCGATAAGGGTTCTGGCCAGACGCGAATTTTCTGTGGCCGGATCAGCTCACTTCTGTTCAAAATCCTGCTGGCAATTGTTTCCGTAAGTGAATGAATGCAGCGCGAAATCTGACCCATCCGGTTGAAGCGTGAGCAGATGCGAACCGAAGGCAGGATTTTTCACGAGGTAGTACATCCTCGGCTCGCTCACCACCAGATAGGAACCGCGCGAGTCGAACCGGATGTCTACACCCGCCTGATCCGAATCCAGCGGCTTGCCGTCCTGCCGCACGTCAACGCGCAGGGGCTTCTTTGGATTGGCCACGCTCAGAACCGCATACACCGAGCGAGCGTGGTAGCGAAGCTGCGCCTCGCCGTGCTTGTCGGCCGAGGTTACGCCGTCCTGTTGCGTGCTCCATCGGCTGGAGAACATGACTTTGCCATCCGCGGGTGCTCCTTCGGGATGAAAATCGGTGACTTCTCCAGCGTTCTTGTAGCCCGCGGAATTGGCGACTGCACCGCGTCCAAACCAATCTCCCACATAGGTTTCGTCGGTCGGGATGCCGCAGGAAGGAGCAAAAGTGTTCTCCGGAGGATCGCGCGGAATCCGATTGACTTCGGGATGGGTCTTGGCGAGCAGCTCGCGGATCTTCTCTTCCATCGCCTGATCGTTGCCCTCGCCCTCGAGGTGAAGAACGATGTCTCCGTTCTGGTCGATCAGATAGCGATTCGGCCAGACGTTCGAATGATAGGCCCGCCAGATGGAGCCTTGAAGGTCTGCCACCACCGGCCAGGGCAACTGGAAACGCTTTGCCGCATCCCGAACATTGTCGGCCTTGTATCCCATGGCAAATTCGCCGAAATGCACGCCCACGATCTCAAAGCCGTCCGCATGGTATCCGGCGTACCAGCGTTTCAGGGCGCTGAAGTCACGGATGCAATTGATGCACGTGTACTCCCAGAAATCGACGAGCAAAACCTGCCCGCGATAGCCCTTGATGGAGTGGGGTACCTTGTTGCCCGCCCGGCCGGTGTCGATCCACTGCGCATCGGCGGAAAAGTTTGGCGCCCTGAGCGGAGCTTGATCCTTGGCGGGTGCAGGGATTGCGAGCAAAACGGAGACGATCAGAATGGCAGGAAGGGATCGCATACCGTACCGGTCGTTAGATGAGTTCGACGGCTTGGCGTGATGCATGAATTCCTCCGTAGACAATGGTGCCGGATGCTTCCGCAAGCGATTAGTGCCGGGTTCTGAGTGATAGCCGCATATAGAGCGCGAGGTTGAAGGCACAGACAGTCACCCCGATGACTGTCAGCGCAGCGGGAGAAATGTCTGGGTAGACCAGCTTGTCCATATATCGGAGCAGGAAGCCTCCACGATACGGTTCGACGCCAGCCTTCGCTTCCAACCAGTTTTCGGCGAGCGTCAAGGGGCAAGGCCAGGGCAATACCTCTATGAGAATTCCCCAGACGAGAGAAGCGATGTGCAGCCAACGCAGAATCGGACGTGATCGCGTAAGCAGAGCGCCGAAGATTACCCCTGCGATGAACAGCGTATGCAGGATCAGGACACAGACTGCAAATGAAGAATAGAGATTCGCCGGTAGGAGAGCTACAGACATTCTCTAGAATTTACTGCAGCCATGGAAGATGAAGTAGCTGCGTTGCTTCCTAATAGTGCGGGCCGCTGGTACGTGGCTATGTCGAGAAGAAGACTCGCGGGTGAGCGGTGCCCGTTGCAGATCTGCCGTAGGCAATCGGTGCTGGCTTAGCGGAAACAGGCTGCTTTTTCGCCAGCACGATGAGCAGCTGCTCAATCTTGCGCTGCTCGTGGGCGATGTGGAGGCTGGGCTGTGTCATAAGAAAAATTCTGACATAATCCCCCCGGCTGGCACAATTGGCGCGTTACTAACGGTCAAATCGCGGCTGGGAACGTTGAGAGTAGAGCCTGATTTGGACAGGCGGAGAACGGAGAACCCGAACCTGGTGTCGTGAACGTGAACGGGGACCAATTCAAGGGTTGCTTCTTCGCCGCGTCACGGTACTCGAGTGCTAGACTGTTCCTATGTTTCACGCTGGTCCCGCGCGATCTGTGCTGGTGTCGGTACTCCTATCCCTTCTTCCGCAAGCACACGCTCAAACCCCGTCCTCCGGGAGCACGATTGCGACGCCAAGTGCCTCTCCGGCTGCAGTCCCTGTGCTTGTCGAATTGTTCACCTCTGAAGGCTGCTCAAGCTGCCCCCCAGCGGACGTGCTGCTCGAACGTCTGGATGACTACCAGCCGATCCCGGGCGCGCAGTTGATCGTGCTCAGCGAGCACGTCACTTACTGGGACCAGGAGGGCTGGAAAGATCCCAATTCCTCGACCGTATTCACCTCGCGCCAGAGCGCATACGAGACTTCCCTGGGCGTGAAAGAACCCTACACTCCCCAGTTTGTCATTGACGGAAGTCAGAGCGTGAGCCTGCAAAATGTGAAGGATCTCGAAGACGCGCTCAACAAAGCCAAAGGGACTGCAAAGATTCCTGTTCGGATCAGCAGTATCACTGTGGACCCGTCCAATCCCGCGACGCTGCACGCGCATGTCGAAGCCGACATTAATCCTGACAAGCATAACGCCGATGTCTACCTGGCAGTCGCGCTGAATCACGTCGATTCCCAGGTCCTGCGGGGGGAAAATGGCGGCAAGCACCTGGTTCATGTCGCGGTCGTGCAGCAGCTCAACAAAGTAGGGAAGCTGCAGAAGGGAAAATCGTTCGCCCAGGATGTCGAGGTTAAACTAAAGCCGAATGAGGACCCTAAGAGCATTCGCCTGGTGGCGTTCGCGCAGGAAACCACCCAAGGCAAGCTGCTGGGCGCGTCCATGCAAAAGCCCTAAAACCCAGCGGACAAGTGCAGCCCAATGCAGCTGAAAGGGAACCGTTCCACTCGGCTTAGTGTAGGCCTTGTTGCCATCGTTTGTGGCGTGAAGACTTGATTCTGTGGAAATTACAGGATTTACCCTATAGGAACGTCGCCCGCGATTCGGTTATTCCTCCAGTCCAGGCCGGTAGACACCAACAAACGCCTGGCTAAAACATGTTTGTTATGTCCAGTACACCCCTTTCACAAAACCACGCCAGGCCACAATCCCGCCGACCAGGCGGCCCATAGTTCGGTTCGTGTTGTAGTCACAGTAGGAGATTCGTACGAAACCGCTGAGGTTGGGCTGCCCAACATGGCATCTGGAGCCTGCCGTTTCTCGTGTCTCTGACTCATCCCGCCAGAAGGAGCAACTCTTATGTCTCGTAAATCGACGACGCTTTACGTCTGTGCTCTGACCGTGCCGATGCTCGTTGCTTCTGTAGTCTTTGGGCAACAGGCGCAACTCCCGAAACAGAACCCGTTTCTTCGCTATGTAACAACGCTTCCGGCTGCGGACAAAGCAGCAAGCGCGCTTCCAAACGGCTCAAAACAAACGCTCCCTCTCTTCACTTACACCGTGACCTCGACCCGTGATGGCAATACGTACTCGGGTACGATGGTGGGACCCGATCCGTTCGCCCATCCTGGTGGATCGGCGAAAGTCCCTACTCAGATCGTCCCAGTAATCGTAACAACCAATTCAGTCTTCGCGGGCGTGGACTCGAACGGAAACATCCTGACTCAGCCCGGCGTGACCCTATCTGATCCCACGGTTGCTGACGACAGCTGCTCGTCTCCACCCTTCGACGTTCCGCTCACCATGGTCGAACAGTCGCCGATTGTTCAACCCGCCAACTTCATCTATGGCGGCACCGATGTCGGGTTCGTTCAAACAACAGAATCCTTCCAGCGGGCAAACTTCTTCCAGCTCATTGATCGTGGGCACAACGACGGCGTCTCGTATCATGTGAAGCTTGACCCGGTGAAAACTCTCTCCCCCGTTGTGATCAACATTCCCGCCGCCAGTGGTGTAGCCTATCCGAGCTCCGCATTCGGGGGATGTCCGACCGGCACAGAGGCGATTATCGACCTTAGTGCCTTTGAGACAACTATCGTGAACACAATCCTCCCCGCTCTGACTTCACAGGGTGTGAACCCGGGAACTTTCCCAATCTTTCTACTTCACAATGTGGTCGAGTGCGAAGGAACCGGCTGTGCGACCTTCTCTCCCGGCACGGGGTGCTGCGTTCTCGGCTTCCATAGCCGCGTGCCGGGAGGGCAAACCTTTTCTCCAGCGGACTACGATACCAGCAGCATTTTCGTGAGTCCTGTTCCCGACGTCTCCATCATGTCGCACGAGGTAGCGGAATGGATGAACGATCCGTTGGGCAACAATCCAGTGCCGGCATGGGGTCACAGTGGCCAACAGGGGGCGTGCCAAACGAACCTCGAAGTGGGCGATCCGTTGACCGGGACCCTCGCTCCGCCCATCACCATGCCCAACGGTTTCACCTACCACATGCAGGAATTGGCTTTCTTTTCCTGGTTCTATGGCGCGCCTTCCATCGGAGTCAACGGATGGTTTTCCGACAACGGTACGTTTACCCAAGACGCCGGCCCAGTGTGCCAGTGAGCCGTTCTGTAGAACGAAATTGCAACCCCGTAAGTAAAAGAGTATTCAAGGTCATGGCACTCGTTGCCCGTCAAAAACAGTGCCATGACCGCGTTACCACAGGTTGACCAGGCTCGAATAGGTGTTGTTGGTCGCCATGATGCGTGCCATCGACAGCAGGCACTATTTCTGTTTTTGCGGCGGGGCTGGTGGCGGCGATGTCGGCTCGCTGGTGGGAGGCACAATGTTCTTGATCCGCATGTAGGTGACAAGGTTCCCGTAGTGTTCCATGTTGTGCATATTGTTGAAATTCAGGACGCCTAGTTTTGGCGAATCATTTCCGAACAGCTTCACGATTTGACTTCCGGAGGCGTCGGCCATCCCACCGTAAGCTTTGTCGCAGTAGTTGAAGGCGGTTTTCAGAGCGGCGATCAGATCCGCCTTGGAAGTCTTGGTCTGCTCAATCTTCGGCTCAGGATTCTTCTCGTCGAGCACTTTGGAACAAAACAGGTATTGGGTGTCGGCCAGGTGACCGACGATCTGCCCGTAGCTGCGGACCGACTGCGTCGGCCTGAAGCTGTAATTCTCGCCCGGCATTTTTTCGGCGGATCGGAGCAGAATGTCCTTCTGGAGTCCGTAGATGCGTTTGGTGAATGCGCTGAGCGGATTGTCCTGCGGCCAGGCGGCGACCGGCGCGAGCACGCAGATGCAGATCACAAGCTTTCGCATGGATTGTCCTCCCCGGACAACCATACACGACTCGGACCAGGAAGGCGCCCGGGGTGACAATTCTTTGCCAATAGCCATCTCCACACCCACGCCGTGTACTCACGCTGGGCTCAGAAGGGGTTGACTCGGGGGAAAGTGCTCGACTTGGCCAGAAAACCAATCTCGACGAAAGGCGGCCCAGAGCGGGCCGCCTCTTTGAGCGGAGACAGAATGGGCTCCGAAGTTGGTATTTACGTAGTTACTGTTGATGCTTTTCCATACTCTCGTGACTCTCGTGCTCGTGCTTCATCTCCTTGAACTTGGCTTGCTGTTCGGGTGTGAGCACGGCGTTAATCTGATCCTGGAATGACTCATGAATGGCCTTCTTTTTGGCGGTCTTCTGCTCGGGCGAGAGAGAAGTATCGTCGTGAAGCGCCTTAAGCTGCTGCGATTGATCCTGGAAAATGGGTTTCAGTTTTGCCTTTTGTTCATCGGTGAGATTCAATTTCTCGGCGAGCATCTGCAGGTGAGCATCCGGGCTGTTGGCGGCCGCTCCCATTGCATCGTGCCCTCGCTGCGGTGTTTGGGGTGCTTGATTCTGCCCCGCCAGAAGCACACCAGTGATCAGTACAACGAGAACGGTCAGCATTGACCAGCGAAGTTTCGTCGGCATGATTTCCTCCTCACGAGTGTTTCTTCGAAGTGGCCGACTGTCGAACACGCCCTGTTGGGGAGCATTCTACTCCTCGAAGTGCGGCAACGAAATCATTGAGGCAGGTGGTCCCAGAGGCGGGCCACTGGGAAGTAGTAAAGCGGCTCGACAGTTGATGGAAAACTGCTAATTTCGCCCGATGCCCGCTAGGGCGCCGACTTCTTAGAGCGCAAAGCGGCAAGAGCCGTACCGGTGGCCCGCTCATTGCTTACTGCGCTGGGGTGATTGTGATGTTGCGGAAGGCGACGTGTCCGGCTTCGCTACCCTGCAGGTAAATGGGTCCGGGCAATCCCTCATGGCTGTCTAAAGCGCCGCCCGTAATCCCCGGTATTTCCTGTCTATCAATGATCGTCACACCGTTTTGCACGACGGTGACGATTCGACCAATGAGAGTGATGTCAAAGCTTTGCCACTCTCCCGGGCGGCTCGGCTGTTCGGGAGACGGAGCAAGGAAGCCATACACGCCGCCAGTGCGCATCGTCGGACCTTCCGGGTGAGGATCATCCTCGATTTGAACTTCGTATCGGCCGCGCAGGTAAACGCCGCTATTCGCCCCGTGACCGCAGTTGAATTCAAGATGTAGCTTGAAGTCGCCGAACTTGGCGTCACTAATCAGCTCGGGACCATGGCCGGGACTCACCAGAGTCCCGTTTTCCACCGTCCACTTGGCGGTCGCATTCGGGTCGCTCGGCGTCCATCCGGTCAAATCTCTTCCGTTGAACAACTCAATCGTTTTGCCCCACTTGGGTATGCTGTTTGTGATCAGCCTCGGGGCACGCACTCCCGTCCACTGCCATGGCGTTCCATCGGGGCCTGTGGTTGTGCCCACGAGCGTGTCGCCGGAGAGTTTGCCCTCAAATACCATGTCATCTTTTCTTTCTTCTTCCTCCTTGGGCGAAACAAACAGGAGGTGGCCATTGGAGATCTCAACCTTGGGAAGGGGACGTGCATTTCCCCACCGGCTGACCATTCGGGCATGGAATTGCCCGCCTTCCTGGGTGATTTCGAGCCACGACGGATATTCTCGCTGCGGCGTCTTGAGCGTCAGATTCCAACGGCCGAGAAATGACTGGTCGGAGCTGCTGGGCTGTGCGTAACTTCTGTTGGTGAAATAAAGCTGTATCGAAATCAGCAGAACCACGCTTCCGAGCACCACCATGTTTCGTCGAATCATAGTTGCGAATCCTCGTCAACGAACCAAGATATCACCGTGGATCTGCAGGTTACAGAGGGCTGGAGTGGCCCGGGTCACGAAATGAGACAGATGGAAGAACACAAAATCCTAGCGGTGGTCGGAAATCTTGGTAAGCAATCCAGGCACCTGGCAAGTCACCGGCGAAGCTGACTGATTTCAGCCTTTTCGACGCCGACGCAATTAGGACCGATGTACGATCGGAGCGATTGCGAAAGCACGCTCTGGGGCAGCCCAATCTTCATAAAGATTTCTGCAATGAGCCCGAAGAGTCCATCGCCTATGGTCGCCATATTGCTCATCCTTGGCGGTGCCGTCTTCGGAGGACTCGGCGCGTTGCATGCCATCTACACTCTGCTGGATCTGCGCAGCCCGCGGCGACTTGTCCCCGTCGATTCTTCTGTGGCAGACGCGATGGCCCATTCCGCTCTCAGACTCTCACGTGGCGGGACGGACATGTGGCGAGCCTGGGTTGGCTTTAACTTCAGCCACAGTCTGGGTTTACTTCTACTTGCCGCGCTAGCCATTTGGGCTGGGACCCGAATCAAAACCTTGCCCAGCGCCGTCATGCCCGTGCTGATCCTGGTCGGGTGCGTGTATCTGGTTCTCGCCCTGCTCTACTGGTTTCGCGCTCCAGCCATTGGTGTTGCCATTGGCACCAGTTGCTTCTTTGCGGCGTGGATTCTATCGCTGAGGTGACTGGTCGCCAGGTCCCAGTCGACATCTCGACCAAAATGCGCGGCAAGCCTCGCCCTTCAGGGTGGGGACGGACCAGGCGGAGGGGCGCAATTGCGCAGGAGGCGGCAAAGTATGAGGCAGACCAGAGGACGCACCTCCAGTTACCTGTTGGCGATCGGGGCGCAGGCCCCTGAACACACACGACTGCAGCTGATTTCTGAGAAATGGTCGGGACGGGCAGATTTGAACTGCCGACCCCTCGCACCCCAAGCGAGTGCTCTACCAG
>Ga0123355_10011929_pt1 | contig 13433 bp, 13 predicted proteins | sample TergutEmb28metaG_3_FD_89872 | JGI IMG/M metagenome (GOLD analysis project Ga0123355, IMG submission 89872) | Embiratermes neotenicus P1 segment gut microbial communities from Petit-Saut dam, French Guiana - Emb289 P1 | ecosystem: Host-associated > Arthropoda: Insects > Digestive system > Gut ...
AGTATATACCATGTTTAAAATATTCAGTAAATATATTTGTTATATTTGTTGAATAAATACATTAAATGCAGCGTTTGGAGGTTAGCGTCCTAGACAGTAGGACGCAAGGGCTGTAAAGGTTAAAATACACCATCATCAGGGAGCTCCCTGATGATGGTCATTGAAGACCGAAACATGTAGGAGCGATATTATTGTGTATTTTAATGCAGATTTAAAGCTTTTAACCAAGTTAATAAATAGTGCATTTGTTGGTGCGTGAACTATGTAAAAAGGTAAAGGGTAAAGGTACAGTGATCCCTTTACAGGCCCGGTGTGGCCCAGAGGGTGGTTATAGATATAGCTCTACTCTTCCATGACCGCGGCACTAGAAGGGGGTAAGTGGTCAGCAGCACGCCCCGGCCGCACTTTACCCCCGGGAAAGACTCGGTACCCATTTTACAGGAGACTGGGTGGGCCCCAGGGCCGGTATCGAGGGGCGGAAAGTCTCGCTCCCACCGGGATTCGATCTCGGACCGTCCAGCCCGTAGTCAGTCGCTATACCGACTGCGCTACCCGGCCCACACGGAGTGTGAATTACGTAGATTTCAAAATGCACGGTGCAACGACAAAAATTATTTCTGGGAAGTTTGACATATTGCAAACTCTAGGTCGGTTATTGGCAATAAAGCACATAAATGGATAAATGACTTATGATTAGTATGTTTTGTACATATTTCTAGCCACACGACAGGACCTGTCTTTTCACATGTCAGACTAGACGTCTATAGTGTATGTAAAGACGATGATTCATGAATAAAGAATTCGAAAAATCTGTGAGGACGTGGTCGTAATGTACCTGGAGGTAGAATCCCACCGTTTTCTTCAGGGACCTTAGAAAAACCAGTAGCTAATGTGTAAGCCATGCTCGAAGGCCACGGGACGGGACTCGAACTAATGAAGCAGGAAGTGCTAACCAAACTGAAGTAGCTTAGGAGCTAGTGTTTTTTGAGGGTTGATGTAGGCAGCAAATTCCTCTGAGAAGTTGCTATTTATCTACCAGATTACTGGGCTTAAAACACTGCAGAAGACCTTTCCATCGCCACTAAGCAGATATGAGTATACCGCCGTCTATACTTACGCGATTCGGCTCCTCACAGTGGTGCTGATTTGTATTTACTAGCGAATTGGTCACTACGTTCACACTATTTTTGTTGAGAAGCTAACAGTCGCTTGGCTTCTCAATAAATTACCAGTGCTTTATTAAATCCAAAGTTTCTTTACTGCCACTTGCCCCTGAGCTGAGAGATATTAATAGATTCCACAAACTTATAGCCTAATTCTTTAATATCCAATAAATTATTTTCTACACATCTACGACTTGTTCTTCCAATGGACCCTTTCCTCCAAGTTTCCTTACTAAAATTCCACACTTTTTGTTTCTTAAAAGTTTTATGTCCATCACGTTATTTCCTACAAAACTGTTGTTAGATGATATTTTCGAAACCTTTTATTTTTCTCTCAATGTATCTTTCTGAACTTGAAACGAAACAAATTAGCTTCTTAAACACTATGTACAGACGTATGCATAGATTTCTCGTCCATTAAGACTTGGGCTTTGATGTCAACCCTCATTGTTGTGTGCAGGAGGGTGGACAGGAATGACATCATATGGTTGTACGGAGACTTGAGGGTGGTATTTAGCGTGTGATGGATGTGCTGTGTGTTTGTGTATGTGCGATGTGCGACAACAGCTGTTGCAGTAATTGAACGGACTGGGGTTCGAAAGATTATTTCAGAGTAATTTGTATAGATAAAGGGTGGGGGTTGCATACCCTTAGGGACATCAATCAAAAGGGCTGCTAAGGTTTGTTGAACAACGCACAGATTGCATATGCGATGCGTACACGGTAGTTGCTCTAAGGTTAATTGTTGGACTGCTACAATAAATTTTATGTGGTAGAATTCAGAAGGCATGAAGCATGTTAACTGAATTTCGTGCTTCTGCACACAGCAGTTTAATGCTCAAGAAAATCACCATGTTTAGTGTGATGCGATTGAAGTAATAGCAAGTTTAATATTTTAGAAGATTACTTGCTTCTCAATCAGTGTAATGATTATGGCCTGTCTGAATGTCCTTGTGGGTCCGTTTGTGGCAGCCAAAACTAGTAAGAAAAATAGGGGCTTGAAAATTTGGAAGCAGTTATAGAATAATAACATAAATAGCCAAATAGATGCAACAATAACACATTTTATTGATAATTACAATCAGCTCAACATGTTTCGGGCGATAATTTCGACCATTCTCAGGAGCACTAGACTGTGTTTACAGCTTATGATATAAAGAACCGACGATGCTGCTTGCAGGCAGCATCGTTGGTGCTTTATACCACAAGCTGTAAACACAGTCTAGTGTTGCCGAGGATGGGCGAAATTATTGCCCGAAACATGTTGAGCTGATTGAAATTATCAATAAAAATTTTTATTGTTGCTTCTGTTTGGCTGTTTATAATATTGTATCAGTGAGGCACGGTCACACAAACATCAAATTCACAGTCATAGACTCTTTGTGGGATGTGATGTGCCAAGCATAATCAAAATCAGTACAAGGGAACGAGGTAGAGACAGAGGTTCCTCCCGTATGGAATGATATATTTAATTTTTGGTTAAGCAAAATAAGTTAAGGTGTATCTCGTTTGAAGTGCCTGGATCTACAGGATTCGGTAAAACCTACCAAAACTGATCATGAGTGTATATTATAACGTTCTATCGAGTAGCAGTTTTACACACGTTACAATTGTATGTCCAATACTATGTCATATCAAGGACAAACGTTAATTTTATTGCCTGTTTGGAATGAGGAGTGAAGAAATGAGATAGAAGTGTGACAAGAATAAAGATTAGAAGAAAAGAGAGGAAGAATAGAGATGCAAAAAAATTATTCCCCGTTTAATTTTAACGGGAATTTGAACTAGTGGTAAATAAAATTTTGTTTCTACCTCTGATTAAGTGCAAACCACCACCGTTACAGAACAGTTACGTTAGTGCTGTTTGGGACAGTAACCCCTTAGTATTGGGAGAATAGTAAGAAAGGTACGTACAAATACATACACTGATGGGCAAAATGTGGAGTTTCGTGACGTTTCGGCGGATGGTGTATATATATATATATATATATACCTCGGGACTTTGAACGTTTATTGGAGTTCATTCGCTTTGCCTATATGAAGATACGCACAGGAGATATTTTTGCCTTACTTTGTATAATCTTCAGTTAGATATAGACTGTAAAGGTAAAGGTAAATTTATCGCGTTGCAGATCCGGTGTGGCCCAGAGGGTGGGTAGAGGTATAGCGGCACTAGAAGGGGGTGAGTGGTCAACAGCACGCCCCGGCCGCACTTTACTCCCGGGAAAGACGCGTTACCCATTAGATGTAGAATGTACGGAACCAAATTTAGCGGTACACAACTCAATTAACCGTGAAAAAAATGAGTTTGCCTAAAAACTTCGAACGGCTCCTATACCCTTGAGACTATAGCAGGAGATACTGGTCTGCGTTCTGTACAGTTCAAATTTTATTTTGATTCTGAAGATGGATATAATATATTCATCAGAATTATTCGTGTCAGAAGTGAGAAGACTGCCATCTTACCCCTTGCAACAATATGGTAAATGTATATACCACCTGCATTTTGTCTACACACCGTCTTTATACGTTTCTTGTGATTCTCATAATAAGCAGTTCCTTTTTTACCTAAACGTCATTAACCGGTTGGTCTTTCTATTGGAGACGAGCTGCGTTGTAAGTGAGGCAGGGTCTGAATATCGACATATTATTTAAACAAAACCCATACCCTAGAGTTGGTACTGAAATTTCATGTTACACTGCATGCTTCCGATGCAGCCGTTCCAACACTACAGCCCAAAAGTAGCCCCCTCCCCCCACATTTCATCAAATTTCGAATTTCGGCATAGAGCAGCCCAGCAATCATGAAACACACCATCTCAAAATTCAACCAAAATGCTCAAATTCTTTCCTCTCCTGAAAACTTAGAAATCCCATCATTACCTCACTTTCTTCATTTCTCAAAGCTTTATCATGCCCTAAACCTACCTTTACACGTATCAGATGTACCAGAGGGCGTTGCCTGGTAATATTCTGGTCCGAAATTTTTCTGTTATTTACCTCTTCCTACAATCAACATGATGTACCGCACTACACCCCTTATTTCTTCTTTGTTTCCTTCTCTTCACACTTCAGTAAATAATGTATTACCATCTTACAGTTGTCGGTTCACAAACATATATGTGCTACTGCAGTCACTTCCGTCTGTCAGTGATAACATATCGAAATCAAGAAAAATTTTTATCTCTACGCCACCGTATACCGTTAGTCGGCACATAAATTTCACCATTTCTTTACATCTTTATTCTACCCTTATTTCTATCTTTCTTTTAAGGCTACAAGTTCTTTCTTCCGTTCAAGACAGTAGGCCGTTTTACAGAATAGTTCGTCTTGCCTTTCCACTTCTTCTGTTCTTTCGGCTTCGCATTTCTTCCCAAACCGTAACTTTCGGAAACTAAACCCTGATTTTCGCCTCTCCAATGTCTCCCAACCTTCTCTAACTGTGAGGGTGTGAAACAGCATCAGATACGAAGAAGCAAACTAAGAACCAGAAAAATTCTCATTTTCATGGACGAAGGTTGAACATATACGTATGAACTTCAGACCTTCTCTAAAATTGAGATTTATGTAAAAAAAAACTTCTATCAATAGGGTGTTATTTTAAAAATAATATTCATAATCATTTCGTCTAATTTTTGTCTTTGCATTTCGCTTCCAAATTTCCCTTCTATTCTGTGTCTCCATTCATCTCTCTCAAATTTATTTGAGCACATCACGCACCAATCTTGTACTTCCTTCATGCAATGAGTACAGCTTTATGAGGAGGTGGAATGGTGAAGAGAGGAGGGGGTCAAAGTTTCCCCGGGGGTCACCCAATAGGCTAAGAATAAACCTTCTGGAAATCACAGTCCTCCATCTTTTTGCACCCCCTTCCTCTGCCCCCTCCTAGCCAACTTTGTACTACAGACTAACAAACGACAAAAGCGAAGTCTCTTGACAAAGCAGGGTAATGAGTGTTCAAGGAAAATCATCTTCCATTGTGCTATAATTCCATAGCATTGTCTGATAGCTGCACAGTAGTGACTAACTCTGTAGGCCGGTCCAGACCCACTCTCTCTCTGTAGCATTGTGTAATTGAAGGCGCTACAATTGTACGGATTAAGAGACAGTAGTAGTAGCAGCAGCAGCAGCAACCTGTGATCTCTATACAACTTACTTTTCTCTCGCTCTATCTCCAGCTTCTCTCTATTTCTATTCCAAGGGGTGTAGCCAATTCGGGCCAAGACTTTCAAATTAAAGGGTTATTAATGAATCAATTCTAAAGGTTTCTGACGATGGAAACACAACACGCTTCAGAAACTTCATGTCTTAGTGCATGAAATTAGAGATTTTCCCGGCGGTGTCTATGAGAATACTTTTTTCTGGATTGTGCCATCTTCTAGAAAAATGCCAAACCTTTTCGAGCATTTTATTACTTATACGCCAGTATACACGGTGTCACATCCGAGGGAAAACAATCCGTTTATTTCTCTTACAATCTTCGAAAAAACTGGATGCCATCTGCTCTGTTGAGGAGTTATTTAAAGCTAATCTTAGATACTAGACTGGAGTTCTAAAGGTTTAATTATTTTGAGACATTTCGTCTGTCGATTATAAAAATATTTGCCGACGTTTCGGAGGATCACAGCGCTTTTATCTCTAGAGTTGTGTAGTCTGAGAGACTTTCTTCGGTTAAGAATACTTAACGACGGATTTAGGTCAGAAATTACTCAACATTAACACCCATAATAAACTTAGAATTATGCAATTTCTGGACTTATCGATCTCTAAAATAACACAAGTTTTCTAAAACTCGGTATTTCCGTTCTCATCTAGGGTTTGGGATGCACATATGCAGGTGAGTCCGTTAGAATAGCTCTTCATATCTCTGGTCCATGTCGGGTTAAATTTGTATTCCTTTAGGAATATTAGACGGTTAAGAAACCCCAAAAATCAAATAATTCTAAGCGCAGTATCCTTCAGAAACTTTTGGAACTGTCGTATATTGGAAGTTCCGTGTAAGCCAATGTGTGCGACATAAATACCTGACTGCTAGGCGGAAAAATACTACAGAAGAAGTGTCACCTGCAGAGCTTGGGTTCAGATAAGATATCAGAGTGGATCCTAAAGGCGTGGGAGTGTGAAGGAAAGGACATAGCAGTTACTCGTACTGGGTTCGAGATGTTGTCTTTGAAGAATGTGGCGAAAGAACTGTAGCTTCCTTGAAAGGAGGGGAACTACTTCAGTAGCTGGGAGAGTTCCTCGCCTGCAGGATGACTATCACCAGCCCAGATGGGAATCTGATTTCGGCTTCAGTTAGCTAGCTGGTTAGTAACGAATATTCGGATTTATGGCAAGCAAGGAACTTCTAGGTTGAAGAAATCCAACAAGATGCAACTGTATGCAGATATTTATTTATTGATAAATTACTGTACATGTTTCGGGCTTCTGTCGCTCCCATCATCAGGAATAAATAAAACTGTAGTTGCAGCCTCTGGTACAGATCATACTATCTAAGGAGCAAGCTGCTTCAAACGTGACCGAATAAGGACTGGTTTGGGAACGTCGGTCCCAAACCAGTCCTTATTTGGTCACGTTTGAGGAAGCTTGCTCCTCAGATAGTATGATCTGTACCAGAGGCTGCAACAAAAGTTTTATGTACTCCTGATGATGGGCTCGATGGACGGCCGAAACATATAGAGTAATTTAGCAGTAAATAAATATCTGCATTCTCTTGTATTTCGTTGGATTTTTTCAACCTAGTATTACGATGCACGGAACTACAAATATATAAAAAAAAAAAATTCAAGGAACTTCTGTTTTCTTTATTGATACGCCTCGTTATGTTGTATTTACATTAATATAAAACCGAAAGCGGTCAATTTAACATAACCAACTAATATATTATATTACAGAATATCACATATACGCCTTGTTACATAAGCCATCATCAGTCTAAACAGCCTCTTCTGTCAAAGTATTAGTTAACATATAGTGTCAATTTTCCTACGAAAACTAGCGTTTCTACGTAAATCAAAAGAATATAGATGGTGTTATAACTTTTTAATATGATTATAAAACCCCTTATTGCTTCTCAGTCATTCTTTATATAAAGTTTGCGATATTTAGTACTAATCATTAGCGTATTGCATGTATCACCAAATAGTTGTTTTTATAACAACACAGAAGCTTAAACCCTAAGTTTACTTCGTAATTGGTTAGATATATATTCCCTTTGTCCTAATAGATTAAAATTTTGAACTGTTATGTAAGGAAATGTGTTTACACTTTAACATTTTTTTTTTTATAAATAAGACTCTTTTTACATAAACGCATTTTTAATAATACATAGCTATTAACATGTTTGAATGATTATGAATTTAATTACAGTTAGTTTCTTGCTGCTTAGTTGTGATTATTTAAGATGAATTTTGAAGTTCTTTCAGTTTTCGTGTTCTGTCACCTGTGCTGAAGTTCCTTTCAACTTCCCATACTCCGAACCAAGTGTACGATATATTACAAATCTGTAACTTCAAATTTTGTTTATTGTTAGTATATCGTATTGTAACTGAACACTTACTTTCCTTAATATGTTGATTGTTGTAATTTCACATATGTATGTGTTTTGTATGTGTGATGCATGCAGTTGCTTTTTTTGTTCTGGTAGGAATATGTGTAAATGTCTTTCTCTTTTTATGGAATTTCCGGTACAAAATGTTAGTAGTCATGGAGTAAACAATAATGCCACCTAATTTTTTAATGACATAAATTCTCGCATACATTATTTCAGGGAATGTTCCAATGTATTTCTGCCTTTGAACTTTCCTTACTGGTGGCACGTATGTAGCAATTTACGTAGTGTCCATGTGCCTGCCCCTCCCCGTGTCAAAAAGCAGGTCCGTATGTCATTATTTCCAAAAGACTGCTCTATTTTGAAGCTGTGTTGGTCATAATTTGAATTAGTTCTTTTGTTCCCAACAGTGTCAGTGTGTTTCCCGCATGTAACAGAACGTTATACCTGCTTGTCGTATGTACTTTGTATGACATTCGGGATATTTTAGCTAATATGTTCCACTTAAATTACATTATTTGTTTCTATTCTGGATTGTCTTGACGTTATCCCAGTTGTGCTGTCTGGCTGGAATATATTTCCTAAATTCTTACTTCTAAAGTGATAACACTTATGCACTTACACTTAGTACACCTTGTTTTTCTCCGTACGTATATAAATGTGGCCAGTCCTTTCCGCTGTTCTTTCTTGTTCATCTTGCTTTCTTATTCTCCATATTCCGTACTAATGAAGTTGGTATTCATCATTAAGGAATGTATGTCTTATTCGCTCTATTTTCCATTATTTGTATTGGGGATGTACACTCATTCTTTACCGCTCACAGAATCACAAATCTTGCGATATTTCCTTCCGGCACTTGGCTGACACACCCCTGGGTTTGTCTGACACTCTCTTCTCTCTGCAGACGGTCCAATCTGCGTTATTGACTTCTCTGGGGTCAAACGTGATGACTGGCATCGTATGAGTCACGTTGTAGCCCAGTCTTCACTTCTAACTATAAACACATCACATAAACAACTCAAAGTATCTCATTTCAGACTCTATTACGTCTGATTCTCGTGATTGTGTTTGTACCTGCCGTCAAGGTTTTACACTGTCACAAGCTTCGTGCTGTCGACCGGGTAGCAGTTCTATGTCGTGCTCGAGACCTAACGGCTTTGAATATCGGCTATCATGACCGAAGGAAGAACCATGAAAATCTCAGTACTCTCTAGAATATAGGGTTTCACAAAATTGTGTGTGCACATTTCAACATCCGATATGAAATTTGTTACCGATTGTTATAATCGTATTGCGGGTGTACAGATTTGAGGACATGTGGTGTTAGCAAGACTGAGCAACCCCAAGTTACCATCACGATGTTAGGGCCTATCTTGACGACAGTTCTCGCGCTCGATGGATAGGACGTAGAGGATCTGTTGAGTATCCCCCGCAATTACCTGATTTAATCCCACCTGACCTTTTCCTGTGGGTTTACTTAAGAACGCGGTGTGCGGCACAAAGCCATCAACTCTTCAAGAGCTCCGGCAAGATACTGAAGAGCTTTTCACAGCAGTCTTAGAAACAATTTTATGGCTGCGTTTTCAGTCGCTAATCCCTGTACATTGTGCACAAAACTGAGGGCGCTCAAAATGAACACCTGCAATAGTTTCGCTATTAAAATAAGTACCAGTGGTAACACGTACATTTGTTCGGTTTAGTAAAGTCTCTTTGTGTGATTTATTGAAGAGGGGTAAATATTTTTTTGGAATGTTCCCTATGTAAATGTTACCTTGAAATAGGCCACGACCGTTTTTTCACATTCCTTCTAATTAACCAGTGATTAGCCATAGAACCGTTTGGCGTGTAATGTAGTTAGCACCATGTCGTTGTCGCTGCAGTTTCCAGGCCGAGGAATAGCGATTCGTTTTGTCTTAGGCACGAGATTTATTTCTTCTCCAAAAGTATGGGCTACTACTGGGGCCCACACAACCTGCTATTTAGTGGGCACTGTGGGCAAAGCAGCAGACCTACATTTAGTGCCAAGGTTAAAAAAAAAAGGGTGGATATTTTCCTCCACTCCCACATATGCCTTAATTTCGTCCATAGGGGATATCTTTGTAGCTTAGCTATTATCTTTACCACAACGCTTCGAATAAGACTGTGAGGGCATGACGCTTTAGAAATCATCAACTTCATATGTGAGGTTTGAGGATCTCAAGGCGGCTAGTGTGTTCTAGGGAACGACGTCGTATCTTCTCATAGATAGTTACCGAACTATAATTTCAATATTTACACATCTGCCCTTAAATTGCAGGCAGCATGTTGCTCGAGACTTTGGTACCGTTTGTTTGTACTATAATTCACGTCAAGTTCAATAATCTTGCACTTATCGTATCCATGTCGTGTATAAATTTGAATTTCAGCTCGACAGGCGGTTTACTGGGCTCGGACATCCCCACTTGAGCAGTTCTGGGTCAGATGATGTATTCTGACGCCGCGACTGATGTTCTAAGGGCTCTCTGAGCCCTTTCATCTCCTAATGGGACAACCAGCCATTTTTACTCAACTTCAACTGCTAGAGGCCCTAAAAGCACTTTTTCTATATTCTGTATACAAATATCTTTTACTCTTTTTGCTTGCGTCATTAATACAAGTTGCAGATGATGAGAAGACATAGTGTACATACGTCTCTGACCATGCTACAATAATTATTTTGAATGGGATTCAGTAGGAAAAAATATCTGACTCTGTGAAATGAAAAAGCAAAAAAAAAGAAGGGGGGGGGGTTTGGAGGGGGCTTCTGCCATTTTTTGTCAGTAATTATATGAAAAGATGCTATCTAAATGTCTCTGCAATCATATTTTTTTCTAGTTTTCCTTGATGTTTATCTCGAGCTCTCTGTTTTGCTTCTTTCTCTACGGATGTCCTTTTTATTTCCCAGCCCTTTATCTTTGGTCCGGTTGATTCGAAAGATTTTTCCGACCACGGTTCCTCTCCGTTTCCTCTGTCCCTCTTCCCTCATTCCTTTCTTTACTTTCGTTTTACTTTCATTATAACATCTTGTATCACATAGCGGCCTCTGCCCGATCCTATATAACATTTTGAACATGACAGAATCGTTAATTAGGTGTACGTACGGTATTCAGATTTGGATTACGGTTTTTTTATTACGTTCTTTTGGTTTATGACACTCTTCAGACTTGTAGGTGTTTACAGTCTTATCATAGAAACCTGCTGCCATTAGCTCACAAGAAGATGAGAAGAGTGTGTTTTAGGCAGCTCTGGTAATCATCCTACAAACTACCCTGAAGTTGAAGACAACAGGTTCTTCCTAACTCTTAGTAACCACCTACCTAACTATCATGAAGAGTGAAATGGGATATTTTCCAAAAGCATTGGTACACATCTTTCAGTTTATTCGGTGGCATATCTCAGGGGAGCATAGGCTGAGCGAAAATTGGCTGTGTGGGTTTCACAGTCTTCAGTCTTTCGTGAATACAAGTAACAATCTTTTCATTTGATGTTTCCACTGTATATATTTTATTTATCGTGAAGACAAACTGCAGTGCACGCCGCCGGTTTCTGTAACGACATATATAATTGCTGCTTCCTATCGGTGTGCAAGCAGCAGGAACATGCAGAGAAGGTCTGAGGAAAAGTTTCTGAAGAGAATGTGTGAAACTAAGAGTGAGTAAGTGATAGTTAGTAGGATGGTTAAATTGCGTAATGAGATCATGATTTACCCTGATCGTTAAATATCTTTAGGGTTATGAAATCAAGGACAAAGAGACTGGCGGGCTTGTGGAATACAAGACAAAGGTTGGTTCTGATGAAAAATCCTGAAGGACGGGGAACTACTTCGGGGATTTAAGCCTAGGTGGGAGGGTAAAATTATTGTGGATCGTAAACAGAAAAAATACATGTGTGTGTGGAGTGGAGTCATCCCGCTTAAGGTAAGAACACGTGGCAGTTTCTTATGGACATCTTAATAAATTATCGGCTTTAATAAATTTCTGGTTATTTCTCTATTAACCGAGGAGCTGATAGTTCTCATGAGGGGCTGTGCTAGATGGTCTGTCTTAGGTATTTAGCTCGTTACAAAACACGGTATTGAGCCAACAAAATATGCAAAGAACCGCAGCCTTACAGGCACAAAGAAATAGTGGGGGTTTCTGTGAGAAAATGCGTGCTTTTACATATGTATGTGTGTGTGTATGGGGGGGTTTGGGGTTTTGGAGGTGTGTAGGTGCGAGCGCTCGGACTACTGTGCTGGCTTGTTGCTTGATGAACTCGAGAAGTGAGGAAGGACGCTCCTACTAAGGAAGCCAGCTGACCACCTCGTTAGCCGCTATCTGCAGCAGTTCATCTTAGAGCAAGGCAAAATATTTCTTTTCTTCACATACAGTAGTTCCTTCCTCTTCTGTATCTCGGAAGATGGTAGCCACAACTCGTCCATTGAAACAGGCCTGAAAGCGTACCTTTGTAGCATTCCACCACCACATACACTTCTAATCTCTCAGCCTGGGATCAAACTTTGCCTTAGAGATTGGAGTTATGTTAGTATTATGGACCACAGGACAGGTAGGGCACAATGAGCCCTTTCTTGTTCTAGTTTCCTTGGTTTCTAGTCATTTCTCTCCATAATCCTCCTCCTTCTTTACAAACAGCGAAACTTGAAATATACGTTGCCGTAAACTTATTCATGCATTTATTTATCAATGGTATTAATCTCTTCCCTTTTATCTTCCTATTTTTCCTCATATTTTATTCTGCTCTCCCTCTTCTCCTTCACCTTCTTCTAAACCTTCTCGATTTTAGGAATATTCGTATTCTACCGGAGCGCCCAATAAATTCGCTGTTGTCCGTCTATCCTTTCGCACATTTGCAACAAATCGAAAACCCGCAGAATGAATCTTAATAGAATTTAATGTGGAGAAATTTATTTCAGATTTCGAAACATTAAACTCTGTTAGAATGGCGCGCGAGCACAGACACACATACATTATATATATTTTAAATGTAGCATGCCTATAACGGAAATATCTCGTGAAGATTTTTGTCAAATACTTTTCAGCGCGTATTTCGAGCCAACTACTTAGGTTTAATCGTGAAAAAAGACATTAATGTTTATTGTATTTACATTTAATGAACCCAGAAACTTTGCTTTTTTCTTTATATGTAGTGCTTAAATACAGTCAAACTTTAAGCTGCATCCTTTATTGTTATTACACCAACTGTAAGATTCCTCCGTATTTTAGCAAAACAATACAATCTCCGAGAATCCCATTTCATGATGCTTTCCGCACCGCCCGCAATCAGCTTATATCTCCTCAATATTCTCGTTTCTCCGTCCGGTTAATTGAACTTTCCTATTTCGGAAGTGAAAGATCTAGAAAAGAAAATTCTTTCTTTTTCGGTCTGGTTTTGCAGGTTATTCCACACATAAAGTAGGTTCCGTTCCTGGTAAGGTGGGCCGGGTAGCTCAGTCGGTATAGCGATTGACTACGAGCTGGAAGGTCCGGGATCGAATCCCGGTGGGGACGAGATTTTTCGCCCGTTCAGACCGGCCCTGGGGCCCATCCAGCCTCCTGTAAAATGGGTACCGGGTCTTTCCCGGGGGTAAAGTGCGACCAGGGCGTGCTGCTGACCACTCACCCCCTTCTAGTGCCGCGGTCATGGAAGAGTAGAGCTATACCTCTACCCACCCTCTGGGCCACACCGGGTATGTAACGGGATCA
>Ga0123355_10011930_pt1 | contig 13431 bp, 6 predicted proteins | sample TergutEmb28metaG_3_FD_89872 | JGI IMG/M metagenome (GOLD analysis project Ga0123355, IMG submission 89872) | Embiratermes neotenicus P1 segment gut microbial communities from Petit-Saut dam, French Guiana - Emb289 P1 | ecosystem: Host-associated > Arthropoda: Insects > Digestive system > Gut ...
GGGGGGGGGGGTGGGGGAGGGTTCAAGGGGCCTGAGGATGGACAGTGACCAAATATCAGTTATTTTAAATATGGTTCTTTAGCCAGATAGCAAATTTTCTTTTTCCTTTGTGCATATGTGTTTAGATACTGAAAATGAATGGGCTGCCTACCTTTATTCTAGTTTCTTGATGTTCACTGTGGTGTTGATTGATTGGGTTCCAGTGCTTTTTCCATCAAAGAGTGTGGATCATTCCATGTCGTATGGTGGTCAAACCACTGCAAATGAAATTAACTACGGCTTCGTGTACATCGCACACCCACGGGCAGTCACAAACTTATCATGGAGGAAAACTAGTAAATATATGCCAAAGTGAGTACTTCTGTCAAAATGTTTGTGATTTGGTGCATGTTTAAGTTTTCGGGTGTGGTGTGAAAACTTACTGTCTGTGTTGCCATAGTGACCATCTTATTATTGTGGACAACACTTAGACTTCAGACTAAAGTTTATTATATAAAATGGATTATTCTTCTTGGACATCACTAAAGATAGAAGCAGCAAGCTCCTCCGTAACAAATTACTGCATGACACACACTCATATCCCAGAAGACTGTAATGCTTATCAGTAGCACGTGAAAACCTCACAGTTTTCAGCTGAGACATCCCAGTTGTGTTCGGCGAACAGTAATAAATAAATATATAAAATATACAGTCTAACACAACTCTCTATTAAGCAGTTATTCATTCATTCATTCCATTGGCATATGCAGAATATGACAATTCCTTGCCATTCGCAGGAGCTTCTTTCATTCCTCTCTGTTATGTACTTTTTCCTGCAACCCTTCTCCAGCACCTGTTCTTCCATCTCCTCTCACCTCTATTTCTTGGTCTCTCTCTCTCAATCTTGTTGTTCCTAGATTATTAAGCAGTTATTATTAAAAGATATTTCACATCATATTTCACAACTACATGCTTTGGCTCATTTCTTTGGAGCCATCTTCCCAGGCTGAGCTTTTAAAAAGGCATCGTGTACAATACCCTTTTAAAAGACTATATTTTATATATTTATGTATTACTGAAACCTCACATCATACAAATGATTATATATATATATATATATATTTTTTTTTGTATGTTACGGCTGGGCCACTGCTTGTGCTAAAGGGTGTATTCTGTTCACTGTAACTAAGTAGATTTATTTATTTCAGTAATTAACGAACTTGGTACACAAAATTTTTGTTTTACAATAAGTTTATTTCATGAAATAAAAACTTACTGTAAAACAAAAATTCTGTGCATCAAGTTGGTTAATTACTGAGATAAATATACTGAGATGCACTGTCAGCAAAACGTCAAAAATAGGTAGATTTAGTAGCAGACTGAAGTTATATATCAGCCTGTTCAAAATATTGTTGGAAAGTTGTATTGTTTTACCAACTAGTTACAAGTCATTAGCTCTCCCGAAATTAATTTATGCCTCTAATATCGTTATTGTGTTTTTTTTCCCCCCCTAGTTATTTTGTGTGTCACGTACTTTTTGTTGTAGAATGTGTTACTGTTTTCACTCATTAACATTTTTAAGATAATCTCAATTCATTTGGCATGGATTCTGCTGTGTACATGGACCTAATAATTTCAAGAATTTATCTTACATTAGTGATTTCACTCATAATAACGTAGGAAGTGCTCAGCTGTGTTTCTGATATATGGTGTAATATATTACCATGTTTTTATGTTGTTCACATTATGATCCAGGTTTTTTCCAAAGCCGGAATTGTTACTGAGATATTAAACTGATACTCTTCTATAACTTCCATATTATTAGTTTCCCTAGATTAAATTTTTGTTTAGCAAAGTTTTGTGTTGTTTGTTTACTTACTGATTGTCTCTTCAAGTCTGTTGCACTTAGTGTTGGAGCTCTTTCATGTTTTCTTGTAAATTACTGTTTCTGTGACTTCATTTGTGCGTACACATGGTTGCAATCTAAGGTATCGGTGTTCCCTCAGCACAAGATGTTTTTGTTGTGGCTGATACATAATTCTATACTGTGGTGGCTGCAGTGCTCAGGGGCACAATAAAATATACTGTCTGCTTTGAGACACAATGAATCTGATTATGTTAGGGTCTCATGAAGAAGGGTGCAAGTGTGCTTACAAATGTAATGATGTGGGAATGTTAAAACCCTTGATAGATTTTTTTTTTTTTTTACTTGGCAATCTGATCATGCAGTTTCATTATTCCAGTGCAGTTTATTGTAAGAAGAAGTGTAAAGAATGGATGCTTTTACTTTTGCAGAATAAATTTTGTCTACATTTGACACTGTGTGTTGCTGTGAAAATACATTGATTACAGGTTTAGCCTTTTGGCGCCGGAATTATTTTTTTAAATTTTAGCACACACTGTATATAAAATGTGAATAAAACAGGAACCAAATACATTAGAATTTTGAAACAAACTGCATTTTGAAGAGAAAAAAACAGAGAGTATATACCATGTTAAAATATTCAGTACCTGTATTTGTTGAATAAATAAATAAAATGCAAAGTTTAGAGGTTAGCGGTGCGGTACGACCATTATAGGAGTCGTTAGGCGTCAAAGGGTTAAAAATCCTGTAAAAATGTTAAATTTTTAATACATTTTCCAGAGAGCAGCACACTCCAACTTTTCTGTTCATTGTGAGTGTTGTTGTTCCATTTTGTAACTTCATATTCATTATGAGAGTTGTTCTTACATATTGTGTACTAGTGTTTTAAAGTCATGCTTAACTAGACTGTCTAGTGTCAGAGCAACACTACTGCCATTATGCTGTGTGTTACAGAGGCTCAGTCTCAAATATGCTAGTGACATCTTGTCGTGACAACATCTGCCGACTGTGGGTTGAGACAGTTCTTCCAGACGATGGCCTTGTCAACATGAACCAGTTTGATCCTCTGGCTTCACAGAACCCAAAGTTTCGCACCCACCGTCACAAACACCGTTTTATGCAGCGGCTCAAACACATGAAGTAAGCAGATTTTTGGTAATCTTATGTACTCCCTGAATTGAGATGCAGCTAATTAAAATAGAGTGTATGTTCTTGTCTAACACAACTTATTTTATTTGATGGTAGAGGTGTGTTTACATTACTACCTAAGGTACAACTACATGTTTTGGCTCTTAACAATAGCCATCATCAGGTTGTACATGAATCCTGAAAGTAGTTATACGGGGTGGCGCAAAAAGAACGCATATTTTTCAAATGGGTAGTAGTTTGCGGTTACATTAAATTTATGGATTAACATGGAAGAAATGTGGTTCCAACAAGATGGAGCCACAGCCCACACGGCAAGGGCTTCGATGACAGTTGTTCGACACATGTTTCCGCAACACGTAGTCTCGCGTTTCGGCGATGTCCCTTGGCCCCCACGCTCACCAGATTTATCTGCCTGTGATTTCTATCTTTGGGGTTACCTCAAATCAAAATTCTACGTTCGAAAACCTTGTACAGTTGATGATGTGAAAGTTTCCATTCGCGAAGAAATTGCAACTGTGCGACAAGAAATGTTAGTAAATGTGATGCAGAACTTTGAAGAGAGGCTCCGGATGTGTGTACGGCAAGAAGGACGCCATCTTTCCGATATAATTTTCTGTAATTGAGTAATCAGTGTAAGTAATCAAAACTTCATTTATTACAGGTTGTTTTGGTGTTAACATAATTTTTTTATATTGAAAATAAAAAAAGTTACACTTATTTGAAAAAAATGCGTTCTCTTTGCACCACTGTGTACAAGATTTAATATGGGCTGTGTGCAGTGGGGATGTGGGGGATGAGGTGGGCACAAGATCTCGTACGTGTCATTGAGGTTGGGGGTGGATACATCGTGCCCACCTCATCCCCCACATCCCCACTGTACACAGCCCATACTAAATCTTGTATAACTACTTTCTAAGGGTTCATGTACAACCTGAAGTTGGCTGTTGTTAAGAGCTGAAACATGTAGTTGTATCTTAGGTAGTAATGTAAACACACCTCTACCATCAAATAAAATAAGTTATGTTAGACAAGAACATACATTCCACTTTAATTAGTTTATTGAACACGACGGGGATGACGAACCTTATGATTGAGAAGCAGCGATTTCTTGCATATTTTCTGTTTTCTCCATACTTTTTTTTTTTAAGTGTAGATATGTAATACTGAAAAGTGGAGGATGGAATGTGGGTTCAAAGTTACACTTGATGCCTGTTCTTATTAATAATTATGAATATATATATATATATTGAAGTAATAATCAGCTATTATATGCTATGTTAAAAGTAATTGAATTGGCATCAGTATTAAGTGTATACATATGCATTAGTGCCTTTATTTGAATTTTTTATTGGTTGTTAGGATACAGTGATGTTCGGACCAATTTTATGTTTTACGATAGATTTGCATACATTGACATGCAGTCAAAACTTCAGAAGTGAGTAGTATTGATGTGCTGTGCATTTATGTGACAGTTTTGGTAATGTAGTGGCTACTGTTCTGTTGAAAAGTGAATTAGTAGAAATGTAAAATACTTGTTATTTGGTGACACAAAGCAACCTGATGCATGTCATTCTCCTTGTTTTATGTAATCGTTTTGTTCTTCTGTCATCCACAACATATCCATTGCTGTATATAACACTATGTACTCAAGAATACCCTTTAAAGCACTGGGAGGCAGAAGACCGGTATCCCATCCTGGCCCAATTTAACCTTTAAACAACTGAGTTGGTATTTAAAGTTTAGCGCATAGTTTATAAAAAAACGTATCATTTGAACAGAAAAAGATTAAATTATGACATGAACGGTATTCTTTGGCAACTGAAACAGAGATTATATATCATGTTTTAAAAAGCAATAAATTTCCTTATTTCCTAAATAAATAAAATGAATTTCTAGAATACATGTTATTCACATGTTAAGTCCAAATGTTGTGCTAGGCTGTGTCTTTTGTTGCATAGTAGACCAGCTAGGGAGAGGGCCTACCACTGCTTTGGCATGAAAGACACAGTGGGCCCTTGAAGGATATACAGTAGTCACTTCAGAAATAAGCCATACATGTAGCATACTGAACTGTTTCTTTGGATTTCAGAGGCTTTATAAAGTCTGGTAACAATAAAACATGCATCAGGTGAGGAAAGTGGTTTGCTTTGTAATAACTACTAATTCACAACAGCACATACAGATAGTGTACTGAAATTAATTAATGACTTAGGGTGCGAGAAGTTCATAAGGCAAATTAAGATGAGGAAACCAGAAACGTAATCTAAGGGAGAAGCTTATAATTGTAATTAGGATATAGTTGATGAATTAATATTTTATGCAGAAATTAAGAAATTAATGTTATAAAATCAGTTATTTGTAATTGTATAATTTATATAATTTTGTTTTGCTGTGGTTTCAAGAGGGACAATTGTGCTGTTATTACTGTTGGACAGCCCTGTTTCTTCTTATCCCAGTTATCCCTGACTGATTTATGATCAGGTATTGATCTTTATATTTTCTCTTGACTGGCTGCTTTAAGCTCAGTTTATATATTATCATTAGTACACTGTGTGTGTTAAAAATATATGTCTCCTGTTGAGAGGTATGTGTGTGTATTGTTTGGGCCTGTAGGAAGGTATGATATGCATGGCATACATTGTGATATGAACTTAACTAAGCATGCGTTCAGTTGCGTTCATATGGCATTTGCTAGGGAGTAAAGATTGACATTGTGGGTTGGACCAAGTTTGGGGCTTTCTAATTTGAGCACAGTCAAATGCTAAATGACTAAAATGCTGTTCTGTGAGTCTTGAAATCATAGTTTGCAAGAATGAAAAAATGTCTTCTGAAGTGGAGAGGTTTTAATGTCGGTGGTTGAACACGTCCTTCTAGCCACATATAACGATGAACTGAAGTGCTCATTATACATTGAATGATATAACTGTAGAATGTTTATTGAACTGAATTCTTAAAAAACTAAAGTTATTGCTTTTAGAAGACTGGAACCAGTCAGAAACTAGATAAATATATTAGTGGCAGGAAACTGGAACACATTAATACCATTAATTTTTTAATAGATATTGTATAGGTCCTGTGAAGGAGAGAAGGATTTGGTAAAGATTATAGTCTTTTGGAATGTGAATTTGTGTTGACTTGTAATTCCTTCTGATGTTTTGGAGGTGCTTGCTGCTTCCATCTTCAGGGTAGTCCAAGAATAATAAGTTACTTGGGAGAATAAGTTGCATTCTTCTTGTATTATGCCAAAAATGGAGCAGCACACTCCATGTTGATTGGTAAGAAATTGGCAGTCGACATCCCACATGAAGTACACTGAAAACCGCAGGTCATGCGGAAGTGTTTGTTCTTGCATGTTAATATGAGTAGACTTTGATGAGCTTGGGCGAGAGTTTTAATGTTTTTCTTTCAACCCCTTTTTATGACATTAAAACAGTGAGCTTTATTGTTCATCCATTGTAATTGTAGGGATTCTTAAGTAATATGTGGAGAGCAGAGATGTTATATGTGCTGAATTCCATTAGCTTTTCTCAAAAGCAGTATATCTCAACTCCCACTTCTTGTGCCTCAACATAGGGATTGTTTTTACTTGAAATATTATGTTTTGTAAACACAGATTATTTCATTGTCCTTACAAAGCAGCTGTGTCTTTCCATGCACTGTTTGTGTTCTGTAAATCTGGTCATTAAAATGATATAATGTGCTTGTATTAGATTGTTATAGAATGGCTTCTTGTAGGCAGCAGTATTTAAAGAATATAAGTAAACTGGAACTGTGACAGTGATGCAGCAAGATTTCTAGTTAGTGAATCCTTTGGGAAATTTCTTTCTTTCATGGAATTAAGGTTTACACTAAATGAGGGTTTGCAAACTTTACACCAAAAAACTGTTGATCTTCATCTTCGTCTGAGACTTACTACGTATGTAATTTACATACAATTAATTTGTTTACATATATAATTAAAATGAAACTTGCTACACAAGTAAATACAAGTGCATAATGTCAAATTCATGTTAAAAATAGTGAATTATCTCTTTAAAGCCTTGTGTGGTTTCATAATGTACCGCCAGTTTCAACACTTATACACTCTCCATTCTACCCACACAGAGTATTTTTGTGTGGTGTATGATTTGTGTAATGAAGGGGGATTAGTTCCCTTTACTAAATTAGCTGACTGGTTCCACTGGTGGAAACAAACGGCCTGCTGTGGGGTATGAACTGAACCTTTATATGCATCGTACATTAATTTTGGTCTTTAAATGGCTAGTTATAGGTAACATAAATGCTGAAACAACCACACTTGTGAATCCTAGTGCAAATGATACCACAGGCAATGTGGCTTCAGATTATGTTCAGTATGGAATGTCGCATGCCCCAGGTTGCAGATGTGTGGTAATGATTTCCAGTGCAGACAAGTGTGTGAATATTGATTGTCGCTTCTACCACAGTCACGTGGTATAAACATACGTGTGGAGAAGGGTGAACATAACACCAAATATGGTGTAGTATCTAAAGCAAAATTCACTGATTACAGGTAAACAGTGCTGTGTTGATGTAGGGCTGCAGGTGTGACCACAAAAAATGTTCACTGAGAAACATGTTCATGAATTGTTGAAACATAAAATTTGGATATATTGTACTAAGATATTTATAACTTTAACTTTGTAAGTCACTAGCTCTAAAGTTGACTAGGCTTCCATATAGAGGATCTGTGTGCTTTTTGTATTTCCTTCGATTCTTGTGTCCCTCTCCTGATGCGTTCTGGATCCACCACAAGCTTTACTTCTGTGTTTAAGTAGCATGGACAGAGAAATTGCTTGTTACAGGTTGTGGTTGCTGGATGTCTATTCCAGAGAAGCATGGGTATGCATTATTGCCTGACTTAGTATATTGTGGGATTTATGTTAATAAATTCAAGGGAAAGACAGTATGCTTTTAAAATGATGTAACCAGCAACATCGGGTCATTGTATCCTCAGTTTTCTTGGAAGACCTAGCCATATGTGAGAGGATAACATTAGAAACATGGTAGAATGGTGCTGATGGAATTCACCTGACTCAGGTCGGACCCCAAGTGGTAGGCTGCTGTGAACACTGTAATGAACCTTCTTGTGAGGTTCCATAAAATGCAGGGAATTCCTTGGCTAGCTTAAAATGTATTAGCTCTGAAGGAGGACTCTGCTCTGTGGACTTAGTTAAGTAGTCAGTCTTCTGGGATGTGACATCATGTAATCTGGCAGCTGCCAGAAGGTTTTGTCATGCACCCAATTTTATTCTCAGTAATACGTTGCTGAGTTAATCAGTAATGTGAACTCTGTCTAGTGATATTCTTTTACTATTGCCTTTTTGGCTACTTGTTCTGGGAAGAAGGTGTTTTGCAATTTCTAACATCTATTTTAAGCTCTTTATCAGCATTTTATTAATAATTTGAGTGTTCCCAAGTCTTGTGAACATTTGTGGTTCTGTTCATAATATCCAGAAGTTTTTTTAGTGGACTGTTTGTGAGAATTGTGGTTTAAGCTAACAGTTTGCTGAAACTAAAATTAAATCTTTTTGTTACTGGTGTATCTGCAGGTTAGAAACTGATATTTTTTTGCTGGGTGCATGGCATGTTTTAATCATGCATACAGATAATTACATATTACTGTGTTTAATAAAATAACTTTCTTAAGGTGATGTCTTATTAATAGCTATCGTATTGATTAACACTTTGACGCCTAATGACGACTATAGTGGTCGTACCGCACCGCTAACCTCTAAACGTTGCATTTTATATATTTATTCAACATATATAGGTACTGAATGTTTTAAACACGGTATATACTCTCCGTTTTTTTCTCTTCAAAAGGCAGTTTCATAATTCTAACATATTTGGTTCCTGTTTCATACACATTTTATATACAGGGTGTGCTAAAATTTAAAAAATAATTCCGGCGTCAAAAGGTTAATTACAAGTTATATATTAACTGTATGTGTGGTTGGATGTTACTCACCTCATTAATAATCACAGTTTTTACAATTCAATAATTTTATTAGGGGTTTTTTTAAATTTAATTTTAATTCAGCATCTAGCAAATTCAGTATTACGACTTCACGGACCGCTTCGTTCATTTTGAGCATATTTTATATTCGAATACGATACTCGTTTGCTGTGATGTGTGAGTATGTGGACACAAGTAGTTGTTTCATTGTGAGGTAAGGTAGTTGATGGTATTGAATGTGTTTTTGAAAAAGGCATTATTCCTACAATTTGGAATATCAGCAGTCTCATATCACATATCAGTTTTACATAAAAGTATTTGTTCTGTTGTTTAATTGAAGCCACATGTAAATACCTTCTCTTGCTCTAAATTAGTTGCGGTTTTGAAGAAACAGCGTGAATCATTCAGTTTTCGGACAACGCGGCTACATTTATGTGTATCGGTATGTAGTCTGAAATCTAGGACACGTATTTGAAGACCTTGTTAAAAATTGATTGCTGCATTACACACATCATAGCTGCGCTCCTTAAATAAGTTTTACCGCACTGCCGTCTCTTTATAAATAGGCTTTAGGTCTTTGAAGATTATATGCCTGCTGTCATTATCACAGTTTGGTATGTTATCACAGGGTTTGGTGTTGTCTGTGGGTGCAATATATAGAGGGTGTCACTGTAATGAATGGAGGTGTTGATTTAGCTTGCAGATCATCATATTAAGCTGCATGCAGTTGTGGGATGTATGCAATTTGATTAATACAGCATAGTATGTAGGCTAATGCCATTGTCCACTGTGTGCTAACTAATTGTTGGGTGGATTCCAGAACGTGTTTCCACATCCGTCGCCACGCCAAACATCAGCAGAACCAAGGCAATAATCTCCTTGCAACTGGCTCTCTCATTCCTACTCTCCCTTCCACATACAGTGTCCATGATTTCCACAGCTATGGGTACCATGGAACAGGCGTCACACCGGGCCTCCACTTCCATCTGGCTGCGAGCATCAATGCAGAGACAGGTTAGTTATGTGACAGTGATGCTAAGTCTTCACTTATTCTGAAATAACATTTGGTTTTGTCAGTCATTGTAAATATCTTTATAGATCAGGGTCCTTCTTGAGAAGCTGATAGTTTCACAGCTGGTCATTGAATTCCTTGCCTTTCTTGAAACCAGCAGGTTCATTGCACTTCTAAGCCATCTGGTCATTGAATTTCTTGCGTTTCCTGAAACCCACAGGTTCATTGCACTTCTAAGCCATCTGGTCATTGAATTTCTTGCATTTCCTGAAACCTACAGGTTCATTGCACTTCTTCTAAGCCATCTGGTCATTGAATTTCTTTCAATTCCTGAAACCCACAGGTTCATTGCATGACCTCTAAGCCGTCTTTCTTTTAATGATATCTTTTAATAATATTCCCCCATCTGTGCTGCATTCCCAAGGGATCGCTTCCCTTCAATCAGTGTAAGATGTGTGTGTATCTCATGTCCATATTTCTCCATCTCCTAGCCCCATCTCTCCCATTGGTTTGATGATCATCAAATCTGTTCATTAGTATGAATTAGGGAGTTCTTCATTGTGTGCAGATTTACTTACATCATTATTGTGTAGCGGCAAGTATGCGAGAGTCTCAAGTTTTTGTGGTGTGTTTATTGTGCATAAATGATCAACTAATTATTCACAAGTATCAGATCATTAAAACTCGGAATTTTGGCCTTGGAATGCCATTCGAGCTGCTGTGACATTAGTGTGGTAATACTGCTTTTAATTTGCATGCTTGATTGGAGTAAAAACCAAAGACAGTGTAATAAAGTAATATGCTGGGCACCATTGTGCACTTAGAATAACAGAAATAAATTGAGATGAACTGTGTTAAGATTCAAGGAGAAAAGTCACCTGTTTTTAAGAATCCGCATACTCTGGCATAGGCATCATTCTTCTGTTGGTTTAATTGTTGTCACTTAACTAACTAGCTATTAACCCTTACCCTGCTAACATGGAGAATATGGTGAGCTCCTTATAATGCCAGCAAATGGCAGATGGGATTTAACTCGGCCTTTAAAGGGTTAAGAAGGTTTAAACTGTGCTTGTATGCTCTCTGTAAACATACTGCGCAAAATTAAAGCTTATCCTAAAGCCTTCAGATTTATTAATCTTACTTATTTCTCAGCAATAGTAACTTTGTTCTTATAATATTGGCATGACTGTTACAGACATTCCTCTTGTTCCAAGCCTGGTAACTGGGGATCCAGATCGGGAACCGAACTTTATCCTACATTGGCTTAACAACAAGGAAATGCATTTTTCACTGCAAGCAGAAAATATACTGCAGGTAAATTTGAACATTCATTGTAGCCTGTATCTCTGACAATGTGGTTACTTTGTTAAAATTATTTTGCAGTTTAAATGCGTGGAAAATTCAGAAGCACTTCTGTCAACTTTTGGGGTATCTTGTAGGAGGTGAGCACAAGCAAACAAGTTGTGCTGTCCTGTGTATTTGCTAATTTATATAGCCTGTTGGTCTGAAATGTTTGTTTAAGTACATAAAATATAATTATTTATAAATGTTTTATGTACAGGAATTGACTAGAAAAGTTGTTGAGAAGGAGGAGAGTGGCGAGTGTAATCGTGAAAATGTGGAAACACACGACTCTGAGCATGATGACCATTCACCACGTATGTAGAATCAGACCTTATGACAAAGTTTCTTGAATTCAGCACGTTCTGAAATTGGAACTTCATGTTAACATGTCGTATTATGGTGTTGCAGGAAAACGTCCAGTCAAGATTGGCAAGTCACAGTCACAGGAGGAGAGCAGTGATGAACAACACCATAGTAGTATTCCCTCAAGCAGTGCACACAGCCACCAATCTCTAAGGTGTGTCATTGATTTTCAAACCTTTCCCACTGCCAGTATTATTTTCACATTTATCTGTATTGCATAGCTGTTCTTTTGCGCAAGGAATGGTTATTTTCTCATTTGATGCAAATTGTTTGGTTGCAACAAAAGAATTAGCTGACACAAAGTGATTGCTTGTAGTTCCTGGGGAGAATATGTGAGCTTCGAGTAAGTGTTTGCCCAACAAGTAGTGGGAAATTAAAGTGATTGGTTGGAGCGACAGTGTGTCAACACAGAAGTCAGTGGAACTTAGCGGATATACCCACATGTTGTTAATGTGTGTGTGGGAGGAGTTAAATTTATTGTATAGCAGTAATGAGGGATAGAGGTGACAGGAAAATGAGGAAGAACAAGACTAATGTATCTTATATACAGGGTACCAGAAATTGAAAGAGGATGCAGTAGATGTTACTGTGTGGAGAACTCGCTTTGGTAGAGGGTGTGGACCTGTCGTAATACAGATTACAGAATGAATGATTGAATGAGTGAGCGAAAAGCAGTAAAGCCTTTCTCTGGCCATTCGAGTCTGTTATTAATGCGCTTGCTTTCGGTCCGTTGTATTTCTTTCCCTTTAACCAATTACATTACAGTTTTTACCTTTAATGTAATCTCTGTTCAGAAAGTATTGTGACTATTAATTGATATAGTTTCATAGTAATTTGCAATTTTTGTTAATTGAGAACTATCAGACAAGTGGGGAATTTGTTTTTATTGATATCAAGCATCAGTGTGTGTTAAATGGAGTGACTAACGATTCTGAGCAAATTATCTCGCCGTTAGTTGGCAGTACTTTGAAACTGTTGGTCCATATATCGATGTTACACACTGCACATAAATTTTTGTTTTGGTCATTGGACTGCATAATGTTGTGATACTGTATCACTGAACTGCTCTGGGTGTGATATTTACAGTTACTGTGTAAGTCCCCTTTCTTTCGGAGGTATTCACAGGAATTGTTGTAATTATTAACTTCATGTTATCTATTTGTGATGCATTCCAGTGCCACAACATCTATCAACTCGCTGGCAACAGACTCTGGACCAGCCATGGGTCAGGCTCCTGACTCTCTTGACACAAAAATAGAGTGTTTGCTACGGGATTGGCACCATAACCCCGACCTCCTATTTTCTATTCATCCCATAGATGGCAGTTTCTTAATTTGGTAAGTTGCCTACATATGCATGAATGATTCTCATGTTTTGTGTTGTGGTATGTGTTGTATGGTCAGATAAATGAGGGTTAACATTCAAACTGAAAGTGACAGTTGTGAACCTTCACTAAACTGAATTGTACAATGGTGTTTGCTTTTTGAGTAATGCTTAACCTTTTGGCGCCTAAATTTTTTTTTAATTTTAGCACATTCTGTATATAAAATGTGAATAATACAGGAACCAAATATGTTAGATTTATGAAACAAACTGCATTTTGAAGAGGAAAAAACGGATAGTATATACCATGTTTAAAATATTCAGTACCTTTATTTGTTGAATAAATATATAAAATGCAACGTTTAGAGGTTAGCGGTGCGGTACGACCACTATAGGGGTCTTTAGGCGTCAAAGGGTTAA
>Ga0123355_10011931_pt1 | contig 13431 bp, 12 predicted proteins | sample TergutEmb28metaG_3_FD_89872 | JGI IMG/M metagenome (GOLD analysis project Ga0123355, IMG submission 89872) | Embiratermes neotenicus P1 segment gut microbial communities from Petit-Saut dam, French Guiana - Emb289 P1 | ecosystem: Host-associated > Arthropoda: Insects > Digestive system > Gut ...
GCACAAACTCACCCGCTATCCCCAGCTTCTCAAAATACTCCACCATCTTAATACAAGCAAACTTCTCTGTGGAATAATGTGACCCGGCGAGTATATTCACTTTGTTTTCCTTCGCAGCATTATGAGCTTCTACTGAGGGCGGAAATGATTCTACCATTTTAGCAATGCCTGTAATGTAAGTATTAATGCCACGTTCACGGAGTATTGGATATTCCTCCGCCATATTTCCGCCGCCGGCTACCAGTGCTATGGTTTGGTTATCTATGGCATCCCCGCCATATGGATAAAGGGCGGTTTTATGGCCAACTATGTTATTGAAATGCTGCTGCAATGCTGCCGTGGTTTCGTATGCCACCGTACCAATGATACCGACGTTAACGCCGCCGTATTCGCAAAACGCATCTGTTATGTTGATGCCCAAAGCCTTAGCCAGATTTAATGTGGTGCCATAGGGCGTGGCATTAGAATCCAGCGGGACATGCAGATTATAGATGGATATCTTCCGCTCCCGTAATGCTTGCAACAAGCTGATGGGAATATCAGTAAATGCAGGATTTTTTGTAATATCCCATATCATGGGATGATGAACAAAAAGCAGCGCCTCGCTGCGGTTATCATTGATGATTTTTTCAATGACCTTTTGAGAAGGGAAAACCGCTGTGTAGGCGTATTTTATTGTATCGGCATTGTCTGTCACAAGGCCCATGTACCGTTTGAGATAGTGGGCTGTGATGTATTCGTTTGCCGCCATTTCGCTCCAGTCATCCGTACAGATGGCCAGGCTGAAGTCAGTTTCCATACGGTTGTATAACTCGGCTGCGTTCATTTTTTTATCCTTTCTAATATCCCTCCACAATCTGATCGTGCGTGGCAAAGCTGTAGTACTTATCCCCGGCCACAATGATATGATCCAGCACTTTGATTCCCAAAAATCGCAGGCCTTCTATCATCTTACGAGTAGCCTCAACATCCTTGCGGGACGGCTTGCAAGTACCGCCGGGATGGTTGTGCGCCAAAATAATAGCAGTGGCCTGATGTTTTATTGCCTCCGATACAATTTCCCGTGGATACACCGGGGTTTCGTCCAGGGTACCCTCGGCAATGAGTGATACGTGATTAAGCTTGCGCCCTGTATTCAGGCAAAAGATATAAAAGGCCTCGTTGGTACGCCCGACAAACAGTGATAAGGCGTACTGGGCGGCTGTTTTTACATTGTCCATAATGATGGCTTCATTCCCCCACTTGCTGCGAAAGTACAGGTTGGCTACTTTGGGGATTATGCTGATCAGCACGGCCACATTTTCTGTCGTGCCGCAGCGCCGCATAATATCCTGAGTGTCTGCTTCAAAGAGATTGTGCAGGGAGCCGTATTCCTGGATAAGCCTGTGGGCTATTTCGTTGGTATCACGGCGGGGGTAGCAGTAGTACAGCATCACTTCCAGTACCTCATGATCGGCAAAGCCGTCCAGGCCATTTTCCATAAACCGCTTGCGCATACGGCTGCGGTGGTTTTCGTGTGGATTTTTTATACGATCACATCCTAGTCCAAATAACTTTATAGGGCTTGTAACAAAAAGGGACATCGCCTCATAGTATACGAATAGAACAACCTATGCTCCGTACAGCAACAAGGGATAGGGTTCTTTTATATAGATTGCACTACATCATATCCTGGAAGGAGGATAACCATGGGAGATTTTATGATTGATAGTATGCTTCGTCATATTGGTAAAACAGTTACGGTATTTACCACAAGCGGTGGGCTATCCGGAAGCGGTTTTACCGGCGTATTAGCTGGTGTTCACAACGGATGCATCCGTTTGATTACTGATATCGGCGCACCTCCGGCCTGTCCGGTAGGCAGCTCCTGCGATGGATGCTGGGGCGACCGCTGCGAAGGCGGCAGGGGTGTTTGCGACGGCTTTGCAGGACGTCGTGGCTGGGGCTGGAATCCTGGCTGGCGCAGTGGCGGCTGTGGATGCGGTCATGGCCGTGGCCGTTGGGGCTGGGGCGGATACAACTGGCTCGGTTCTGTTGCAGAAATCCCATGCAACAAGATTGTCAGCTTTACCCATAACTCCATTTAGTTAGCATTGTTACAAGCGAGGCGGCAGATTACTGCCGTCTTGTTTGCGTGTAAACTCGCCCCCATATTGTATATGTGTTATACTAAAAAGTAAAACGGAGGCTATTATGAATGCAATTATAGCAGTAATCGGTCGTGACGAGGTAGGCATACTCGCTAAAATATCCGGTGTATGTGCGGAAAATAACGCCAATGTCATTGATGTAAACCAATCGGTTATGCAAGAATATTTCGCAATGATTATGCTGGCAGAAATCGGCAATTTAAGTTGCAGCTTTGGCGCACTGACTAAAAAATTAACCGCCGCAGGCGAAGAGTTGGGGATGACTGTCCATGTGATGCATGAGGACATCTTTAATTCCATGCACAGAGTATAAGGAGGCGGCGATCAGATGCTAAATACCAATGACATAATGGAAACCATCTACATGATCCAGGAGGATCATTTGGACATACGTACAATCACCATGGGCATTTCCCTGCTGGATTGCGCTGACGGCGATATCCACCGTACCTGCGATAAGGTCTATGAAAAGATTACCCGGCTGGCCAAAAATTTGGTAAGCACGGGGGAGGCCATTGAGGCAAAATACGGCATCCCCATCATTAACAAGCGGATTTCCGTAACCCCCATCGCAATGATTGCCGGCGCCAGCGGCGGGGATCCTGTACTTATCGCTAAGGCTTTGGACAAGGCTGCCAAGGCAGTTGGTGTCAATTTTATCGGCGGCTATTCCGCCCTGGTACAAAAGGGATTTTCCCCCGGGGATCGTGCCCTGATTGAGAGCATACCGCAGGCGTTGGCAGAGACGGATCGGGTATGTTCCTCCGTCAACATCGGCAGCACGCAGGCCGGGGTTAACTTGGATGCGGTCGGCATGATGGGCAAGGTGGTGAAAGAAGCGGCAGCGTTAACTGCGGACAGCAATTGTGTTGGTGCCGCTAAGCTGGTGATCTTTTGCAATGCGCCCGAGGATAACCCCTTTATGGCAGGGGCATTTCATGGCCCGGGGGAGCCCGGCTGTGTGATTAATGTCGGCGTGTCCGGCCCAGGTGTTGTGCGGGCGGCCATCGCCAAAAGCAATGGCCTGAACATAACGGAACTGGCAGAGCTGATTAAGCGTACGGCCTTCAAAATCACCCGTATGGGACAGCTGGTAGGCGCAGAAGCCGCCGAGGCCTTGGGCATCCCCTTTGGGATCGTCGATTTGTCTCTGGCACCGACCAATGCCGTCAAGGACAGTGTCGCCCATATTCTAGAAGCCATTGGCTTGGAAAAATGCGGCTGCCACGGTACCACCATGGCTTTGGCTATCCTAAACGATGCAGTTAAAAAAGGCGGTGTGATGGCCTCTTCCAAGGTAGGCGGCCTGTCCGGCGCATTTATCCCGGTCAGCGAAGATGCCGGTATGATTGATGCCGTCAAGTGCGGCGCCCTGTCTATCGAAAAGCTGGAAGCCATGACAGCCGTGTGTTCCGTCGGGCTGGACATGGTGGTTATCCCCGGGGATACGCCTGCCGAGGTAATTTCCGCCATTATCGCCGATGAGGCCGCTATTGGTATGGTCAACAGCAAAACCACCGCCGTGCGCATTATCCCCGCCATTGGCATGCGTGTAGGAGACGAGCTGGAATTTGGCGGACTGCTGGGCAGCGGGCCGGTTATGCCGGTAAGTACGTATTCCCCAGCGGTGTTTATTGGCCGGGGCGGGCAAGTGCCTGCGCCGTTGCAGAGCCTAAAGAATTGATGTAGGGGAGGCAATCTGCCTCCCGCAGATAATCGGCATGCTTGCGGGCGGCAAATTGCCGCCCCTACAAAATCGCTTTTCACCAAAGAACCAAAATCAATTTAAAGCAATAAAAAAAGCACCATAGATGCTTATATGTACCCGCCGACAAATCTGTCGGCGTTTTTTATTGCTTATAAGTTATGCATAATGCCACACATCCGCACCCAAATCCCGAAGGTCTATCTCAATATGCTCGTATCCCCGCTCCACATGATGCCCTTCTGTGACAATGGTCTCGCCTTGTGCAACCAATCCTGCCAATATCAAAGCGGCACCGCATCGCAAGTCGGTCGCCTCTACGTAAGTGCCTTTCAGCCGGTCAACACCTCGGATAACAAAATTGCGTCCATCCTGCGTCATCATAATGTCGGCACCCATCCGCACCAGCTCCGGAACATGACCATTACGTGAGCTAAATACATTTTCCTCTACCACAGATGCGCCCTCCGCCATGGACAGTGCCGTAACAAAGGGAGCCTGCAAATCTGTCGGAAAACCCGGATGCGGGCAAGTCTCAAGCTTTGAGATGTACCTGAGCCGGGATGGTGCCTGTATGGCTATCGTACTTTCCGACCCGGTAATACGACAGCCCATCTCTGTCAGCTTTGCGGTCACAGGGAGTAAATCGAAGGGCTTTACATCCGTCAAAAGCGCTTCCCCGCCGGTAATGGCAGCTGCCGCCAGATACGTACCTGCCACAATGCGGTCCGGTATGGCCGTATGCTCTACCGAGTGCAGCTTTTTGACCCCTTGGATGACGATGGTATCGCTGCCGGCACCGGATATATCGGCACCCATGCCATTGAGAAACCGCTGTAAATCCACAATTTCCGGCTCTTTAGCGGCGTTGAGGATGACTGTTTCCCCTTCCGCCAAAACGGCCGCTAGCATGATATTTTCCGTGGCACCCACACTGGGGAACCCCAGCGGAATGACATCGCCCTGTAACCTATCCGTACGGCCCTTCAGCATATCACCGGTTTCAATTGCCGTTCCCATATCCCCCAGGGCTTTGATATGCATATCGATGGCACGGTCGCCGAGATTGCATCCGCCGGGATAGCTGATATCTGCCTTGCCAAACCGGCCCAGCAACCCGCCCATAAATAAGATGGAAGAACGCATTTGACGGGTAAACTTTTCCGGTATGTGCCAGCCGCTTGCGCCTGAGGAATCCACAATGACCGTATTCCCCTCCACTGTGACCGTGCAGCCGATATGCTTCAGTATCTCGATAGAAACAAACGTATCCAAAATCTGTGGACAGTTGTGCAGTACACTTTCCGATCCGTTTAGCACCATAGCCGCAAACATGGGCAGCACTGCATTTTTGCTGCCCCCGATGCGAACCGATCCCGATAGACGGCGCCCGCCCCGGATGTGATATTCGCCCATAGGCTCACCCCTTTGCCCTTGCATGTCATTATAGTATGCATGGGCAAAGGGGTGGGTGCGTAGGGCTTATTCTATATTGCTATAAAACGTATGACAGCCCTTCTCCACCTCATAAACCTGCCCGGCAATGCAAATCTCCGCCGGCACAGGTGTTTCTATATCATATCGCACACGATCTTCAATGACCTGCCACTTAGACCGCACCAGACCCTGGCGTGTCTTTACACTGGCCGACAGCCATCCCAGCCGAGCGTCCGGCTGCGGTGCAATTTGCACTTTGCGATATCCCGGGGCAGCTTCCACCGGTTTGATGCCTGCCGCTACGCCATATATCCAATCGGCCACTGCGCCATAGGCGTAATGATTAAACGAGTTCATCTCCGTCGTCTGAAAATCCCCGTCCGGCTTGATGCTGTCCCAGCGTTCCCAGATAGTGGTTGCGCCCTTGGTTACCGGGTACAGCCAGGAGGGGTATTCTTCCCGCAGCAACAGGGTATATGCCAGCTTGGTATAGCCATAAGTGCTGAGCACATGCAGCAGATACGGCGTACCCACAAAACCGGTTTGCAACATATAACCGTCCATGGCCACTTTACGCATCAGCGATTTGGCAACGGCCTCTTCGTTACCGCCGGTCAGGCCAAAGTGCAAGGCCAGCACATGCTCCGTCTGCGTGCGGTAATCCCTGTATCTATCCAAAAATGTTTTTACGATATGCTCGTAGAGGCTTTCGTAAGCGGCCACATCCCGGCCCAAAACCTTGCCGGCCTTCACCACCAGATGAGTGGAATGCGCATAAAATGCCGAAGCCAAAAAATCCGCCCGGGTGCTGCCACGGATATGCTCCGCTGGGGAATCCAATGCCAGCCAATCCCCAAAATGCGTACCGCCCGTCCACAAATACTGATCCTTGGTATGCGCAGTAATATAGTCCACCCATTTGCACATGCTGGCAAACTGATTTTCCAAAATGGCCGCATCCCCGTAGGCCAGATAAATTTCCCACGGGCAAATGGTCGCCGCATCAGCCCACGCCGCACTGGCACCCTCATTCAGCACATCCGGGATGACATGATGCACCAGCCCGCTTTCCGTCTGATCCAAGGCCAGATCGGCCAGCCACTTGGTAAAAAACCGCTCCACATCAAAGTTATACGCCGCCGTCTTGATAAATGCCTGGGCATCACCAGTCCAGCCCAGCCGCTCGTCCCGCTGCGGGCAATCCGTAGGCACATCCAGGAAATTCCCCTTTTGCCCCCAGATGACATTTTCAAACAGACGATTAATCAGCGGATGGGAACTCTCGATATATCCGGTACGCTCCATATCCGAATGCACCGCAATTGCCGTAAAATAAGCCGCATCCACAGCAACCGGAAACGCATCCAGCCGAATATACCGAAAGCCATAGAACGTAAACGCCGACTTATACCGCTGCTCGCCATCTATGCAGGTATACTTCATGATTGATTTTGCGCCACGGTAGTTTTCCGTATAAAAATTGCCGTCCTTGTCCAGCACCTCCGCAAAGGAGATCGCCACCTGACTGCCCGCCCTGACATTGGCCTGCGCAGGCAAGGACAGCTCCACATAGCCCGTCATATTTTGGCCAAAGTCGATAACCGTCTCGCCCTTGGGCGTGGTCAAAACAGCCGCCGGACGCAGCCTGTCCTGCTCCCGAATTTCATCCCCCTGCTGAGGAACCAACGGCCAGCCCGGCCCGGGATATATCTCCACCGCTTCCAGCGGAGTGCCGGATACGGTGGCATCATAATGCTCTCCATCATAAATTTCGCTAAAGCGCACAGGGCTTTCCTGCACCTGCCAGCTGTCATCTGTCTCCATAATCTCACCATCAAGGGTCAGTTGAGCATACAGCCCCGCCGGCTGCTGCGTACGTGGATGCTTTTCGCCAGATTCCGGCGGCGTCCATCCGGGAAGCGGACTGCGCTGCCATCCCCGGCCTACGGTGATGGTCAGGGTATTTTCCTTTTTCAGCAGATGCGTCACATCATAGACCTGATATTGCAGCCGCTTGGTTGTCCAGCCGGGAGCCAGCACATAATCGCCAATGCGGGTGCCGTTCAGCTCAGCTTCGTACACACCCATAGCCGTGATGGTCAGTGTAGCTCTTTTCGATTTCTTTGACGGGTTTGCGGCAAACGCCTTTACAAATGTGGGACAGACATCACCAAAATCTCGCTGGGGTTTGATCCAATTTGCTTGGAATGACATGTTAGTGGCTCCTTTCGGGGTTGGGGTTGATTGTTCAATAAATAAAAGCTGCTCATCAGCTTGTAGTTCCACTATCTATTAACGCTAGCATCTTTTCCTTGACTCTCTCAATGATTTCCACACCAACTTTTCCGTAACGCTTAACAACAATATCTTGAGATAATGTATAAATCTTATCTGCTCGAATCAGGGAATCCATCTTCAACTTTCCATCTGCCATATTATCATTTGTTAACAAAACAGAGTACGGCTTTTGCTTTTCATCAACGTTTGATGTAATAGCTGCCACAATCAAATCATCAGCTACATTGTTATAGCCATCTTTAGACAACACAAGAACAGGTCTCTTCTTCTGTGCAGACAAATCGGTAAAAGGAAGCGGAACAAGCAAAATATCACCCTGCCTATGCATTATTCCACACCTCATCATCAATTTCGTTATCCCAAAAACCTGTGCTTGATACGCTTAAAGCTTCCAAATCCTTGAACAGCCCACTTTCGTCACGCATTTTTATAAACATGATGAAACTAACAATTTCTTTAAGCTGAGAATCAGGAACGGTTTCTAACAGGCTATATATTTTTTGTTTGGCCACCGGCATATGAATGGCTCCTTTCGGGGGGTGGGGTTGTATTTGCTGCCATTATACCCTGTAAGGTGCAGGGTGGAAAGAAATTTTTGCGATGGTACTCAAACGGTCGCAAAATGCGACCGTTTGATCTTGCAAAAAAAGTTGCTATTGACTGGGATTTTAGCAAAGGCATATAATATGGATGTAGTTTACAAGGAGGTACCCATGAAAACATACACAGTAAAAATGATTTGGGATAATGGTTATTGGCATACAAGCACCGAGCCACCACTCAATTTAACGCTTGAATCCAAATCTTACGACACACTTGTTGAGCGTATACGCATAGCCACCCCAGAGATGATTGAGTTGAATAGTGGATATACTGGGCCTATTCAGTTGGTTTTTGTTTCAGAGCGGACAGAAATGTTGTCGGAAGCGGTATAATGGCAGATTACACACGCAAAATCAAAAAAATATTATCCGATCACGGATGTTCTTTTGTACGACATGGAAAAGGGGATCATAATATTTGGCATTCGCCTATAAATGGTCAAAACTTCGCTGTAGATGGTAAGATAAAGAAAAGATCAAGTGCTAATGAAACGTTAAAAGACGCAGGTATAAAAATTAAAGTGTGATAGATAAGGCATCCAGTAATGGATGTTTTTTATTTAGCTAAATAGAGAAGACCGCTTACATTTATTGACAAGTCCATTTTTGCCTGATAATCTAATTGTATGCAATATAATCCAAGATTTTGTCAGGAGAAAGGAAGTGAATATATGGATTGGTTTTTTAGCGGATTAGGGACTATGATCATTGGATTAGTCATTGGAACTTCTTGCGGCGGTATTGCTGGATATCTCATTGGTATAAAGAAAAATGTATCTAAGCAATCACAAAATGCAGGAAGTGGCGCATATCAATCACAAATCGGAACCATCGCTTCATATGACGACCATAAATCAACGTCCCAAATTACTATTGACACAAGTTCATTTCGTCAGGATCAAAAGGCAGGTGATAACGCTGTTCAAATTCAAGAAGGGCACCAAAGATAAAACAAACAAAAGCATCCAAAAGGCCGGAACCAATTCACAGCAATATATAGTTGAAACAATGAATGTAGGCACAGATGAAGGCCGAATACATGAGATTGTTGACAAAAAAATATTACAGGCAGAAGAAAAAAGAACTATTTCACAAAGCATCCCTAATCCAGCCAACAGACCAATCCAAAAGAACAACCTGCGTCACTTCTCACAACTAAGCCAATATTTCTCCGGCCGTACCGATATATTGGACACAATCTACAATCAATTTCAATCCGATCCCTCGGCCGCAATTTCCCTACAGCAGCAAAACATCACCGGCCTTGGTGGTGTAGGCAAAACGCAAATTGCCTTGGCATATGCATATAACCATGCCGATATGTATACAGAAGCAGTCTGGGGAATACGTGCAGAAACAGAATCATCAATATTTAGCAGTTGTTTAGAACTTGCACAGAATCTGGGCTTTAATACAGAGCAAGCCACAGATGCACAAAAGCTTGGCTTATTACTGCAAAATTGGCAAAACAATCATGATTCCTGGCTGTTCATTTTTGATAATGTAGAAGATGAAAACATCGTTTGCCCCTACATATCACCTGCCCACAAAGGGCATATTTTATTTACATCACGTAAAAGTGATTTTAGAAGGCTTGGACAATACGAGGCAATAAATGTTGACATCCTCTCCTCAGAAGATGCAGAAATTTTCATGAGAAAGAGGCTAAAAAATTACCCTCACCTTATTGATAACGCCGATGAGTTGGATACATTGATAGAGCGTCTGGGCCGTTTCCCCTTAGCGCTGGAACAGGCAACAGCGTATATGTGGCGTACTGGCACAAATTGCAAACTATATTTAAATGAACTAAAAGAAAAGGGGCTAGAAACATTTGAAGACCATCTATCCGAGCCATTAGCTGGTTACGACCGCACTGTAATTACAACTTTCAAAATCTCATACAATGCGCTAAGTAAAGAGGCACAGCAATTATTTAATTTATGTACATATATGGCTCCTGATAAGATTCCAATTGATTTTTTTAAGCAACAAGCAGATAAATTTCCAAAACCATTATGTAAAGCTTTAACTAATGAAAACAGGATTATTGCGGAATTGCTGGATTATGCATTAGTAAAGAGAGATGGGGAGTTTTTAGATATCCATCGCTTTGTGCAGGAGATTGGGCGAGATCAAATCAAAGATAGTAAGGTTGATTGGCTTTACTGTTGTTTAGAAGCAGTGGAAGCTACAATGCCTAGAGTAAATGACTATGGCCATCGAGAATACCGTGATTGGTTTGAGCAGATTAATATTCATGCAGAAATGATAATAAACTATGCAGAAGAAAAATTTGCTAATGAGGCGGATAAAAAAGAAAAAATAGGACAAGTGTGTCATTGGCTTGGGGTTGGAAATGAAAAAATGGCACAGTATAGCCATGCATTAGAATGGCATCATAAGGCAGTCAATATCCGTGAAAAAGTACTCGATAAAGAACACCCTGCCACTGTCGCCACTTACAGCAACATTGCTAGAATCTACGATATTCAAGGAGACTACCCCAAAGCTTTGGAATGGTTTTACAAAGCTTTAGATATCTGTGAGAAGGTACTGGGCAAAAAACACCTTTACACCGCCATCACTTACAACAATATTGCACTAGTCTACAACAATCAAGGAGACTACCCTAAAGCTTTGGAATGGCTTCAGGAAGCTTTAGATATCAAAGAAGAGGTACTGGATAAAGAACACCCTTATTTGGCCACCATTTACAACAACGTCGCACAGGTCTATAGCTATAGCAATCAAGGGACTAAACCTAAAGCTTTGGAATGGCACCTCAAAGCTTTAGATATCCGTGAAAAGATACTGGGCAAAGAACACCCTGATACTGCCATCACTTACAACAATATTGCTGGAGTTTACAGTGCCCAAGGAGACTATCCCAAAGCCTTGGAATTGTATCACAAAGCTTTAAATATCTATGAGAAGGAGCTAGTTAAAGAGCACCCTGATACCGCTACCATTTACAGCAACATTGCAATAGTTCATGCTAATCAAGGCAACTACTGCGAAGCCCTAAAATGGCGCCAAAAAGCTTTGGAAGTTAACGAAAAGGTATTTGGCAAAGATCACCCTGCTACACTCATGGTTAGAGAGCGTATTGAGGAGATCAAAACATAAAATCCCGATTACCCTTAACTCCCTTACCCGTTGCCCCAGATGATTTGGCAAAACCCGATCCAAGGAGTAATGTCAACAGCTTAAGGGTTACTTTTAGTCTGGTTGGCTGATGACAAAGGTTGAGAAAGGCAATCCCCCGTCTCCACTGCGTGGAGCCTGCCCCCTTTCAAAAGTGGGCGCTGCGCACATGCGTTGTAATACATTAAATTTCAAGTAAAACCGCCTTTATCAAAAAGAACAAAACCGTAAAACATATGTAAATATCACTAACAAAATAGCATTAAATAAAGCCAAAAAATATAGTCATATACCGCTTGTGCGCAGCGCCCACTTTTGAAAGGGGGCAGGCTCCACGCAGTGGAGACGGGGGATTGCCTCACTAAATATTGACATTAGCACCCCTCAAACAAAAGAAAACAGTAGCCGCCTACTTAAAGATAAGCTACTGTTTTTTATATACTGCAAAATTTCAACTACACAACCGCCAATTCCTAGAATATAGAATAAGCCGCAATAATACTCACAAACACAATAGAAACCGTCGTAACCAATTTAAACAGCGTATTCAATGACGGGCCAGAGGTATCTTTAAACGGATCGCCAACGGTATCTCCAATTACAGCAGCCTTGTGACTGTCAGAGCCTTTACCGCCATGAGCACCGCTTTCAATGTACTTTTTAGCGTTATCCCAGGCACCACCAGCGTTAGACATAAATACCGCCACAACAAAACCAACCACGGTAGCGCCGCCAATCAAACCTACAACGCCTTCTACACCCAACACAATACCGGTGATGATAGGTACAGCCATACCAAGCAATGTCGGTACAACCATCGCCCTTAACGCACCACGGGTACAAAGGTCTACACAGCGGGCATAATCCGGCTCTGCCTTGCCTTCCATCAGGCCAGTAATTTCTCTAAACTGACGACGCACTTCAACAACAATGCTTTGGGCAGCGTTTTGCACTGCGCTCATGGTCAATGCAGAGAATACAAAGATCAGCATCGCACCCATGAAAACACCCAGCAAAACAGCAGGATTAGTAATATTCAAGTTTAAGTAATAGGTAGGGTCAGCCAAGATATCTCTTACCCTATCCTGTGCAATATTCACATAAGAAACAACCAAGCCCAAAGAGGTCAACGCAGCGGAACCGATAGCAAAGCCTTTACCTGTCGCCGCTGTCGTGTTACCGATAGAGTCAAGCGCATCGGTACGTTCACGCACTTCTGGGTCAAGATGAGCCATTTCTGCAATACCGCCTGCGTTATCTGCCACAGGGCCGTAGGCGTCACACGCCAAAGTGATACCCAAAGTAGAAAGCATACCGATAGCAGACAATCCAATGCCATATAGTCCCATGCGGAACTGTAGGCCAAAGTTAGCATAACTGGTATCCATTACACCGCCCGAAGCAATAAAGCTGACCAGTACACCGATAACGATAATCAATATAGGTGCCATTGTAGACTTCATGCCCAGAGAAATACCGCCGATAATGAAAGTTGCCGCACCAGTTTCGGCCGCTTCGGCTAACTTCTGGGTAGGCTTATAATGAGCCGAAGTAAAATATTCTGTAAAATAAGCAATCAGACAGCCAGCCACTACACCCACAAGAATGGAAATAAACAGGCCTACCCAATTGCCTTCTGCGCCCATAACAAAATAGGTGATAGGCGCCGCCGCAAGGGTTGCCAGCGCAGCCGCAATGTAAGTCCCTTTACGGAGCGTATGCAGCAAATCTTTTTGAGTCGCATTTTCACCAGTACGTATGAAGAAAGTACCGATAACAGAAGCGATTGCACCAGCCACAAACAGGCCAACCGGCAAGAACATACTGTTCCACATCAGGTTTGTGCTTCCGCCTAAGCCAAAGGCCGCAAAGCCCAAAGCGATAGCAGCATGCATAGCTTTAATGTAACTTTCGTACAGGTCAGCGCCCATACCGGCTACGTCGCCTACGTTGTCGCCCACATTGTCAGCGATAACCGCAGGGTTACGTGGATCATCTTCTGGGATGCCTGCTTCTACTTTACCCACCAGGACGGCACCAACGTCAGCAGACTTGATAAATATGCCTACGCCAACAAGGGCAAAGAGTGCAA
>Ga0123355_10011932_pt1 | contig 13431 bp, 9 predicted proteins | sample TergutEmb28metaG_3_FD_89872 | JGI IMG/M metagenome (GOLD analysis project Ga0123355, IMG submission 89872) | Embiratermes neotenicus P1 segment gut microbial communities from Petit-Saut dam, French Guiana - Emb289 P1 | ecosystem: Host-associated > Arthropoda: Insects > Digestive system > Gut ...
AACCACAGGCGCAGACGGTTCTATCACAGTACCGGGACTACAGCCGGGAACGTACACGGTGACCGAGATCAATCTTGGTTCACGATATGCACCCCAGCCGCCACAGACGGTGACAGTGGTGGCGAATCAAACCGCAACAGTCACGTTCCACAACAGGCTAAGTACAGGTGGATTGCGGATTGTCAAAACCTCTGAATCCGGCGTTGTCGCGGGGATTCAATTCCGCATTACAGGCAACGGCGTGAACCAAACCGTAACCACAGGCGCAGACGGTTCTATCACAGTACCGGGACTACAGCCGGGAACGTACACGGTGACTGAAATCAATCTCGGTTCGCAATATGAACCCCAGCCGCCGCAGACGGTGACGGTGGTAGCGAATCAGACAGCAACGGTGACGTTCCAAAACCGCCTACAACCCGGTGAAATCCGCATCGTGAAAACCTCTGAATCCGGCATTGTCACGGGGGTTCAGTTCCGCATTGCAGGCAACGGTGTGAACCAGACTGTGACCACTGGCGCAGATGGGACAATCACGATTCCCGACCTACGAGCGGGAACGTATACGGTGGCTGAAATCAACCTTGGAGCGCAATATGTCCAACCATCGGCGCAGACTGTGACAGTACGCCCGAATGAGACGGCGACTGTTACCTTTAATAATGTCCTGCTTCGTGGGCGTGTTGAGGGGTTAAAAGTCGGTGAGGATGCTGGCACATTCCGTGACGCAAACGGTCTGGCGGGAGCTACCATCGGACTGTTCGCCCACGATGAGACCGAGTTCACAGAGGAAGCCGCCCTGTATGTTGCAGTCACGGCGGCAAACGGTAGCTTTGCATTTGCTGATCTGCTCTATGGCAGATATATTGTGCGTGAAATTGCCGCTCCAACTGGCTATACCCTCAACGACACAGCGTTTCCCATCTACGTCAACAGAGCAAACCTTGTCATCGAGGTGCGGATTGAGAACACTTTAATTCGCGGCGACATTGAGGGCGTAAAGGTCGGTGAAGATACCGATGGTATGCTGGATAGCGTATTTGCTGATGCTGACGGTCTAGTGGGCGCGTTGATCGGACTGTTCGCGCCGGAGGAGGAATATTTCACCGAAGAAACCGCCTTAGAGACTGCAATCACAGGCGAATATGGTCACTTTGCATTCCGAGCCTTGCCCTATGGTGACTATCTCATCCGTGAGATCGCCCCGCCGGAGGCTTATGTGCTTAATGACACCGTGCTCCCAGTGACAATCGCGGAGGATGGCGTGGTGATTGAAGTTTCCATCGAAAACACCTTGATCCGTGGGCGTGTCGATGGAATCAAGACAGGCGAAACCACCTATGGCAAGCTGGCAGGGCTTTTTGCAGACCGCGACGGCTTGGCGGGTGCTACCATTGGACTGTTCGGGCTGGTTAAATGGGAATTGGTGGTGCCGGACTACGAGCCGGACGAGGAATACGATGAGCCTGAGAATGAGCAGGAATCGGAGCCTGAGAATGACGAGAATGACGATCAGGAAATCGAACTCTTGCCAACGTCCGAGGACACGGATGACTATGATGAGGACAATCAGGACGAACAGGAAGAGTCCGAGGAAGATGAGGAATCCGAGGAGAACGAAGAAGACACGCCGGAGGTGCGGATCGTCTCAATCGCCGGAATCTCGCTAGAGGACTTTGTGTTCACAAGTGAAAACGCTGTGCAGACTGCTGTGACTTCCGAGGACGGTAGTTTTTCTTTTGATGGTGTTATCGTGGGAACCTATGTTGTCCGCGAGGTATACGCCCCGCGCGGCTATATCCTCAACGAGACACTATTCCTCGTTACAATCGCAGAGGATGGCGAGATTATTACCGTTGAAATTGAGAACGAGCTAATTCGTGGCGACATTGAGGGTATCAAGGTCGGTGAAGATACGAAAGCTCCATTTGAGGGGATGTTCACCGATGGGAATGGTTTGGCGAGTGCTGTCATCGGCTTATTCCATGAAGATGAGATCGAGTTCACGGAAGCAAACGTCATTCAGCTTGCCATTACGGATGAATATGGACACTTTGTATTCCGCGATGTGATTTTTGGTCGCTTTATTGTCCGTGAGATCGCGCCGCCGGAGGGCTATGTACTCAATGACACACCTTTCCCTGTGGAGGTCACCGAGGATGATCAAGCGGTCGAAGTCACCATTGAGAACCTTGTGATCCGTGGGCGCATTGAGGGTATCAAGGTCTGTAGCACAACAGGCTATCCACTAGAGGGTGCGACCTTTGGACTGTTCGCGTCAGATGAAACTACACTCACCGCCGACACCGCACTGATAACCAGCACGTCAGGTGTGGACGGCATCTTCAGTTTTGAGAATGTGCCTTTCGGCGCATATCTTGTGCGTGAGATTGTAGCACCAGAGGGATATTTGCTATCTGATGAAACTTTTCAGGTGGAAATCGGTTACGATGGGCAGATTGTGGACATTCGTGCTGAAAACGAGCCGGAAGCACCAGTCGAGCCGGAAGATGAGGATGATCCAAAGGAGCCAACACCCACACCGTCAAATCGTCCGGGAACTACCGCTCCACAGACAGGCGATGAAACCAGTCTGCCGTGGCTTGTACTGATTCTATCCGGGCTGGGGATCACGACATTTGGATTCTGGATGGTGAGACTGCATGGCAAGAATAAAGCGGAATAGGCGCATCCTCATGGGTGCGTTACTGCTTGCAATGGCAGTGCTGGCGATTGTTGCGTTTTGGTCAGGTCGTGAGATTGTCACGCGCTTGGACGAGTATCAAGCCGCGCGAACTGAGTATGCCAGCTTGCGTGAACAGTTTGGGGTGCCGAGTGACACATCGGACAGTGAGAGCGAGACGGAAGAATCTGACACGACCGAAACGGAGGGCATCGATTTCGATGCTCTCCGTGCCATAAATCCCAACGTAGTAGGCTGGATTGTTGTACCGGGAACACAGATCAGCTATCCCCTTGTGCAAGGAGCTGACAATGCTTGGTATTTGCGGCACACCTTTTCTGGTGAGCGTAATGCCAGCGGCGCGATTTTTCTCGACTACCGCAATCGTGCGGATTTTTCTGATAGTCAGATCATCCTGCACGGTCACAACATGAGAGATGGCTCCATGTTCGCGCCGCTTCACGGTTGGACGGGTAATCGCTTTGTGATTCACACGCCGGATGGTGTGATGGAATTTGAAGTGTTCAATCGCCAAACCGTTGCGGCTATGCACGAAATCTACCAACTCGATGATTCTGAGGATGAGGCGCGGGTGGTGACGCTCTCGACTTGTATAAGCGGGAAAGTAGGTTTGCGGTATGTAGTGCGAGGACAGTAACGATGGATGCCCACCGACTGAATCCCAATCGGTGGGCGATTCTATTTATGTGCTTTGATTGTTTGAGGCTTATTCAAAAGCACAATATTTAGTAAGGTGTGTACACAGTGCAGCACTTGTTTTTTTGATTTCCATCTCTATTCTTCAGCTTTACAGCGTGCTACTAAGATGACAAATAGAAGCAGTAAAACCATTGCCGCAATCACGGCACTCATACCGGCAAGCAAACCAAAACTGTCTGATAAGATTCCTGTTACAAGCGGCATAATGATTGCACCACTAACACCGATAACCAGCATCACACCTAAGCTCAAGGGGTATTCTTTCATTATTTTCCCACTACTCGCGACTAAGGTTGGGAAAATGCCCGCTATAGAAAAGCCAAGTCCACCAACTACGAGTGTAATCAATATAAGATTGCGCGACAAAAGCAAAGCCACATAAAAAATTGCGGTTCCAGTGGAGGTCAGTAATAGGATAGTGTTCTTTGAGAATCGTCCTCCCACAAATACAATGAAAAGCCGACCTACAAGGATCGCTACCCAGAGGATAGAGGCAAGTATTTGTGCATACTGTGCCGACACGATATTTGCATTGACAAAATAGGTTACAAGCCAACCGATCACGGTTGCCTCAGTGCCGATGTAAAAAAACATAGCTCCGATATGATACCAAACTAACTTCCTCTTCAAAAATTGATAGGATAACTTCTTTCGCTGCTCTTTTGTAAACTCTGCAACCTTAGCTCTGGGGAAGAAGAGCATAGCAAAGACAATAAACCCCGCAACGATCCATGCGGCTATCCTCCATCCGTGGTCTCCGGTCACTCGGACAGCAAAGATTACAAAAAACGGTGTAATAAGCGCACCAATGGCGAAAACGCCGTGTAGCAAATTAAGTGCCACGGCGCTTCCGTCAGATACTTCGCTTACGTTGGAGTTGCAAAAGTTAGAAATACTGCCCCGACCCAGCCCTGTAAATAGGAATCCGGCAATCAACCAAGCCGGATTGCCGCTCATGGTCATAATAACAAAGCCGGAAGCTGCAAATGTGCAAGCACACAAGAGTACGCGTTTTCGACCCAAATAAAATGGCAATATTCCGGCGAGAAACACGGCCACCATCATGCCGACCTGATGTGCTGAGAGTAAAGAGCCGCTGATGGTGTTACTTAATGTGTATTCATAGCTGATGAGAGGTAGGAGAGATCCTAATATCATGGTAATCATCCCATTTGCCGAAAATAGAACAAAACAACAAATGAGGGCGTATTTATTTTGAGAATCTAAGTGAGCATAAAAAGATTGTTTCACCACAGACAACCTAGACCCAGCCGCGTTGTTTCATGGCTTTATGTACCTTATCAATGGCAATGATATACGCCGCATCGCGCATATAAATATTACGTTCTTTGGAGAGCTCATAAACGGCACGGAATGCCTTTGACATACTTGTATTGAGTTTTTCAATGACTTCATCATAGCTCCAGAAGTAATTCATGTTGCCCTGCACCTGCTCAAAATAGCTGACCGTTACGCCACCCGCATTTGCGAGGAAGTCAGGGATGAGCAAAATGCCGCGCTCTTGGATTAATGGGTCACAGTCTGGTGTGGTAGGACCATTTGCAGCTTCACAGATAATACACACTTGCTTGGATATTTGCGGGAAAACTTCGGGTGTGATTTGGCTTTCGAGGGCTGCGGGGATTAAGATATCCACATCTTCCACGAGCCACGCATTATCCGCGAGAATTTCATATCCAAGAGATTTTGCTTTTTCCTTATTGATGCTGCCAAAGGTATCTTTGATACTGACAAGCTCAGCAATGTCACAACCTGACTTCTTGCGGAATGTGTAGGCAAGGTTGTCAGCGAGGTCGTAACTAGAGACACAGATGACCTTGCCGCCGAGTTCCGTATATAATTGTGCCGCATATTCGCCTACATTTCCAAAACCTTGTATACTGGCGGTGGTGTCTGTAATGTTGATGCATTCCGCTTCGAGTAAGTCCTTGAGTGCATAGACAAGACCAAAGCCTGTAGCCTCCGTGCGCCCCAGTGACCCGCCTGCTCGGACAGGCTTTCCTGTGATAACGCCGGGATAATGACCACGTGCCAGTGTCTCATATTCGTCCATCATCCACAGCATGTGCTGACTATTTGACATGACATCAGGGGCAGGCACATCAATGTTTGGACCGATTTGCGAGAAAGATTGTCGTACAAAGCCGCGACATAGACGCTCTTGTTCGCTGAGAGACATGGTGCGTGGATCACAAACAATACCGCCTTTCCCGCCACCGAGAGGGAGGTCAGCAACAGCGCATTTCCAAGTCATCCACATTGCCAACGCACGAACGGTGTCGGCAGTTTCATGTGGGTGAAAGCGCAGACCGCCTTTTGCCGGTCCGCGTGCGGCGTTGTGAGCAATACGGTAAGCTTTGAACACCTTGGTGGAACCGTCATCCATTTTGACTGGGATGGTGAAGTGGAACTCTTTCATTGGTTCGCGTAAAATGTCGCGTGCACTTTGCTCTAAATTGATCCTATTTGCTACGCCGTCAAACTGTGCTTGTGCATTTTCTAATGGGTTATACACCATACTAATTACCTCCATTTTATAGAACAAGTAACCATAGGTTACAGTGGATAAATTATACCCATGGTACAAAGCATGGTCAATGAAGTTTTACTGTGTGGAATTCGTTTGATATTATAAAAACCTCATGCTATGATTTTTTACATAGCAGGTTCAATGAGTTTAAAAGGAGTGCAATAATAGATATGTCGCTTTTTGGGCGCTCAAAACAAAGCAAACAGCAATATACACAGCTAGTTAAAGCCTGTGAAAGTTCAGCTACGGCAATCGTGGGGAACATGATCCAAACCATGTTGGATGGAAAACAAGTAGACATCGAGGGTTTTTTAGAAAGTATAAGTTGCCCTTTGCCGCCGAATAGCCGGTATTGTATGGTACTTCTCACACTTACCGGAGAATCTGACTTGGAGAAGGAGCTAAACCTAGCATGTTTGGTGCGTCTGGGTACAATTTATTGGAGACATCAGACAAGGGCTTATTTCATTGAAAAAGAACAGAATCAATGCATTGGTGTCTTGTGTTTTTCCGAAGAAACATCTATGGCGCAGATCAAGTTAGCACTAGAAGACTTTCAGCAGTACATAGAAAGACAAACAGATTTTGTGCAAATCATTACATGGAGTCGTACTTGTCTTGAGCTAAGTCAAGTAGCTGCATATTATGCCGAAGCTGTTTCCAGCATAGAAAAAATAAATGATGCGGTAACGTCTGGGTACTTAGAGACGCAGAGAGAAAATACGGACTCATTCATGTCCGAATTCTTATCGACGCAGGCGAGCAGACATATTGATAGTGCCAAGAAATACATTGCCGCGCGCTACACCAATAACAGTCTTTCACAGGAAGATGTGAGCCAATATGTCGGAGTCAGTAAATATCATTTGTCGCGCTTGTTTTCTAAACACTTGGAGCAAGGGTTTGCAGAATATTTAAATCAAGTGCGTGTAAAGAAAGCCAAAGAGCTACTTGTAGAAACGAAATTATCTGTGGCTGAAATTTCTTTTTTAGTGGGATTTAACTCACCGCAAAATTTTGGGCGTGTGTTTAAGAAACTTACCGGAATTACACCGAAAGAGTTTTCAAAAACACATGAGCAACAAGAGGAAGATGCTTAGCAACGTAAAGAATGCATGAAATGCCGTGCTTATGGTTGTGGCACTTGCCCATAAAAAAGTAAAAGCAAGAGAAGCTGATGAAATGTGTCGGTTTTTCTTGCTTTTTGTTTGCTGAGAGCGACAGAGTTTCACATAGCGGAACTCTGTCGCGGATTTGCACCATTAGGCGGAAGTTAAATGAACAATTTTTGCGCTTATAAACACCTGTTGCTAGAAGAGCAACAGGTGTTTATAAGCGCAAAAATTGCCTCATGACAAGAAAACAATCATGCATTATAGTGATGGCATAAAAATGGAAAAATCGCATCAAATGGTTCCGACTGGCGGAACTGTGGCTCGATTTTGAAAGGAGGATCGTATGCCGCCACGTCAACCTGTGAATCGATCTGCCGGACGAATGCTTGATATTCTTGAATGCTTTTCTTCAGGGAAAAGTGTGTCGCTTATGGAAATCGCGCAAATTGTAGAGTTGCCTAAAAGTACAACATTTCGTATGTTGCAGACATTAGAAGAGCGTCACTTTCTGGTACGCGATGAGAGTACAAAGCTATTTTCCCTCGGTTCGAAAATTGGAGAGCTGGTGGGGGGGTATTATGGTGGCCGATATGACTTGTTGCGCTGTGCAGCTACGCATTCACTCATGAAATTAAGTGAGAAATATAATGAAGCGGTGCGTCTTTTCGTGCGAGACGGCGGATTTAAACTTTGTATTGAGGCAATTGAGTCTACGCGTGAAGTGCGACATATTGTGAAAGTTGGAGAACGGCATGACCTGCTTCGTGGTGCTGCCGGAAAGGTGTTACTCGCCTACATGCCAATGCCAGAACGCTTATATGTTGCAGAAGGGTATGAGCTAGAGCAACAACTTGAAAAAATGAAGGAAGATGGTTACGCCATGAGTGTTGGGGAACGTGAAGAAAGTCTGGTTGGTATCGCTGCTCCGGTTTTTGCAAGCTCCGGAGAGGTTGTTGCCGCAGTGTCTTTGTCGGGACCCTCCGCGCGGTTTTTAACCGAAGATATTGCAGAAAAGATCAAAGATACCGTTACCAGTGGAGTTGCCATTAGCGAGAAACTTGCACGCTTTGATGATCGAGGCAGTTAAGAAATTTAAATATCTAAAGTGGAGTGACACAGAAAGGAAGAAGTAGTCTTATGAAAGTAATCAAATGGCTTGACAAAAATTTTGAAAAATGCATACTTGTGTCTTTGCTGGTCGTAATGGCTGGAGTTCTGTCGTTTCAGGTTATTATGCGCTTCGTTGTGAACAGTCCGACTTTTTGGTCAGATCGAGTTGCCCAGCTTAGCTTGGTTATCTCTATGTTTTTCTCTATCAGCTACTGTATTCGGCGAGGAAGCAGTCTGAAAATTGATTTGCTGACCAAGTCTGTTCCAAAAGTAGCGCAGAAAGTGATTAGTCTTGTTGTCAAGGTGATCATGCTTATTTTATTCAGCTTGCTTACCATCGCCTCTTGGGAGACGCTCGGACAATATCTGGAGCGCGGCACTACGGACGCTGCATTGGGAATTCCCATATCAAGTCTCTATATTGTAGTATTTATTGCTCTTGCATTGACGGTCATTCGTTGCGCACAAGTATTAATCTTTGAATTCTTTCCTGAAAAGAACCCAGAGGTTTTGGCGAAGATCGTAGCTCAACCCGCCGAAGAAGAATCAACAAACGACGGCGACGACAAATAGGGGGAAACGTTTATGTCTATAATAGTTCTGTTTTTCTTATTCTTGCTAATGCTGGCGATTAGCTTGCCTGTCTCGTCCACATTGGCCATATCAGCATTCTTACCTAATTTTGTATCTTTCTTCCAAACTGGCGATTTCTCAGGCATGATGACCCAAATGGCGGTATTGGTCAGAAACTTCTTTACCGGCGTTGATGCTTTTACGCTTCTTGCTATCCCTATGTTTATCCTTGCGGGTGGCATTATGGCAAAGGGTGGTATGTCCAACAAAATGTTCAATGTGTTTGCCTATTTTCTAGCAAACAAGACCGGTGGTATGCCATGCGCTGTCATTCTATCTACGCTCTTTTACAGTATGACCTCTGGGTCAGGACCCGCTACAGTGGCGGCGGTTGGCTCGATGGCGATTCCGCTTCTTGTAAAACTCGGATACGACATTAAATGGTCTACAGCATTGATTGCGGTGACCGGGGGAATAGGTGTTATCTCACCGCCTAGTATCCCCTACGTTTTGTTTGGGGCAGCAACAGGTACATCTATTGGTGCTTTGTTCATCGCCGGTATCATCCCTGCGCTGTTCATTATTGCCTTGCTTCTGATCTATGCTGTAGGTTACTGCAAAATCAAAGGTGAAAATAAAGAGAAGCTTCTTGAATACCACAAAGAAGTCAGACAAAAAGGCTTTTGGCATGTATTCAAAGATAGCTTTTGGGCGCTACTTGCACCCATCATTATTCTTGGCAGTATTTATGGCGGCATTGCCTCACCGACTGAAGCTGCGGTGATCGCTGTTATCTACAGTTTAGTCGTCAGCCTATTCGTTTACCGTACGATAAAGTTCAAAGAGCTGAGAGAGATTTTTGTAAACACAGCAAATACATACTCAGCCTTACTCTTCGTACTCGCTGCTGCCGTCGCGTTCGGACGCACATTGACCCTCATGCGCGCACCGCAGCAAGTAGCAGACATGGTGCTCGGTACCTTTACATCATACTTCGCTATTTTGATCGTAATCAATCTCATCATGCTCTTCATCGGGACATTCTTGGATACGACACCAGCCATCCTCATCATGGCTCCGCTATTCTTGCCTATCGCAGTTTCATTGGGGATGCACCCGGTTCACTTTGGAGTCATGATGGTCATCAATAAGGCAATCGGCTTTGTTACCCCGCCATTGGGCGTAAACATCTTTGTAAGCAGTTCCTTAACCGGTTTGCCCATGACGACCATTATGAAGCATTGTGCAGTGCCGCTTATCACGTTCTTTATCGCCCTAATTGTCATTACATTCGTACCATGGTTTACCCTCGTGCTGCTTTAATATCGGAACAGCGCGTTGGAATAAAAAAGAAAAGAGGAGTTATGAAAATGAAACGAAACAAATTAATCGCACTTCTATTGGCATGTTTTTTGGTACTTGGTCTAGCCGCTTGCGGCGGCAGTGAGACCCCTGCTGATCCACCTCCAGCTCCGGCAGATACACCGGCAGTAGACACACCCGTGGTAGAACCCGTTGATGATGACATCGCGCCCCACACATTTACCCTAGCAAATGCATCTCCAGACGATACTGTAACAGGTCTATTCTCTCACGAGTTCGCACGTCTTGTCAGTGAACTCTCCGGTGGAGCTATGACTGTAGACGTATTCCCGAACTCTCAACTCGGCGGAGACGCTGAAATTTTCACCAATGTAGGGGTTGGCGAAGTTGACTTTATCGTTGGTACAACTGCACCACAAGTTCCAACTATCCCAGCTCTTGCCATTTTTGACTTACCGGTTGTATTCCCAAGCGCACAGGTGGCGCGTCAAGTATTTGAAGACCCAGCGTTTATGGATCTTGTCCGCGCGGAATATCAAGCGGCAGGCTACAGACTTCTAGGCTTTGCAGACCAATATTACCGCGTTATGAGCTCTAATGTCAGAATTGACAGCATGGATGACTTTAGCGGTGTCAGAATCCGCACGATGGAGAATCCGTTCCACATGGCTTTCTGGTCAGAGCTGGGCGCCTCTCCAACTCCCATGGCCTTTGCGGAGGTTTTCATTGCACTGCAACAAGGCACGATTGACGCGCAAGAGAATCCGCACGAAGTTATCGTTGCAAATGCATTCTACGAGGTGCAAGATTACATCATTAACACAAACCACCTGCTCCACATCATTGCACTCGTCGCAAACGATGCAAACTTTGAAGCACTGTCCCCAGCGCAACAAGATGTGCTTCTTGAAGCTGCAAATATTGCAATTCCTTGGGCACGCGCCCAAGCTGACGCTCGTGTGCAACAGCGCATTGATGTGATTGAGGCTTCTGGCTCTACTGTTTTAAATATTTCTGATGAGCTTAGAGCTGAAATCATCGCTACTGTACAGCCTGTCTATGAAATGATCCGTGAAGCTGTAGGCGACAATCTCTACAATGCACTCATTGAGGCGGTAGACCGCGCAAGTTAAGGCACGATATTCCTCTAGCCATGCCTCCTGACTGTTACACACCCGTGTTGGAGGCATGGTTTCTCCTAAACAGAACAGAAATTGAAAGGAGCGCCCACTCTTATGGGTTATAAATATTCACTGGCACATCTAACTGTTTTGGGTTGTGCCCCGCCTGAAATGATTTACATTGCAAACATGGCAGGTTATGACCATGTGAGCATCCGCCCAATTTTAATGGGCGTTGCGGGCGAGCGGAACTATGCACTTGCAGAACAGCCCGAAATGTTGGAACAGACAAAACGCGCCGTCGCCGAAACAGGCGTGACCGTACACGATATTGAACTGGCACGTGTGCATGACGAAATCGATGTCAAAACCTATGAACCTGCGATGGCAGTCGGGCAAGAGCTTGGTGCGAAATGTATTATCAGCAGTGTTTGGACGACGGACAAAGACTACTACACCCGCACATTCGCCGACCTGTGCGATCTTGCGGCGAAATACGATCTCGCGGTCGGTTTAGAGTTCCTCCCCTTTGGCGGACTGAAAACATTGGCAGAGGCAAAAGAACTCTTGGCGGCAGTGAACCGTCCAAATGCGACGCATATGATAGATACGCTTCACTTCAGCCGCTCTCGGGTGGGCTTAGAGGAGCTTGACGGCATTCCGCCGGAGCAACTTCGATTTGCTCATATCTGCGATGGACCGGCAGAAATTCCGGCAATGGATGATAGAGAGGCTTTGATCCACACAGCGCGAGATGCCCGCTTTTATGTTGGCGAAGGCGCAATAGACATTGCAGGCATTATTGGGAAGCTACCCGAAGACATCGTTCTTTCCGTTGAGCTTCCGCATTTGAAACGTGTAGCGGAGTATGGTTACGCGGAACATGCGCGGCGTTGTCTCAAAACGGCGAAAGAATACTTTGCAAAGCACCGCATAGCGTAACATTTATAGGAGGGAAGTCCAGTATGGCAAATGCAAATCCGAAAATATACGACGAGTTGAAGCCGGAAGCGGCGGCAGAGCTTAGAGAAAAGCTGAGGAAAGCCAGAGCGGCGCAAGAGATCATTGCAAACTATAGTCAAGAACAAATCGACAAACTATGCCAAGCGGTTGCATGGAGTGTTGCAAATAAAGAGACATTTTTACGGCTTGTGGATATGAGTATCGAGGAAAGCCGCTTGGGTGATTACGAGACGAGAGGCAACAAACGTTTTAAAATCCGTGGGATTTTGCGGGATTGTCTGCGTCAAAAGAGTGTGGGTTTGATTGAGGAAATCCCAGAAAAAGGGATTAGCAAATATGCAAAGCCAGTCGGCTTGATCGGCTGTGTTGTTCCAACAACAAATCCCGACCTTACCCCGGCAGGGAACGCGCTGTATGCAATCAAAGCGCGGAATGCAGTGATTTTTGCACCGCATCCACGTGCAAAAGCAACAAGCTTTGAGACTGTGCGACTTATGCGGGACGCACTAGAAAGCCTAGGTGCGCCAGCAGATATTCTGCAATGCTTGGAGAATGTGAGCATTCCTATGACTAAAGCACTCATGGCGGAAGCCGACCTTGTCATTGCAACAGGTGGGCAAGCACTTGTAAAGACGGCATATTCTTCCGGCACACCGGCCTATGGCGTGGGCGCAGGGAACTCCACGATGGTAATTGACGAGACTGCCTTGCAGAACATCAAGGAATGTGCAAATAATACGATGCTGTCTAAGACATCAGACTTTGGTTCTGGTTGCTCGGCGGATGGGAATTTGGTCGTGCATGAAGCTGTGTTTGAATCCCTCAAAACTGCTTTGGTGGAAGAGGGCGGATATGTCCTAAATCCAGAAGAGCAAGCGGCTGTAAAACGTGTCATGTGGGACGAGGAATGTCATCGTCTTGCAGAAACTGTTGCTTTGTCTCCACAAGGTGTGGCAAAAATCGCCGGGTTTGAAATTCCGGCTGACCGCAAATTCCTCATTGCCATGAGCGACGGCATTGGCGAAGATTACGCCCAAGCATTCTGTCGGGAGAAGCTTACCACACTGCTCACCATGCACAACTACGGGACAGATTTCGACGCGGCGATTGCGATGATGCAAGCGATCTATGAAGTCGGCGGCAAAGGACACTCCTGTGGGGTGTACTCCTTTGACGATGAACACATCCACCGTATCGCACTGGCGGCTCCAGCCAGCCGGATGATGATTCGTCAGCCGCAGTCCAAGGCTAATGCAGGCAGTTTCACAAACG
>Ga0123355_10011933_pt1 | contig 13429 bp, 10 predicted proteins | sample TergutEmb28metaG_3_FD_89872 | JGI IMG/M metagenome (GOLD analysis project Ga0123355, IMG submission 89872) | Embiratermes neotenicus P1 segment gut microbial communities from Petit-Saut dam, French Guiana - Emb289 P1 | ecosystem: Host-associated > Arthropoda: Insects > Digestive system > Gut ...
GTGCGCGACGAGGATTGACGGCTCTGACCACATGAGCCGCGTATGTAAAGACGGACCTGTGTTTCGCGCCGAGGAGGTGGTTTGGTAATGGCTGATTTGCGGATAGACTTCTGCGGGGTGGAGTTTAAAAACCCCGTCGTCACGGCGTCCGGCACGTTTGGGTTCGGCCGGGAGTACGGCGAGTTTTATGACTTATCGAAGCTCGGCGGAATCTGCGTCAAGGGTCTTACCGTGTCGCCGCGGCCCGGCAACGCGCCGCCGCGTATCGCGGAGACGCCGGGCGGGATGCTAAACAGCGTCGGACTACAAAACCCCGGCGTGGATGCGTTTATCAAAGACGAGATGCCATTTCTGCGCGGGTCTGGCACTGTGATAATCGCGAACATCTCCGGCAATACGGTCGAGGAATACGCACTGATGGCCGAAAAGCTCGCCGACAGCGGCGTAGACATCCTCGAAGTGAACGTCTCCTGCCCGAACGTCAAAGCGGGCGGGATGCAGTTCGGCACGACGACGGACGGCGTCGCTTCCGTAACCGAGGCGGTCAAATCGCGTACGGGTAAAATCCCGGTTATGGTAAAACTCTCGCCGAACGTGACCGATATTGCCGAAATCGCAAAAGCGGCGGAAAACGCCGGGGCCGACGCGGTGTCGCTTATTAACACACTGCTCGGTATGCGGATAGATACACGCACGCGCCGGCCGGTTCTGCACAATAACGTCGGCGGCCTGTCCGGCCCTGCCATATTCCCGGTCGCAGTGCGGATGGTCTGGCAGGTAGCGACGGCTGTAAAAATCCCGATACTAGGCATGGGCGGCGTGATGGATGGCTACAATGCCGCTGAAATGATGCTGGCGGGGGCGAGCCTTGTCGGCGTCGGCACGGCGAATTTTGATGATCCTCGCGCGGCGCTGAGTATAATCGCGGGGCTTGAAACATACCTCGGCGATACCCCCGCGAGGAATATCATTGGAAAGGTAATTTTGAATTGACGCGGATATTTTTGATCAGACACGCCGAGGCGGAAGGCAATATTTACCGCCGCGCCCACGGACATTACGAGGGCCAGATAACCGACCGCGGTTTTGAGCAGATGAAACAGCTAGAAAAACGCTTTGAGACGGAGACGATCGACGCCGTCTACTCAAGCGACCTTACAAGGACGCGCGTTACCGCCTCTTCCCTGGCAAAACCGCGCGGACTTCCGATCAACACGACTGAGCGCATTCGCGAGGTCAACATCGGCGCGTGGGAAGACCTTCCGTGGGGCGAAATTGAGTATAACGACCCAGAACAGTTTGACTACTTCAACAACGACCCGGCCCGGTGGCGCGTTTCCGGCAGTGAGGACTACGCAGAAATCCGCGTGCGGATGGTGGATTTTCTCAAAGAGATCGGCCAAAAGCATAACGGCGACACCGTAGCGGCGTTTTCACATGGTTTCGTGATCCGCGCGTTTACGTGCGAGATGCTGGGTTACCCGTCGCACGAGACGACGAAAGTTCCATACTGCGACAACACCGCCGTCGCGCTTGTTGTGTACGATAACGGCAAGCTGACGCTCGATTACAACGGCGACAACTCGCATCTTCAAAACGAGAACAGCACGTTCGCGCGGCAGTCATGGTGGCGCGGCGTGAAGGAGAAAGGGCTTCGGTTTTTGCACCGCGCGCCATCTGATGAGTTCACGGCTTATCTGGAGGATGTGCCGGTCGGACGGTTGGATATCAGCATGGATAGCGAGAACCTGGGCCGGATAGAGCGTATATCTATTGAGTCAAAATTCCAACGCCGAGGGTACGGTATTCAGCTTATCGGACAGGCGGTTTCGGTCTGCCGCAAGCGCGGCGGGAAAAAATTGCAAGCCCCGGCGACAGATGACAGCGCGGAGTTTTTCTTAAAGCATGGGTTCAAACGCGTCTCGGACGCGGTAATGGAAAAGGACATTTTACAAAAACGATGGATGTAGCGGATTTTCTGCCTGTCTCGCGTGACGACATGCTCGCGCGTGACTGGTACTATTACGATTTCTTGCTGATAACGGGTGACGCTTATGTCGATCACCCGAGTTTTGGCGCGGCCGTAATCTCTCGCGTTCTTGAGGCGCAGGGATATAGGGTCGCGATACTGGCGCAGCCTCGGTTTCACAATGCGTCGGACTTCGCCGCGATGGGCCGCCCGCGGTACGCGGCGCTGGTGACGGCCGGAAACCTCGATTCAATGGTCGCGCATTACACAGCGGCGAAAAAGCCACGTAGCGAGGACTTTTACTCGCCCGGCAAAAAAGCGCGCCTTCGGCCCGACCGCGCGGTGATAGTCTACTGCAACCGAGTGCGCGAGGCTTTTCCAGATCTACCGATCGTTATCGGCGGACTTGAAGCGTCGCTTAGGCGGTTTGCGCATTACGATTACTGGGACGACAAGGTGCGCCGTCCGATCCTGTTCGATTCCCGCGCCGACATGATCCTGTACGGCATGGGCGAGGCGGCGGTGACGCAGCTTGCGCGCCGGCTGTCGCAACGCGAGGATATAAGCGATATCACCGATATTCGCGGTACGGGGTTTATCGCCAATGACGAAACCGCCTGTGCGTACCCGCATGTGACGTGCGCGTCGTTTGAAGCGGTGTCGGAGGATAAAAAGGCATACGCCCAGGCGGCGATGATACAGCATGAGGAGCATGACCCGGCGCGCGGAAAAGCGATCATCCAGCGCTGCGGCTCACGCGCGCTTATAATAAACCCTCCGGCAAAGACGCTGTCGATGCCAGAACTTGACGCGGTTTACGACCTGCCGTATACGCGTCTGCCGCACCCGATATACGATGCGGCCGGCGGCGTCCCGGCGATTGAGGAAGTGCGCTTTTCGGTCATCCACAACCGGGGATGCTTCGGCGCGTGTAACTTCTGCTCGCTGGCGTTCCACCAGGGCAGAACCGTCTCCGTGCGCAGTCATGATTCCGTGGTGCGTGAGGTTGAGCGGTTTGTAGGTGAGCCTGATTTCAAAGGCTTTGTCCATGACGTCGGCGGACCGACGGCGAATTTCAGGCGTCCGTCGTGCAAAAAACAACTTAAAAGCGGCGTATGCAGGGACCGAAACTGTCTCGCGCCGCGCCCATGCCGCGAGCTTGAAGTGGATCACTCGGATTATCTGAAGTTGCTGCGGAGGGTCGCGGCTGTGCCGGGCGTGAAAAAAGTGTTTATCCGCTCCGGCGTACGGTTTGATTACATGATGCTGGACAAAAATGGCGAGTTTTTCGCCGACCTTGTAAAAAACCACGTATCCGGCCAGCTAAAAGTCGCGCCGGAGCATTGCATCGACAGCGTTTTGCATTATATGGGCAAACCGTCAGTCGCGGTTTATGAGGGATTTTGCGAAAAATATAAACGGCTCAACGAGCGGTACGGCAAGAAGCAATATCTTGTGCCGTATCTAATCTCGTCGCACCCGGGAAGTACGATAGACGACGCGATCGCGCTTGCGGAATATCTGCACAAGAGGGGTACACCCCCGCAGCAAGTACAGGATTTTTACCCGACGCCGGGTACGCTGTCCACGTGCATGTACCACACAGGGCTTGACCCTAAGACGATGCGGCCCGTACACGTCCCGCGCACGCGCGAGGAAAAGGCAGCGCAGCGCGCGCTGCTGCAATGGTCGCGGCCGGAGAACCGGGCGACGGTCCGCCGCGCGCTGCGAAATGCCGGTAGGGATGACCTTATCGGGTATGGAAAGAGCTGTCTTGTTCGACCTGCGCGGAAAGGTGAAAAAAGGTCTTGAAAACCGGGTTGCGCTGTGATATAATCGGCGCGTTCTCATATATCCGGGTGTGGCGCAGTTGGTAGCGTGCTTGACTGGGGGTCAAGAGGCCGCAGGTTCAAGTCCTGTCACTCGGACCAAATTATCAAGTCAAGGCCAAGCTAAAAATATTTTTAGCTTGGCCTTTGGCATTTATGCAGGCAACTCTCCTTGACCCACACTAGCCATACAACTTTTGCACACAAGCAAAACTTAGTTGGCTATAAATTTATAGTTGACAAGGGCTTTTCATCGTGTTATAACGCTATAAATACAAACTTAAGGAGGCTGCATTGTGGAAAAGTCGAAAAAACTCAGGAGCAAAGAGTACCCGTCTTGTACACTAAATGAGGCAATCGAATTTGTCATATCTTTAAAAGATTTTGTAATGTTGAATTCTATATCGTATGAAACTGCAGCTAAAGCACTAGAGCTTAGTGTCACAACTAAATCTTTCAAATTCAAAATCAGTTCAGCAAGACAATTTGGACTAATCGCTACATCTTCGGGAGAAACTCTAACATTTTTAGACACAGCGAAAGCTTTTGTCTTCCCCACAGAAAAGGTTGATTTAGAGCAATTGAAGCTGCAATGTTTCGAAAACCCTAGATTGTATGGCGAATTGTTGGAGCTATACAGAGATAAAGCAATACCGAAGCAGCACTCATTAGAAAATATTTTGACCACAACCTTTGGCATAGCCCCAAATGCAAAAGAGCTTGCAGCAAAAGTATTTATTGAAACAGCAAATGAAGTTGGCGCAATAGTAGGCGGTATTTTAACATTGGATATTCAAGTAAATTCTATACAAGACAAAGTAAATGATGAAGAACAAGCTGATTTGAGCACTATAACTACAACTACAAATGAAGAAGTATACACAAATCTTCAAACTCCAGAGAACTTCAAATTTATGATACCAACTTTAGGAAGCAAAACAGCTACATTGCTAATACCAAATGAAATCAATACCAAAGATATTGATTTCATCAACATGTTTATTCAGAATATGCTTCCTGCCTTTTTGGAAAATCTAAAAAATGAGATTGAAATAAGGCAAACAACAGAATAGCCATACCACGTCTCCGTGGTATGGCCTCTGTAAATCGCCTAAACATGGCCGATTATAATGAATATAAAGCAAATTGATTATAACATGTTTTCGCTATTTTGCAAGAGGTATTCTCAAAAAAAGGAGGATACCACTATAAGAGACTTTGTAGTCATATATACGCCTTACATAACTGTAAAAGGTAGACGCATATATGCAAGTAGCTACGGCCTAAAAGTGTTTCGTTTAGAAATTCCCAGAAATAAATATCGAAATAAATAAGTAGAAACCTCCCCGCTTTATCGGCAAGCGGGGAACTGCTTTTTGCATATGCCAGCTTGGATTTAGACGAAAATCAATAGCCGCAACGTCACAAAAACCTTGACGAATCAACGATTTCATGCTATCCTGTCTACTACTAAAATAAACGATTACACAGCCCTTGATGAACGCGGCGGCAACTTCAAGGGCTGCTTAAATTTCCAGAAATCAGGAGAAATAACACTATGATAGACATAAACGACCTCAAATTCGACGAAAACGGCCTCATCCCCGCGATCGTGACCGACGCGGCGACCGGCGCGGTGCTGACCTTAGCGTACATGAACCGCGAGAGCCTTCAAATAAGCATAGACGAGGGCAAAACCTGCTTCTGGTCTCGCTCGCGCGGTGAGCTTTGGCGGAAAGGCGAAACCTCCGGCAATGTTCAGCATATTGTGAGCATCAAAACCGACTGCGACAAAGACGCGCTGACCGTGACGGTAACACGCGACGGCCCCGCGTGTCACACAGGCGCGGACTCTTGCTTTAATGATGTCGTGTTCGACAAGAATTTAGAGCCGTTCACGCTTGCCGGACTATACGAGCTTCTGGTAACCAGAAAACTATACCGCAAGCCGGGTTCGTACACAACGTATCTGTTCGACAAGGGCGTGGATAAAATACTCAAAAAAATCGGCGAGGAGACAACTGAGGTCGTAATTGCCGGAAAAGCGGGCGATCGCGGCGAGACGATCTATGAGATATCCGACCTTGTGTACCACGTCATGGTGCTGATGGCCGAGATGAACATAACGCCGGAGGACATACAAAAAGAACTCTCCTCCCGCCACGGCAAAAAGGAAGAGAGCCAATGAGGGCAAATTTCCATACACACTCAACATACTGCGACGGTCAGCTTATACCCGAAGAAATGGTAAAAGCGGCAATCGCGCAAGGCTGCACCGCACTCGGTTTTTCCGGGCATTCGTACGAGCCGATTGACGACGAGATGCCTTGCATGAGCCGGGACGGCACGCGCGAGTACATGCGCGAGGTCACGAGGCTTCGCGAGAAGTACGCGGGCGAAATAGAGATTTTCCTCGGCATTGAGCTTGATTATTATTCAGACTGGCCGACGGAAGGTTTTGATTATATCCTCGGCGCGGTTCACTATGTCAAAGTCGGCGAGGACTATGTCGCGGTAGACGACGGCGCGACGGCTCAACACCGGGCGGCTCAGACGTATTTCGGCGGCGACTATTACGCGATGGCGGAGAGATATTTTGAAACGGTCGCGAAAATCGACAAAGCTGATATAATCGGGCATTTCGACCTGATTACGAAGTATAATTTCGACGGCAAGCTCTTTGACGAATCGCACCCGCGTTACGTCACGGCCGCACTTACTGCGATGGATGAAGTGCTGAAGTCGCACAGGCTCTTCGAGGTAAACACCGGCGCGATGTTCCGGCTAGGCAGACCGGAGCCGTATCCATCGTTGTTTCTGCTTCGGGAATTGCAAAAGCGCGGCGGCGAGGTGATCCTCTCAAGCGACAGCCATGAGGCGGAGTCGTTATGCTATAAATTCATCGAGATGCGCGATCTGCTGCGCGGCATTGGGTTCAAATACGTCAAACATCTGACGCGGGATGGGTTTGTGGATTGTTTGTGTTAGGTTTTTCGGTTTTACTGTAGGGCGCGCCGCGGTCGGCGCGCCCTACGTATTTTTGCCTTCTAATCCCTCAGAGACAAACTCCGCGCACAACTCCTCCGCGGCCTCCATGCTCGCGGCCTCGGCGCGTATCCTAATTGCGTTCTTGCCGCGCATCGGGGATATCAGCACCGACCCGTCCCCCGCGCCAAGCTTGATCCCGTCTGCAAACTCCGCACCAGCCTCACACGCGGCCCTCGAGAGCGTTCCCATGACCTCGCCGCGGGCGCTCTTGAGCGTCACTTCGCGCTCGACGACCACGAACCGAGGCACGTTGCGCGACATCAGTTCATTGAGGCTTGCGCCTTCTTTTTTTATCTGCGCACAGATGAGCGCGGCAGCAAATACCCCGTCACGCAGTGAGCGCAAACGTGTGTAAAGCCGCTCGGCCCGCTCGCCGTCTCGACCCAGGCGCAAAACCGTCGCGCCGCACCGCGCGGCCATATCGTCGATCGCCTTCGGCGCGTCAAACGGTACGGCGATCTCACGGTGGCCGTGCCCAAACAGGGTCGCGCAGACAAGCGCCAGCGTCTGCTCCGGCTGAAACAGGCTGCCGTCCTCGCCTCGCGCATGAAGCCGCGTCCCGCCGCCTGTGACTTCAAATGCAATGTCAGCGTCCTGCGTAACCACGCATCCCATCAGCTCAAGTGTCCTTTTCAGAGCCTCATTTTGAGGCCCTTTACCGATGACCGACACCGCGAGCTGTGAACAGTCCTCACCGGCGTAACGCGCGGCCGCGGCGGCGTAAGCTTCGGAAACGCCGACGATATCTTGCACGGGGCCAACCCGAACCGACGTCAGTTCCCCGTCCGGCGGGGCGAGCATCCGCCGCTCCTGCGCGTGCGGAAACAGGCCGCCGTCGCGGCCGAAAAATGTGATATCCAGGCCATCTGAGCGCGACGCCACGCAGAGCGTAACCGGCAGGTTATAGCTCTCGCCGACAAACGACGCGCACGATGAAAGGCCGCTGTCAAACCGTAAAAGCTCCCCGCCGGCCGCGCAGACCCCACAGCCGATCGCCTCGGCAATGACCCGCGCCTCGTCCTCGCCGGAGTGTCCAATTCCGACGCGTGCAAAAGCGCCGCCAATGACCCGGCCAAGGTCAAGGCAGTCGGAAGGCGTGATCTCCGCGCCGAGTTTTCCCGAAATAACGCCGCGCGCGGTGAATGAAAGCCCGCCTTTTGGTGGGCTTTGCGTAATGCTTGCTTTGACCGGCGTGTTTGCCGGAATCTGCTTACCCGGCCAGATTTTGACCGCATCAAATATCACCGCCTCATCGCCAACAATGCCTCCCTCGCCGACAACGGCGTTCGGTCGCACCGCCGCGCCGCGCCCAATGACGGCGTTTTTGCATATTACCGCGCCGTCGACCGCCGCGTCGCCTAGGATAGACGCGCCGTTTATCACGCAGTCGCGAACTGTCGCGCCGTCGGCAATCTCTGAGCCTTCGCCGATTACGGCCCTTGGCCCAACCGACGCGCCCGGATGCAACTTTACGCCGCCGCCGATATAGATAGGCGGCGTTATCGTTACGCCGACCGGGATTAGCGATGCGCTCCATACGCCGGGCCTTACAAGCGGCGCGCGCAGACGTGTTTTCACCCGTCCTTCAATCATGTCGATACAGCACTGTCTGTACGCCTCGGGACTGCCGATATCGCACCAGTACCCGCTCATGGCGATGCCGAATAGTTCGCGATTTTCCGCCAGCAGATTAGGAAACAGTTCTTTGCCAAAGTCATACGACCTGCCGCCGGGTATATATTCGAGCGCCGATGGCGAGAGTATATAGATGCCGGTGTTTATGCTGTTCGTCACAACGCCTTCCCACGGCGGCTTTTCGATAAATTCCGCGATGCGTCCATCGGCGCGCGCGATGACAAGGCCGTATTCAAGCGGCTCTGGGTGTTCATACAGCGCGAGCGTGGCCAGCGCCGACTTCGATTTGTGAAACGCCATAAGCGCTTTCAGGTCAAAGTCGCACACGCAGTCGCCGGAGATCACCAGAAAGTCGTCGTCGCCGATAAAGTCGGCGCAGGCGCGAACTCCGCCGGCAGTGCCGAGCGGCTCTTCCTCTATGCGCGCCTGAAGCTTCAGTCCAAACTTGTTTTCCGCGATGTAGTCGGTTATCGCCTCCGGCATGTATTTAAGCGTCAGACACGCCTCGGTTACACCGTTTTGCGCCAGCAGTTCAAGAATATACCCAAGTGCCGGCGTGTCGATAAGGCGCGCCATCGGTTTTGGTCTCTTAACGCTCACAGGTCGCAACCGCGTACCCTCGCCGCCGGCCATTATGACAGCTTTCAATAGAAAACACCTCCGGGATATATTAGAATCTTAGTTATTGGTTGTTGGCGTTGTGTTTATTCATCATCGTCACGGACTGCGTATCTGCGATGCATCCGTAGGGGCGACCGACCCCGGTCGCCCGCGGCCATTTCTGGCACAATCCCCAGTCAACGGGCGATCGAGGTCGATCGCCCCTACAAATATCACATTTACCCACACAGATATTTATGTTGTAATAGCCATACATGTTTGATATAATATTTTGTTACCGGGGGTGATTGCCGCTTGAATAAAAAACTGCCGAGACTATTTCAGTCGAGACTTAGTCTCTATTTCCTTTTCCTTATCGCGTTTGCCATCGCGACGTTCTTTATTGGAGAACATTATCGGATCCTCGCGGCTGTGCAGGTTGGCCTTTTAATACTCCTTGCGCTCTATTCGCGCATCGCGACAAAAAACCGCACGGCAAAGCTGCTTGACTATCTGGAATCAATGTCAGACGGCATGGATCTGACCGTGAGGGATTCCCCTCTGCCTGTTGTGATCTTCAACTCCGAAACGCTTGAGATAATCTGGTCTAACGAGCGGTTTCTGGCCATCAGCGACGAGCGGGACACCCCGCTTGAGCGGGTTATTACCGACGTTGTGCCGGATTTTTCGGAAAGCTGGCTTCTCGACGGTAAAACCGAATGCCCGGAGACGATAACGTTAGCTGACCGGCAGTACAAAGTCTTCGGCAGCATGGTGCGTTCAGAACGCGAATATATCGCGACGACTTACTGGGTCGATGTGACGGAGCATGAGCTTGTAAGCCAAGAGTATATGGACTCACGGCCAGTTTATGCCATACTGATGCTCGATAATTACGAAGAGCTGTTAAAAGGCATGACCGAGAAGGAAAAGTCGATCATCCTGTCCGATATAGACGAGAAAATAAGCCTGTGGTCCGGCGAAAGCGGGGGCAATTTGCTAAAATTCGACAGGGACCGGTATTTCTTCATATTTGAACAGCGGCATTTAGACACGTTTATCGAGGATAAATTCAAACTGCTCGATTCGGTCAGAGAATGTGTGGGCGCCGGCGGCGTTTATGCGACTTTAAGCATCGGCATCGGCCTAGACGGCGAGACGCCGCAGGAGAATTACAGGTTCGCCAGCCTCGGCCTTGAAATGGCGCTCAGCCGCGGCGGCGACCAGGCTGTCGTCAAGAACAGATACGGTTTTGAATTTTACGGCGGGCATTCCGCGCATTTGGAGAAGCGGACGAAAGTCAAGTCCCGCGTTATGGCAAGCGCTTTCGGCGAACTGCTCAATGATGCGTCCACAGTGTTTACAATGAGCCATAAATTCGCCGACTTCGACTCGGTCGGCGCTTGCGCCGGTATTTGCGCTTTAGCGCGGGCGCGCGGCAAAGAGGTTCGCATCGTACTCGACATGGAAAAGAATTACGCGCATAATCTGATTGCCCTGTTGTCTCAGACGCCGGAATACGACGGCGTGTTCGTCACGGCGCAAGATGCGATTTTAGAAGCCGACGCAAAAAGCCTTCTCGTCGTGGTCGATACAAGCAGGCCGGAAAAGGTCGAGTCTGAGCCGCTTTTGCTCTCCTGCACACGCGTGGCGGTTTTAGACCATCATCGCCGCGCCGCAACGTATATAGATAACGCGATATTGAATTTTCATGAGCCTTACGCGTCTTCGACGTGCGAGCTTGTCACAGAGATGCTTCAATATCTCATCGAACCGTCCGACATTTTGCGCGTTGAGGCTGAGGCGTTGCTGGCCGGAATCGTACTCGACACAAAGAACTTTACGGTCAACACAAGCAGCCGGACGTTCGACTCGGCGGCGTTTTTGCGCCGCGCCGGTGCGGACACAGCGGCCGTGAAAAAGCTTTTGCAGTCTGATGTAGAAACCACGATGGCGCGGTACTCGATCATGTCTGACGCGGAGATTTACAGAGAGGGCTTAGCCCTGGCGTACAGCGAAGAGCCGCGCAGCAGGGTCGCCGTCGCCCAGGCGGCGGATGAGCTTTTGAATATCGCCGGCGTGCAAGTTTCGTTCGTCATCGCGCTCAGCGGCAATGAGGTCTTTGTCTCGGGCCGCAGTATTGGGAACATGAACGTGCAGGTAATTCTAGAAAAACTCGGCGGCGGCGGAAGTCAGTCAAACGCCGGTGTGCAAGTGCCGAGCACAGACGTTAAGGCGGTCGTTCGTGACCTTAAAAAGTTTATCGACGAATATCTGGAAGCGCAGGATCAGCGCTAAAAAATAAGGGAGGCAAATCATGAAAGTAATACTTCAAGAAGATGTAAAAGGCAAAGGAAAAGCGGGGCAGCTTGTAGACGTCGCGGACGGGTATGCCAGGAATTTTCTGCTGCCCCATAAACTGGCTGTCATAGCAACGCCGGAGAATCTAAGCCTTATGAAACAGCAGGAAAAAGCGCGCCTGAAAAAACTTGAGGCCGACAAAGCGGCGGCGCGCGAAGTTCTCGAAAAACTCGAAGGCGTAATTGTGCGGATCACCGCGAAAGCCGGCGAAGGCGGGCGGCTTTTCGGCGGGGTAACGTCGATGGAAATCGCGCGCGAACTGATGGAACAACACGGGATCGAGATCGAAAAGAACAAGATAGTTTTAGACGAGCAGATAAAATCTTTCGGCACGTTTGAGGTGAAGTGCAAACTCGGGTTTGAGATCACCGGCATAATAAACGTGCTTGTAACCGAAGGCTGATGGACGAGCTTCTTCATCGTCAGATTCCACATAGCATCGAGGCCGAACAAGCTGTTCTAGGCTCGATGCTTATAGACGCGCGGTGCGTCGCCGACGTTGTCGGGACGCTTAGGCCGGACGACTTCTATTCGTCGGTCAACCGGGATATTTTTGAGACGGTGTTCTCAATGTTTAACTATTCCAAGACGATTGACCCGGTGACTGTACTCGACCAGATGCGCGCCGAGGGCGTGTACAGCGACACGATGCCCGCTTACATCCGCGACCTTATGCTGCTTACGCCGACGGCGGTAAACGTGATGGAATACGCCGCGATCGTAAAGGACAAGGCGCTGCTGCGCGCGCTGACCGATGCCGGCGGGGATATCGTCTCGATGGCCGCGTCCGGCGAGGGCGGGGCGGGAACTGTCCTCGAAGCCGCCGAGAAGCGGATTTACGCGCTGGGCCGCGACCGCGGCGGCGAGCTTACGCCAATATCGAAAATCCTGGTCGATGTGTACCAGCAAATATCAGACGCCGCGAAAAACGGCGGCAACATCCCGGGCCTCGCGACCGGGCTTTATGACCTTGACCGTTTTATTCTCGGCATGAGCGATTCCGACCTTATTCTGATCGCCTCGCGGCCCGGCATGGGCAAAACGAGTATCGCGCTCGGCATCGCGCTAAACGCGGCGAAGACGTCGGGCAAATCTGTGGCCGTATTTTCGCTCGAAATGTCGCGTGAGCAGCTTGCGATGCGGCTTTTGTCGTCGGAGAGTTTTATCGACGGCAAAAAACTGCTCACCGGGCGGGTCCGCGCCGAAGACTGGCAGCGTCTGTCCGACGCGGCCGAGTCGATCAGCACGGCCGATCTGCTAATCAACGACAACCCGTCGCTTACCGTCGCGGATATGAACGCGCAGTGCCGCCGGCAGAAAAACTTGGGCCTTGTGGTTATCGACTATCTTCAGCTGATGCAGTCGGCATCGTCGCGCAGTTCATACTCAAATGAGAACAGGACGCAGGCCGTGTCTGAGATAAGCCGGATGATGAAGATAATGGCCAAAGAACTAAATGTGCCGGTTATCTGTCTGTCACAGCTGTCCCGCGCGAACGAGTCGCGCGAGAACAAGCGACCGCGCCTGTCCGATCTCCGCGAATCCGGCGCGATCGAGCAGGACGCCGATATCGTCATCGGGCTGTACCGTGACGACTATTACAACAAAGAGTCGGACGCCGGCAACGTCGCGGAGTGCATCATTTTGAAAAACCGCCGAGGCGAAACCGGAACGGTCGAACTGCAATGGCTGCCTGAATACACGACATACTCGTCGCTCGAGCGGCGACATTCTCAGGAGGACTAATGTCTGACCTTTTGAATAAACTCTTAAAATTCGCCGATGAATTCGATATGCTCCCGGCGTCCGGGACGATTCTCGTCTGCGTGTCCGGCGGGGCCGATTCGATGTGCCTACTGGATGCAATGCTAAGCGTCGCCGATACGCGGGGATTCGCCGTCGCGGCGGCGCATTATAACCACCGGCTTCGCGGCGCGGAATCGACGCGCGATGAGGAGTTTGTCAGGGAGTTTTGTCAAAAGCGCGA
>Ga0123355_10011935_pt1 | contig 13427 bp, 7 predicted proteins | sample TergutEmb28metaG_3_FD_89872 | JGI IMG/M metagenome (GOLD analysis project Ga0123355, IMG submission 89872) | Embiratermes neotenicus P1 segment gut microbial communities from Petit-Saut dam, French Guiana - Emb289 P1 | ecosystem: Host-associated > Arthropoda: Insects > Digestive system > Gut ...
AGAAAACGCGCTTGGAAGTCGTCGATCAGGTTCGCCGCGCTTACTACTCGGTTGTGCAGGCGCAGAGTGCGCTCGACAGTCTCGAGGCGTCGCTTCCCTTTTATGAAGAATCGAAGCGGCTGGCAGGGGAGAACCTGAGCCGGGAAACAATTCTCGCTTCCGATTTACTGGGTGCGGATGCACAGCTTCTGAAAACCCAGAATGCCGTCAGTGATGCGAAAGACCAGGTCGCGTCTGCGAGCGAGAAATCGAATGATCTGATGGGCCGGGACATACACACCCAATTTCGCGTTACATCCATTAGCGGGGCGGACGCCGAACCCGAGACGCCCGAAGCACTGGAAACTACGGCGCTTCCAAACCGGCCGGAGCTGAAAGCTTCGATCACATCAGCTTCGACCGCCCCGGCGCAGCAAGGCCAGGTTTCGACGGTTCCGGGTTTGACCATCCCGGTCTTGACAATCGATGAGGCAGTCGCTCTTGCTGTCAAGGGGAACCGGCAGGTGCGGTCGAGCGCTCTCGGCGTCGACGCGGCTCAACAGGAGACGGCCGCGCTGAGGACGTCGCGATGGCCGCAGTTCCAGACGTATGTACTTGGGGGGGAGGCGCTGCGCCCGATCAGCTTTACCATTCCTGAAGGCGCCCTCGGCGTCTACCCCGCTACGGGACCGATTCCCGGCAAAAATTCGCAGGTGACGACACCCCGGCAATTCACTGGACTTGTGTTTGCTCAGGCTTCGCAGCCGCTCTCGCAGCTCTGGAATACTCACCTGTCGCTGATTTCGTCGAAGATCGAAGAGGATCTGGCGCGGGAAACCCTGCGGCAGCAGCGCCAGGACACGGCGCACTCGGTTCGGGACCTTTATTACCAGATCGCGCAGACGCAGACGCAGATCGGAAATGCGGAGGCGAACGAGAAGTATCTCGTGGAGCTCGAAGCAGAAACGGAGCGAAACCTGGTTCAGCAGGCGGCGTTGAAGGGTGACAGCTTATCGGTCAGAGCCAAGCTCAGCCAGCAGCGCTACCAGTTGCTCAAAGTGCGCGATACCGAGCAAACCCAGAAAGAATCCCTGAATCGTCTGTTGGGCCGCGATCTGAGCACTCCGTTCTCCGTTGAAGTGCAGCCGATGCCCACGGCCGAAGAGATCGACCTCCAGGCCGCGTGCAGGGAGGCGATCGAGCAACGTACAGAAGTGCGGCAAGCTCGTCTTCAGGCAGAGAATGCGGATATCGCAGTCCGACAGGAGCGCGCGCAGTATATTCCCGACGTGAGCGCCACGTTCACCTACGTCACGCTGCCCAATGTGGGCTTCGCACCGCAGAACATACTGCAGGCGGGATTCCTCTTTAAATGGCAGGTGTTCGACTGGGGGCAGAAGAAGCATAAGAGCGAATCGCTGCGCGACTCCGCGAATCAGGCCAGGCTTTCCGAGCAGGATGCCGAACAGCAGGTGATTCTGGATGTAAACGCGAAATTCCGCAGCCTGGCGGAAGCGCGAGTGCTGCTCGACAGTATGGCGCTCTCGCAGGAGGCAGAACGCGAAAAGCTGCGGGTCGCGGTGAATCGTTACGAACAGAAGGCGGCGCTTCTGTCCGATGCGTTGCAGCAGGAGGGGGCCGTCTCTGCGGCCAGCTCCGACTATGAGAGCGCGGTGGCGGCTTTCTGGAGGGCGAAGGCCAGTTTTGATCGAAGTTTGGGGAGGGAATGAGGATGAGGCATGAGATTGCGACTGCAGTCCTGACCCTACCGGCAGCGGTTTTGTTTCTTGCGGGCTGCACCAAGCAAAGTGTTCCCGAGTCGGTACAGACCGTGACGGCCGGAGTGGCCGAACAGATTCAGCCGGACGTACCCGAGCGCTACTCGGCAAGCATTGAGCCGTTCGCACAGGTCGACCTGGCCTTCAAATCGGGCGGCGTTATCGAGCAGATTTATCAGGAGCGCGGCGCTGACGGCCGGATGCGGAATGTCGACGCCGGAGACCGGGTCATCAGGGACACGCAGCTTGCCCAGGTGCGCCCGCTCGATTATCAGGACCGTCTTGATAGCGCCGAAGCGCAACTGGCGCAGGCGCAGGCGCAACTGGTGCAGGCCCGAGCCAATTTCAGCGAGGCGGAGATCGAATACAGGCGCGACAGCAATCTGTTTCAGTCCGCCAGTCTGGTGAAGCCGGAGTTCGATCAGACCAAAGGAAAGTACGAATCGCTGCAGGCGGGTGTAACGGCGGCCGAGGAGGCGGTGAAGGCAGCGGAGGCTGCAGTGACTGACGCGAATCTTTCGCTGCGCGATACGTCGCTGCGGGCTCCCTTCACCGGCTGGATCACGGCGCGCAATGTGGACCGCGGAAGCATCGTGGGCGGAGCCGTTGTCGGGTTCAGCATGATCGATACGCACGCGGTGAAGGCGGTGTTCGCCGTACCCGACACCAGCCTTTCCAAAATTCGCACGGGGCACCGCCAGACCGTGATGCTGGACGCAGTAGGGTACGAGACGCCGGGAATTGTCACGGCAATCTCGCCCCAGGCGGATCCGAAGAATCGCGTGTTTTCCATCGAAGTCACGCTCAACAATCCGCGAGAACAGATTCGGCCCGGAATGATCGGGTCGGTAACCCTCGAAACGGCTACGTCCGGTACGACACACGGGGCGACGCCGCGGCTTGTCGTACCCCTGACCGCTGTCATTCGCTCGCCAAGCGATCCGCGCGGTTTCGCGGTGATGATTCTGAACGAACACGAGGGAAAACAATACGCCGCATCGCAGGTCGTCGAAGTCGGACAGATCTTCGGTAATCAGATTGAAGTGACGCGGGGCCTGCGAGCGGGCCAGAAGCTGATTGCGATCGGCGGATCGCTCGTCCACGACGGCCAGGAAGTTCACGTACTTCCCTGAGAGCATCCCATGCCGCATGAAACAGACGAGCAACTGATTCGAACCAAACACAACACCGCGCGCTTTTTTATCGAGCACCGGCAAATCGCCTGGGCCGCGCTTATAGGCGTCGTAGTCTGGGGAGTTTACGGTTACTTTTCGATGCCGCAGCGCAAGGACCCAGATGTACCGGTTCGGGTGGCGGTAGCGGTCTGCCAATGGCCGGGCGCGACAGCTCAGGAAGTGGAGCAGCTGGTCACGCGGCCGATTGAGCAGACCATCGCAGAGAACAAGACCATTCATCCCGCTGTACCCGAAGACTACGGCATTCGTTCGATCTCGCTGCCAGGCGTCTCGTACGTGTATGTCAATCTTGCGGAGAATGTTTCGTACACCAAGGAACAGTTCAGCGACATCAATCTCAAGCTGCAGACGCTGGCGCCGCAACTGCCGAGCGGTACAACCGGCATTCAGTTTCAAAGCGACTTCGGCGACACCGCCGCCCTGATGATGACGGTGGCCAGCCCGCTGCAGGACGATCTCGCCATCGAGATTCGCGCCCGCTCGGTGGAAGACGCAATCCGCTCGGCGCGAACTGCCTCGGGAGGTTCGAAAGTCTCCGCTGGCGCGCGGCGCGTCAGCATCGTCTTCACGTTTCCACTGGCGCTTTCACCCTCCGCACTGGCCCGGAATGTCGAGGACGGCCGACGCAACGCCGAGAAAGAGGAAATTCTGGAACAATCGCGTTTGATCTCCGGGCGCGGCTTCGTCGGCGTCGACGGGTTCTCGGTTCGGGACGACCCACGCATCGAGGCGTATCTCCAAGACTACATTCGAACGCACCTGCAGGAGTCGGAGTTCGATCCCGATACTTCCGGACTCGTGATCATTCACGATGTAAGCGAGACCCGCGAAAAACTCAAATCCGTGGCGACGGCTAAGTACACGTACGCTCAGCTCGACGATTTCACTAACCTGATCGCACGCACTCTGCTGGGCGTTTCGCAGACTTCGCACGTCGACCGGAGCGGCGTCCTGCCACAGGCAGTCTATCTCAACTATTCGCAGGAACGTCTGGCATCTTACGGTCTCGGGGTCACCGATCTGGGCAGCATCCTGCAGGCGCGCAACATCACCCTGCCGGGCGGCACGATCGAAGCCGGCGACCGGGAGATTCGCATCGATCCCTCGGGTAAGTTCGACGACGCCCAGGCGATCGGCAACGTTCTGATCGGCACGCAATCGGGACCGCCCATCTACCTGCGCGATCTGGTGGACATCAGCCGCGGTTATCAGGGTCCGCCGAATTTCCTGAACTTCTACACAACCACGGATAAAGATGGAAAGCCGCACCGTTACCGCGCAATCACGATCGCCGTTTACATGCGATCCGGGGAGCAGATTCAGAAGTTCGGCAAGGCGGTAGACGAGAAGATGAAACAGGTTCGCGTCGCTCTGCCAGCCGACCTGATCATCGCTCGTACCTCCGACCAGCCTCTGCAGGTGAAAGAGAACATCGATCTGTTCATGGAGGCGCTTTACGAGGCCATCGCTCTGGTGGTGGTGATCGCCCTTATTGGGTTTTGGGAATGGCGTTCGGCGCTGTTGATGGCGCTCTCGATGCCCATCACGCTCGCCATGACATTCGGCATGGCAAGCATGGTGCACGTCGACCTGCAGCAGGTCTCCATCGCGACGCTCATTATCGCGTTGGGACTGCTCGTCGACGATCCGGTAGTGGCCAATGACGCGATCAAACGTGAACTGGAGGCCGGAATCCCGAGGCTTCATGCCGCATGGCTTGGACCCACAAAGCTGGCCCGCGCCATCCTCTACGCCACGGCGACCAATATCATTGCCTATCTCCCCTTTCTCATGCTGACGGGAAGCACCGGGGATTTCCTGCACAGCCTTCCGATCGTGATGACGGCGGCGCTGGTGTCATCCCGTCTGGCCTCCATGACGTTCATTCCTTTACTCGGGTATTACCTTCTGCGCCCGCGCAAAAAGCCCGAGCCGCCGATCGAGGAGAAACGAAGTCGTGGCTTTTATGGCGCCTATTACCGGCTGGCCGGGCTCGCCATCCGCCGGCGGGGGGCAGTGCTCGGGATTTCGCTGGTTTTTCTCGGAGGCAGCTTTTTTCTGGCAACGAAACTGACGAGCCAGTTTTTTCCCGACGACGTGCAGTATTGGTCATACGTCGACGTGTGGCTGCCCAATGACGCTACGCTTTCTATGACCAACGATACTTCGCAGCGCGTGGAGGCAATCGTACGGCAGGTGGCCCAAAGCTATCGCCAGGATCATCCTGTCAAAGACTCCCAAAAGCTGCTCGATTCCGTAACCACTTTTGTGGGCGGCGGCAGCCCGCGCTTCTGGTTCTCGGTCTCGCCCGAGCAGCAGCAACAGAACTACGCACAGGTTCTGATCCGGCTGAACGACAAAGAAGCCACACTGGGAATGGTCGGGCAGTTGCAGTCGACCCTTGCAAAGGAAGTGCCGGGAGCTTATGTAACCGTTCACCAGCTTCAGACCAATCCCGTCGAGTTCCCGGTGGAAATCCGAGTGTCGGGTACGTCCGATGTCGATCCCAATCGCGAATCGGGCGATAACGAAGTCTTGCGGTCGCTGGCTACGCGCGTGGAAAACGTTCTGCGCCCCATTCCTGGTGTTCAGGTTGTGCAGGACGACTGGTTTGCCGAAAGTCCCGAAGTGAAACTGCGAATCGATCCGGACCGGGCCAACCTGGCCGGCGTCACCAACCGCGACGTGGCAGCGTCGGCGACTGCCGCTATGAGCGGAACCACGGTCACGACGCTGCGGCAGGGCAATCAGCAGATTCCGGTGATCGCGCGTTTGCGCGCCAAGGAACGTGCGCAGCTTTCCGACGTGGAGAACCTGTACGTCTATTCTTCGCAGGGACCGCAGAAAATTCCGCTCCGCAGTGTTTCTTCGGTTGTCACCGATATGACGACCGAGCGTATTCGGCGCCAGGAGCATTTCCGGACCATCGGAGTCCATGCTTTCCCGGTTCCCGGCGTACTGCCTTCCGAGGTGCTTGAGAAGGCACTGCCGCGGCTGGCCGCTTTCGAGAAGACGATCCCACCCGGTTATCGTATGGAGATCGGCGGCGAAAGGGCGAAGCAACAGTCCAGTTTCGCGAATCTGACGCTGGTGCTCGGAATCTCGCTTCTCGGAATCTACGGCGCGCTGCTCCTGCAGTTCGGAAATGCCGTTAAACCACTCCTTGTGCTTGCTGCGACTCCTTACGGCGTGGCCGGGGCACTGGTCTGTCTTGCCGTGATGGGCTCGCCATTCGGATTCATGGCGTTTCTAGGAATTGCCAGCCTGATTGGAGTCATCGTCAGCCACGTGATCGTGCTTTTCGATTTCATTGAGGAAATGCACGAAAAAGGCGAACCATTCGAGCAGGCGATTCGGGACGCCGGAATTGAAAGACTTCGGCCCGTTCTGATTACCGTGGGCGCCACTATCCTGGCGCTGTTTCCGCTGGCCAGCCACGGCGGTCCTTTGTGGAAGCCGCTTTGTTACGCGCAGATCGGCGGACTGGCGGTTGCCACTTTCATTACCCTTCTGCTCGTGCCTGTCTTTTACAGCATCGCAGTGCTGGATTTGAGGATCGTGAAATGGGAGACAGCAAGGCGCGCCGTGACACTCGAGGGAGTTGATGATCTCAGCACTTCAAATGCACAGTAGCGGAATGAATCGAAGATCGCTCTGCCAAATATAGAGGCCACCATGTCACTAAAGACTTGAGGTTCGTTACTCACATACACGGTTCGCCGGAGACGTTATTTGACTTGGTCGCGGATACGCCGAACTATGGCCGGTGGCTCCCCAATTCTTCCTATTGAGGAGGGACAGCCGATGTCGCTCCACGTGTGGCCGGGCACGACCGATCTCGACGCCGGCCCAATCGACGACCCCGAGTCTGTCACTGGATACGATCGTCCGAAGCATATTTGCTTTCACCCATACGTGCCGAGCGGAAATAGCAATGGCTTAGAGGACTGCAAGGGGTTTAAGAGCGTTTTTCAAAGAAGTCGTCCTTGTGAAGAAGTAAAACAATCGACTTTACAAATGTTTTATTTTCAAGTCTCTAGCTCCGCCTTCACGCAGCCCGATTTGGCCAATATCAAGAACTGGAACCTATGCTAGAACTGTTGCAGAACAGCAGGAGAAGAGCCATGAAATACATCGTAGAAACGCCGAAGTCCGTGGAACAGGCCGTGGCGGACTTGCAAGCCGCGGTTCAGGCGCACAAGTTCGGGGTGCTGCACATCCACAACCTGCAAGAAACACTCAAGAAGAAAGGCCTGGACTTTCCCAATGCCTGTCAGATCCTCGAAATATGCAACCCTCAAAATGCCAAAGAGGTTCTGACCGAGGATATGGACCTGAATATGGCGTTGCCATGCCGTGTCTCCGTCTATTCCGAGGGCGGCAAGACAAAGATCGGCATGATGAAGCCATCCGCGATGCTGAAAGCGCTTTCCGATTCCCCCGCCTTAGCCCGCGTAGCGCAGGAGGTGGAGACGGCGATCATCGAAATGATCGCTGAAGCCAAGTAGCCTTATCCTTCGGGATGGTCGTTCGTGTCCGCGACGGTCGAACCTACGAATCCTCGAAAGATCGCCAAACGGTGCGCACAGTAGAAGCAGAGCAGTTCATAGTGCGTGATGAGTCTGGTAAGTCCGTGCTGAGTCGGGCATTGGGAACACTCGCGCCATCTACATATTCAACCCGGAGAGTGGCAGGGAAAACTTTTGGCCAGAAGTTCGTTGACATGACATTCAAGAATCCGTTGACCTAGGTCTCTGACCGGCGTTGTTCTCAGCGGGGATTGAGCCCGGGAGCGCCTTGGGTAAGGGTCAAGAGCAGTAGGCGCCGGGTGGCCTCTTGTGCGGTATACGCGGGAAAAAGCTGAGTGCTCAGCCTAGTACTTGTCAGGATCTGCGCGTTGTGCGATTTTCTTCAGGAGTTCTTTTAGGTAAAGCGCAAAAAAGAGAGCCTCATGAACACGGAAAAAATGCTGTCGGAAGTCCTGGGAGAAATCGACCGTCTGACAAAAGTAGCAGACCTTCTCCGGGGTTTTACACGATCCACTCAGGGCAAACGTACCGGACGCAGGAGCACTCGACGCCGAAAACTCAGCCCCGAAGCGAGGGAAAGGATCGCTGCAGCGCAGAGGGCTCGGTGGGCCAAGTTTAAGAAGTCGAAGGGATGATCCGGGGAAGGGAAGTGACCCTGCATGGAGCGTAGTGCTCTAATGCTGTGGGGATTTTATTGAACTTCTCAAGGGGTGGGGACGCCGACAAAAAAGAACTTCCACGCAACCTTGAGTTTTCCCCGTTCGGATCGAGGAGAGTCCAAACGTATGCTCCCCCGCCAAGAGCGTCTGCGCAAGCTATCCTCTTGTCAGCAGCCACCGTTGAGAGGGAGCAGACGGTTCCCATGAGGTGTGCGGGCCAGCAGGCGGAAAGTATGACAGACTCAGTAGCCCGGATGGCGAAGGGCCAGCTGGGCGGTCCGCGTCAGTTCCTCCTTCGTCGATCCATTCGCTGCCTGGATCGATAGACCGGCGAGGATCGATGAGAGATACCTGGTGTAGTCGTCGACATTGATGCCCCTCAGCAACTCTCCGCTTTTACGCGCTTTGAGAAGGCGTTGCCGCATAGCAACTTGATTCTGCTTCCGTATCTCCGTCATGAGATCTCTCGCCGGTGTAGCGTCTACGCTGCAGGCCATCGCCCCTGCCAGTGTCATACAGGTCGGCGGATGGCCGGGCGCGGTGAGGAACGCGACGGTGTTGTCGAAGAGCGCTCGAATGACCCTTTTGAGGGTGGGCTCCTCCAGTGCTTTCGTTGCATATTGCGCTCGACTGTCCATATAGCGCTTTACCGCAAGGGAGAACAAGGCGTGCTTGTCACCGAACGCCGCATAGATGCTTGACGGATTTAGGCCCATTGCCTGGGTAAGATCGGCCATAGAAGTACCTTCATAGCCTCGTTCCCAAAAAAGCAGCATCGCAGCCTCTAGTGCTGCCTCTTTGTCAAAGCTGATCGGTCGTCCCGTCTTTCCGTTCCCTGTTTTCATACGTTTGCCTGTGACTCTTCAATATTAGAGTGCAAAATCGTGAATCCGATGCTCTTCGCTGTATTCTGTAACGACTGCTCCATAAAGTATCGAAAGATGGTTGGTCAAAGGAGAAAAATGGGCGCACTTGTGGCAGTTTTTCTTGACCGTCTACTGATCGGTAGGAGCGGCACAGCCGATGAAGTCGTGGGTGTGACCGCGTTTCTCCCAAGTGACGCCCGACCCCGAAGGCGGGATCCAACGAAGGTCGTGGCTGTAACCGCCAACAACTGGCTTGAACTTGAACATCGCTGAGCGTTGGTACCACGCCACCGCCTGTCGCAATGTCGACATCGGGGACGACAGTGCATGGCTCTTGACGGGTCGTTGCACCCGAAACCATGAGGTGTCTCTTGCCACTACTTTCATGGCCGGAGCGGGCTTTTCTTCATACTTGGTTTGTGTGACACTTGGGGGCCAAGTAACGTCCACTGGGACCGAGGGAAAATGAACCGTTCCAAACCTGCCTTGATCGCCGTTGTTTTCGTTCTTTTTTTTGCCAGACAGTCACTTTCACAGGAATTAAACTCGACGTTCGCACGCGATCCTGGCCAGGCCATCGACAAGCAGTACACAGACCAGATTCACAAGTACACTACGGATCCATCTTTCATTTCTCCGCTGGTCGACTACCTTCCGGCCTCGAAGTCTGTTCCCTCGCCGGCGAAGGTGCTTGGCGATGTTTCCGGCGCGCCCGATATGCTCCCCTACGCTGAAGACGTTTATCGATATTTCCGCTTGTTGGAGGCGTCCACGCAGCGGGTGAAGGTGTTTACCATCGGCCACAGCGAAGAAGGGCGCGAGATGATCGCTGCGGCTATCGCTGACACCGCGCTCTTGAGTCGCGCAAAAGAGAATGACGCGCGTCTGGCGCAGCTCGCCGACCCAAGGACCATCGGCCTCGATGACGCGAAGGCTCGGCAACTTCTCGACCAATCGTGGCCTGTCTATTACATCACGGGTACGATCCATTCGCCCGAAACCGGCGCTCCGACGGCCCTGATGGAGCTTGCTTATCGTCTAGCAGTCGACGATGCGCCGTATATCAAATATATCCGCTCGCACATGATCGTGCTGATCACACCCGTGGTTGAAGTCGATGGCCGAGACCGCATGGTCGACCTCTATAAGTGGCACAAGGCTCATCCCGGTCAGGACTGGCCGCGCCTTCCCTACTGGGGACACTACGTTGCCCACGACAACAACCGTGACGCGATGGCCATGACTCTCGCTCTGACGCGAAACGTACTCGACACCTACGTCAGCTGGCATGCGCAGGTATTACACGACCTGCGTGAGTCGGTTCCTTTCCTTTACGACAACACTGTTGGCGACGGCCCCTACAACGCGTGGGTCGATCCCATCCTTGCCGACGAGTGGGCGGAACTCGGCTCCAACAATGTTGCTCAATTGCGGAGCTTTGGCATGCCCGGAGTTTTCACGCACGGCGACTTCGACACTTGGAGTCCAGGCTATCTCATGTTTTTGGCCGCGATGCACAACGGTATCAGCCGTCTCTATGAAACCTTTGGCAATGGCGGGGCGGACACCGAGAAACGAATTCTCCGCCCCGAAGATTATTCGCGCACATGGTACCGCCAGAATCCGCCGCTTCCGGTGGTGACCTGGTCGCAGCGCGATAACAACAACTACGAGCAGACTGCACTACTCTCAACACTTTCTTACTTCTCGCGCAATACGCATCATTTCCTGGAGAACTTCTACCTTAAGAGCAAGCGAGCCGTTGAGAAGCCAACTCTGGAGGGGCCGGCCGCATATGTGCTTCCCGCCGACTCTGCCAGCGCGAATCGTCAGATCGAGCTACTCAAGGTCTTGAAGCGCCAGCACATCGAAGTGGAACAACTGAGGAGCGAGATCACGTCCACTGTTCCCGGGGAAAAGCGCGGCGAGAAGCCCAAGCCGGAAACTTTTCCGGCCGGTAGCATCGTCATCCGCATGGATCAGCCCTATTCGCGCACCGCCGATGCCTTGCTGGATCGGCAGTTCTGGGCTGCGGGTGACCCGCAGAAGCATCCGTACGATGACACCGGATGGTCCTTTGCTCACCTGTTCAATTTGAAGGTTGTCCGCATCGTCGATCCTTCTGTTCTCAAGGCTACGATGATGCCGCTGGACGACCCTGCGTCGTTGGCCGGCAAGATTTCTGGCTCAGGCGCGGTGCTGGCTGTGGCGAATACAGGTCAGATCTCGCTTCTGTCGCTAATCTACAAACTGAAAGATGCGACGATTCAGATCGCCGAGAAACCTTTTGATGTTGAGGGCAAGCACTTCGCAGCTGGCTCGTTGCTGATCACTGTCGCGCCAGAGGCCTACATCGAACAGATGGTGCACGATCTGAACCTCGACGCATGGCGACTTCCCACCGTGCCATCGGTTGCGATGCACAAGATCAACGCTCCGCGCATTGCATTCATGCACACATGGCTAAGCACTCAAGCGGAAGGATGGTGGCGTTTCGCCTTCGATAGCGCAGAGGTACCCTTTGACTACATCAGTACCCAGGCAGTGGCTAACCAGACGGATCTGCGCGCGAAGTACGACGTCATTGTATTTGCTCCCGTCGGACGTGCTTCCGCACTGGAAATCCTCAACGGCATTCCGCTTTGGAATAATGCGATGCCATGGCAGAAGACCGAATTGACCCCAAATCTCGGCACGATTGACCGCAGCGAGGATATACGTCCAGGCTTGGGATACGACGGGCTTGCTCACTTGAAGGCCTTCGTCGAGCAAGGCGGCCTTCTCATCACTTGTGAAGACACGGCTCAGTTTGCCATCGAGACTGGTCTTGCGCCCGGTGTCAGTGTTGCTCCCCACGATGATGCGCGCATCGTTGGGAGCGTTCTGAATACGGTACTTGTCTCTCCCGATAATCCGATTGTGTTTGGCTACGGGGCGGCGAGTATCCCGGTCTTCAGCGCAAACGGCATGGTGTTCAACGTCAGCAACATGCTCGGTCGGACGGGGGGCCGCGTGTTGATGGATCCCTTGACCGACCCCTTGGATCCCTATGCCAAACGGGCAACCGGCCGGGGCAGTATCGACGACAGTGACGAACCGCAGGGTAGAAAGATTGCGGAAGCGGAGCCGCTGATCAAGCAGCAGCCTTGGGAGGCAAGGCCCTTGGATGAAGAACAGACGCGCAACAATCCACAGGTGATTCCGGTACAGAGCAGGCCCGACGTCATTTTGCGTCTCTCTGACGCAAAGTCCCTTTTGCTTGACGGGCTGCTGGACAAGCCCGGATCAATCGCTGAGCACGCCGTGGTTGTCGATGCACACTTGGGACAAGGCAACGTTCTATTGTTTGGCAACAATCCTGTTTATCGCGGGGAAACGATTGGCACCTACGCATTGGTGTTCAACGCAATTCTCAATTACGGACAGTTGGCCCATCATCCGTCAAGCCCCACTAACTCCGCTTCTGCGGGCTTGCAAAAATAACCACATTGTGCCGATTCGAGATTATTGGGCGGGCGAGGAGGAATTAGGTTGTTTCTCGAGTTGTCTGGTTGCAGCAGCGCGGGGCTCAGGCTCACAGGTCCTACGACACTTGACGTGCGGTTTGCCGCGTTTACCTCGCGTTGCAACCACGTTCTCGCTAGACTTGCTCTCTGCCTGATCAGATGCGTTCTTCGTACGTCTTTTGCATGGACTAAATACCGCGACCTGAGTTCGACAACTAACCGCCTGGAACGATTTCGGATTTCGATCTTTTATGCAAGTCCAGCAATTTAGAATACTCGCCTGGGAAAGAACTGCTTCGAGGCCATGTCCCGAGGCTGTGCCTGAAGGACACTATGAATAAGATCCGGATCCGGTTCTTCTTGTCTGTTGCTGTGCTGGTTTGCACCGCCATGCGGGCGAAGGCGGTGTCGTATTATCCGGTGCGGCTCGAGGATCCGAAGGCAGTTTATCTGACGCCCGACTGCTTTCCGGTGCATCGCGACGGAGTGACCGACGACAGCACGGCCATTCAGGCGGCGATCAACCGGGCGTCGGAGCATGGCGAAGGAATTGTGTTTGTGCCCTCGGGACGGTACCGGGTAACGCGAACGATTTATGTGTGGCCGTCCGTCCGGGTGATCGGATATGGGAGGACTCGACCGGTCTTTGTGCTGGCCGACAATACACCAGGCTATCAGCAGGGACTGTCGTACATGTTTCTGTTTGCAGGAGGGAAACCGCGCAAGGAATCGAGGATCGATTTTGCCTCGGGCAGGCCAGCAGAGCCGATTGCGGGGACCGTTCCCCCCGACCCATCGATACCGGATGCCAATCCAGGAACGTTCTATTCGGCGATGAGCAACGAGGATTTCGAGATCGGCAAAGGGAATCCCGCCGCGGTCGCGGTACGGTTTCACGTGGCACAGCATTGTTA
>Ga0123355_10011936_pt1 | contig 13426 bp, 9 predicted proteins | sample TergutEmb28metaG_3_FD_89872 | JGI IMG/M metagenome (GOLD analysis project Ga0123355, IMG submission 89872) | Embiratermes neotenicus P1 segment gut microbial communities from Petit-Saut dam, French Guiana - Emb289 P1 | ecosystem: Host-associated > Arthropoda: Insects > Digestive system > Gut ...
AGCTTCCCTCAAACATGCTAAGACATGTATGCGGAGTCATCGCTACATGACACGGCACACCTGCACTCATTCTCACTGCTTCAACAGCAACTGATAACTCTGGACAGCTTCCTTCCAACATGATAAGACTTGTATGCAGAGTCATCGCATTACGACACCACACACCTTCACTAGTTCACACTGCATGGCATGGTATAAGCACTTCCATAGTCCAGCGGAACGTTACGCTCCGATAGATAACGGCTTACACATGTCGATGACTAACCACATTCATGGGTAAGATGCACAGACCTTTCCTCACCGAAGCACCAGAGAGTGTAGGCAGGGTCTGGAGGCGACACATCCTTTTTAATATCATATACCAATCCCCACGCCGGCACCAAGGCACGGCCGCAGCACTTCCTTTTAATATCATATACCAATCCCCACATCGGCACCTGAGGGTGCAGGGTGAGCCTGGAGGATCATCCTCTTTAATATCATTTACCAATCCCCACGGCGGCAACAGAGGTTGTAGGGAGGGCATGGAGGCTCAGCGGCAGCACATCCATATACCAATCCCCACGGCGGCACCAAGGCACGGCCGCAGCACATCCTTTTTAATATCATTTACCAATCCCCACGGCGGCACCATGCCTTTTTAATAACATCATGAGGCGTACGATGAATACAAACATGTACAGGGCGTGCAAAAAACAACTCCTTTTTGAATATTATCATACAGGTTGTTCTACATCAACATACTCCATCCTGACAAAATGCTTACTTAGACTAGGCGAATGCCATACACACTTCTACCCTTTTTAATCATATACACTCCATCCTGACAAAATACTTACTTAAACTAGTCGAAAGCCCTAAAACGGCCGCCATCTTGAATCGATCCTTTTTAATAATATGGGCTATGGCTGTAGGGGTACTACTTGCCATGTCCAAGCTATGAAAGTTTATGGGAAAGAAGAGGTATTAGCTCCTCTCGTAAGAACGAGAGGCGCAGTAGATGGAGGTCAGAAGTGAACTTAATGTCTCGGGAAAGAAAATACATACGTACAACCACTTTTAACATAAAATTTGTACATATGTAAAAGTAAAATAAAATTTATATTTTCTGCTCATGGGGTGTAATTCTGCCGTCTGTCAGGGTTCATTAAACGGCAATTCTTTCCCTACACCGCATTAATTGATTGCATCTTACCACAGAAAAGAAGTAATTTCGCTGCGATGTACAAAGTGAATCCTTATATATATATATATATATATATATATATATATATCACGTAGGTTTTCGTCCTTAAGCCTTTAATAGATTATCAGCTTGCTTGGCCTTTGTACGTCACACATGTTCACTACTTATTTGCAATTCTCACACATCTTTGCAAGTCAGTAAGTAGGGCAGCAAGCAATGAAGTTGTGACAGAGACTATCAGTAAGTAGGGCAGCAAGCAGTGAAGTGAGAAACTGTCAGTAAGCACAGCAGCAAAAAGTGAAGTTGTGAGAAACTGTCAGTAAGTAGGGCAGCAAGCAGTGAAGTTGTGACAGAGACTGTCTATAAGTAGAGCAGCAAGCAGTGAAGTGACAGAGACTGTCAGTAAGTAAGGCAGCAAGTAGTGAAGTTATGACAGAGACTGTCAGTAAGCAGGGCAGCAAGCATTGAAGTTGTGACAGAGACTGTCAGTAAGTAGGGCAGCAAGCAGTGAAGTTGTGACGGAGACCGTGAGTAAGCACAGCAGCAAGCAATGAAGTTGTGACAGAGACTGTCAGTAAGTAGGGCAGCAAGCAGTGAATTTGTGACAGAGACTGTCAGTAAGCAGAGCAGCAAGCAGTGAAGTTGTGACAGAGACTGTCAGTAAGTAGAGCAGCAAGCAGTGAAGTTGTGACTGATAATGTGTGTAAGTAGGGCAGGAAGCAGTGAAGTGACAGAGACTGTCAGTAAGTAGGGCAGCAAGCAGTGAAGTGACAGAGACTGTCAGTAAGTAGGGCAGCAAATAGTGAAGTTATGACAGAGACTGTCATTAAGCAGGGTAGCAAACAATGAAGTTGTGACAGAGACTGTCAGTAAGCACGGTAGCAAGCATTGAATTATGCCAGAGACACTCAGTAACTATGGCAATATATAGTGATCTCGTAACATTTTATGCAGTATGACACCAAAACAATGTATAATGTCTCAATGGTAGCTTGTCCCTTAGGTTTCTTAAAGGAACATCTTGCTGTCTTCCAATATCCAGAATTTACAACATTTGCAAAAAATTCTTGGACTTGACATTGAAACGGTAGCCGCGTGGCATTTTCGAAACTTCTCAAATATCCGTCAGGAGATACTGCTTAACGACCAGGACGAATGGCTGGCTACAGAGGGTGGGCACACGACCATTCACACTCACTCCCTCACGCATTCACTCGCTTACTCGATCATCACTACTACCACCATCTGCACTTTCTATTGCTCCCCACACCAATAAATAACACGCTGCCAGATAGATTACATACTTCACCTGGTGATTCCTACTTCTAGCTCCTGTTATACGCCCAATCATGTCCCTGTTGAAGTGGGCGTGAATCAAGGTATTGCAAATGGATATTATATTCCTATAAAAAAAGTGACAAATTTGTAGGTGTTAGGGGCACGCTACCAAAGACAGCCAGTTCATAAGCAATATGTGTATTTACTACATCATTATTTTATAGCTGACATTAATATAGAAAGAAACAATTATTAATTTTTAGCTTATGTAAATTCATAAGGATTGTTAAGAATTTGTATACACTTGTCACGGATCGTAAATGTTCCGTATCGTCATTGTCACAGCCTTTACAACTCACTCACTTTGTTACCATCGTTTAACACTCTTTTTGCGGTTAGGCCAGGGATTAGGTCGTGTCAGATGGTGGATAGGTTCGGGGCTATGTCACTCGCCGTCACCACACACTTTTCTGTTCTTGTCTAGTCCGCAGTTTCCACCTTGGTCACGGATGATAGTTTCCGTATCGCTGTCACGGATAATCAAATTTACCCACACAGGCTTTACTACACAATCACACTACTACCCACGGATCGTACACAGTACTGCCGTTAAGATTATTGTGTCTGTTTATTTTCGCTCCTCAGTTGGGTGTGGCATCGTGGTGTTTGTGGCAGAACACAGAAGATCATTACGTAAAGGCAAACAAACAAACAAACAAAAAAACAAACCACGTGGTCTGAACTAAATGACGAACACACAGTGTTTGTCACAGTTCAAAGCGATCGCACAGTCTCCGAGATTTGTTCTGTGATCAGAATTTCGTGTATGTTCTACAGCGTCCTGGTGCGGGCCAGACAAAGTTCGTTAAACCAAAAATTAAGAAGTGGTGTAAATTGTCAAGGGGCGTTAAAGCAAAACGGCGTAAAACAAGGGATGCTTTAATACACTTATATCATGAATATCTACGTGGCTACGAAGAGACAATAGCTTCAATGTCGAGGTTTATAGAGACATACTGGGACAAATTAACAATATTTTGTTTGTGGGTGCATGTAGCACTGCAGAAACAAAACAAAAAAAAAGACACGCAATTACGTATAACATAATATTGAGGGGCGTTCGTGCAACCACTGTTGCGGTGGAAAAGCAGTAAGGGTTAGATACTAGGTGTGTGTTTGTAGCCTAAGATATTCCGCGTGATCCATATTGTCATTTGTAGCCTTTCTGGCTGTACAATATTTTTTCCACTTTATCTAATAAACAGCACGGTTTTCGAAACCAAAAGTCACTGAATATAAAATGCGTGCTTCAATTTCCTCTACAGCTTTTGTCTGAAAAACTTTTAATTCTAAGGAGAACTGAGCGATGTATAGTCGAAAATGTATATTGGTCCTCATGTAATGTCCCCGTTATCCTTGTCGGGTTTTACTGAAATCTGAAATATCTCAACAGAGTTAAAAATGTACTCAAATATCAAGTCTCACGAAAATCCGTCCAGTGTCAGCCGATTTGTTCCAGGCGGACAGATAAACGGACGTACGGACGGGCGAATATAACGAAATTAATAGTTGCTTTCCGCCATTTTGCATACGCGCATATAAAACAGAAGATATTCGTAAAGTCACATTGAAACTCAAAGAATTTTATGTACATATGAAATCTGAACTTGTAATAGTGACATATCACCCTAATGGGAGACTATTGTAATGTCACTGTTTATTTTATTTCAAATACGTGTTGTTTTACGTTTGTGTATTCTCTGCGCACTTTATACGAACGGGTGAAGATGGGCGTATGTAATGGCCAAAACATGTCGCAATACAGCACAGATTAAAATAAAAGGAGAATAACTATGCAGACGTCTAATGAAACAGCTGAACTCACAAACATGTTCGGGTATTATAGCAGCGTTGGGGTAATAGGAACCGTATTAACAACTTTAGGGATGCAATAGAAGACACCCTGCTCCAGCAACAATTAAACCTTTTCACATTGCCTGTAATTAGCCTTGAAATAAAAAGGGTCCTAAATTGTGAAAGCACCTGACAGCAAACGATAAAGTCTGGAATCTGTTACTTGTTTCAAAGTATGAATCAAGAAATTGAAACCTACCAACTAGAAGCATTTGACCTGTCCTGTTTCAAAGCATGAAAAGCACGAAACTGTAGGAAGGTGTTCATTTATATAATTTTTCAATGTGAAGTACGTAACAAGAAGACAAAACTTGAAGGTCATACCTCTGAATCAGACTTTTCGCTATTTTATTTCCACGGCTACTCAAGATACTATATTTTGTACAAGTGTCCCACACAAATTTAAGAGGGACAAGGTGACAGGGGAGTGGAGAAAACCACATAATGAGGAGCTTAATGATCTGTACTCCTCACCTAGTATTGTTCGGTTTAAAAAATCGAGAAGAATGAAGTTGGAGGGGCGTGTAGTTCGTTTAGGGGAGAAGAGAGGCGTATATATGTTTTTGGTGGGGAAACCTGAGTGTAAGAGGCCATTTGGGGGACCCATACGTAAATAGGAGGATAATATTAAGATGGATCTACAGGGAATGGGTTTTGGAGGTATGGACTGGATCGAGCTGGCTCAGGATAGAGACAGATTGAGAAATGCGGTAATGAACTTCTAGTTCCATAAAACGAGGGGAATTTCTTGACTAGCTGGAATCCGGTTACCTTCTCAACGAGGACTCTGCTCCATGCAGTATGTAACAGAAGTTCCACACAAACAGCTGGAGGGGAACAAATGAGTTCAGTTAATTAAGTCAAGTAAGAGACCTTAGGCCAAAATTTTCATGAAAAGAAATAGAACGGTATGCGTTATACCAAAGGCAAGCCGGTTATGACACACACGCACGCAAGCGCGAAGACACAACGGACAGATTTTAGTATAATGTGCAACACTTCTGTAACGTCTTTCGCTGAATTTTTAATATTTAAAGGAACGTAACTGAAAGTAGGGCCTTTTCTTTCGGTTGGTTGAAATTTTGAAATCAAACTCTTGGATCTACAGGTTGATGTGAATACCCCTTGCCTTGGTTGAACACGATATACTGAACGTGTCTGAAAAAGTCAGTCATATATTTCATCACATTACAGTATGGATTACAGTTTCTTTTAAATATCAAGATGCACAATAACGGTAAATAGTAAGGTAAATGTAAAGTGTTTCCGTTACAGGCCCGGTGTGGCCCAGAAGCTGGGTAGAGGTATAGCTCTACTCTTCCATGCCCGTGGCACTAGAAGAGGATGAGTGGTCAGAAGCACGCCCCGGCCGCACTTTACCCCCGAAAAATACCCGGTACCCATTTTACAGGAGGATGGGTGGGCGCCAGGGCCGGTCTGGACAGGCGAAAAATATCGTCCTGACCGGGATTTTTTGTATACATCCATGTTTATTGTCTTATTACTGTTACATTCCCATTTACACCCTTTCCAACCTTCCAAGAATCAGGCGGATTGGCCGCAGTTTTTGTAATCTCTATCACACTCTCACCGTTTTACCACACCACATCATTACCCACACTGAGGCCCTTGAAACCGTTTTGTCACTGTCGCTTTACGCACCGGTCGTTGCTACATGTTACTGCTGTGTACCTTATGTATTTAGCCTCAATATCTAGTAGTTCTAGATCACCGTCCTCTCTTCTGCGTTGTAGGGTGGACAGAGGGACGCGGAATATCGTCCCCTTCCAAATGAACCATGCTATTGCCGTTGCGAACTGTCTAACAAGCTCCTTTGAGACGGGGAAGGCGTGCACATTGAGTGAGGCATAAGTTCCGGCCGTACACCTCCTTCGCCATCGCTCTTACCTGTCCAGTTACACTCGTCCAGCTTCTCTTCGTGGATTGACCAACGGTGCTCGAAAATTGGAACCCCCGGAAGGTCATTTCCGTGCAGTAGGGCATGTCCATCATGTTTACTGTCATATTCCGTGAACCTGCCGCCATTGTTTCCGATGTTCATATGTTTACGCATGCTCCTGTTGCCTTTTCGTACCTCCGTAATGTCTCGGCTAATACAGGAATGTCCTTCGGATCTGTGATAAGTAGGGTTATGTCATCCGCATATACCACTACCGCTGATCGGGTTGCTCTGCCAATTCTGATTCGCTGGAGTGTTTGTTCCAGGAGCCATAGCAAGGGGTTTAGACCCAAGGGGAATAGCAACATACTCAACGGGCAGCCTTGTCGTAACCCACACTGTATGGTAATAGGACCCGTGGTATGTCAATTGACGTGGGTCGAGGAATACTCTTGGTCATACATGTTCTTTATGAAGGCAATGAATTTGGCGCTAAAACAATATAGGGATAGCAGCTTGAACAGATAGATGTGGCAGATCCTGTCGAACGCTTCCGTGAATTCCAGATAGAGGACACACAGAGAGTTTTGTGTCTTCTCGGAGTACGCTATCGCGTCCCTAATCGTTGCTACCGCATCAGAAATACACCTCGTTACATTCCTCCGTATGACGTCGATGTAGTAGCTCCGCCAGTATTGGCCGCAGACGACTTGCAACTATTCGCGCTAGAATTTTATAATCTATGTTGAGCAAGGTGATGGATCTGTAATCGGCTGGTGTTTGGGGGTGGGTGTCTTGGGTATACATACCACTACCCCATAATTTTGTTGTTCCCTTATGTTGCCGGTACTATATATCTGGTTAAAAATGATTAGCATGTCGTCCTTAATCGTACTCTAGTTCTTTTTGAAGAACTCCGTAACTATGCCATCACGCCCTGACGCTTTGTTTCTCGTCTTTCTGTGCACCACTGTTTTTAGTTCCTCTGCCGTGATAGGCATGTCTAAAAGTCACCCCTTCGCTCCGCCACCCTTAGGTGTCCTGCATTCACCATCTGGTCTACGCACTCATTATCCATCTGTATCATTCAGTATTTTCGCTTCATATGCCCCACAAAGGTGTTCAGTATGTACCCTCTGGTCGTCTGTCGATTCTCCTTCTCGAACCGAACTTCGATGATCATTCGAGCGTCTCGCCGTTTCCGTCCCTGTATTAGGTGGAACAGTGACGTATTCTCTCCCTGGTACATAGTAGGGTCTCGTGCCTGTACCGTTAGAGCATGCAGCCGCTTGTTATGCACCTTGACTTTGGCCTTCAACTGGTGTAATCTGGCAGACTTCTCTTAAAGCGGGGTCGGTTCTTGCAGGAAGTCGTAAATACAGGTATGGTAAATTTTTCCATCATTGTATCTTCCCGTGCCCTCTCTTTTCCTTCCGTCATGAATATGTGTCGGATTTTACTTCTGACATAGCTTAGCCACCACGTCAGGCTATTCGGATATTTCTACCATTTATTGTTTCAACTTTGACCATCCCTGCTGTAGTTGGTCCCTAAAGGTTTACTCCTCCAGTAGCTTTATATTCATTTTCCATCGTCCCCGTCCTCGTCGTAGCAGTGGTGTACATAGGGCTATAAGCAAGCACACCGCCAGGTGATCTGTGAATGCTGCCATCACTGATCCTACAACAATTTTGCGGTTTCGTAGGCTCGGAGAGACACACAAACTGTCTAGTAGTGCTGCTCCTTGTAGGGTATAATGTGTGTAAAAGGCCCAGTGGTAGGCCGTTGCCCACACATCAGTTAGTTCGAGGCCACGCAACAGTTTGTCGAGCGCTTTACCGTAGTTCATGTTTTCGGTACATTCCGCCTGTGATATGAGGCAGTTGAAATCACCCCCACTATCATCGGGGGGGAAGGGACCACAACAAGTAAACTAGCTCCACGTTGTAGAAGTCTTCCCTCTCCTGTCTGTTCGCTGAGCCGGACGGTGCATATAGATTTACAAACCAGATTCCTCGGTAGCTAGCCGCCATCACGCGTCCTAAAGGTAATCGCGTTATGTAGGTTAGCGATATTTGCTCTCTTGTTAAAATCGCTATGCCTCATTCGTTTATGCCTACATTTAATTGCGCTGTATATCCCCGTATCATGTCAACGTCAGCGTGGTTTACACCTTGAAGTAAGATAATGTCGATTTCTTGTTTATATATGAACTCGTTCAGGAACCTCATTCTCCCCCTGCTGAAATACCATTAATATTTAGCGTCACCACTTTATAAATTTCCGCATTTTGGTAAGGTTAATCAGGACGACTCTGCTACCTACACAGTCTTCAACGCGCTCCTCACTCTACTTCTATTCCTCTCACGTGGTGACGATCCTCTCCTTTCCAAATTAGGTGTTTTGGAAACTCGGGCTTGGTGGGTTGTGCAGCAGTCGAGCCCTCTGCACCAAAGGGTGTCCACCGCGAGACATACCTCTGCTTCCAGTGATTCTTCTCCACTTCCCCTTTCCCTCACATCGGATTGGTTTCCCTCATGTTGGACTTTTTATGTGATTGGTGTCCTATGTCTAGTCTCGTCTGTCTCTTTCTCCTGCCCTACACAGATGCGCTACAACATCTTCTGGACGCATGCTTTAAAGGCATCCGATTTGGACGAACTGGATATCGTATAGCAGTTGCTTTTCCTGACGCACCATGAACAGTCATACGCGACGTCGTACAACGCTATGAAAAAAGCCTCGGGGGCGCGCCTTAATATCCTCAAATCTAAGGGCCTGGCGGTCGGAGAATGGAAAGGCACCGAAAATGATTTGGGCGTGAATTTCGTCTCCAACGTCCGAATATTGGGCATCACTTTCAGTAACACAATGGAAGGGACAGGACACATCAGCTGGCCACGAACTATCACCCAAATCAAGGGCCACACTCAGCATGCTTACGGACGGAACTAGAGTCTCGCCCAACAGATAAAATATGTGCACAGTACACTTCTATCCCCTATCTGGTACTGACGACAGCGGTTTCATAGTACCTATGGCATGGAGCAACATTACAGGCCCCACTGTCCACACTCCAAAATACCCATAACGCAAGGAGGTTGGGTCTTACTTAATGTGTGTATTGCTGTTTTTACTTTAGATGCCGGACTGTTGGCTATAAGTCAGTACTAGGAAGATCCTGCGACCGGCCCCTCGACACAGGGTTTTCTTGGTTTCCCTTTGTCTATAAGCAAATGTTGAGATGGTTCCCTAGATTCCAAGTGCCACTACATGCTTCTGATGTAGCCCTCCCGACTTAAATTTATTAGTAACCAATTTCATATTTTGTATACATGTAAAATAACCACTGCCACCGGGAAACAACCCAATTGCAGTTAATAAATATTATTATAAATGTAGCGGTAAAATGCCAAGCCTTACTGTTAAGTCTTATGGGGCTCCAAAGCCAGAAGGAGGGAAACGCTACAGCAGACTGGCTTCGCGCCTGGGGCTGATGGGGCACCACCATAACCCTCCTCATATCGGACGAATACTTGTAAAGCTGGCATACGTACGAGTGTAGGCGCACGACATGGTGTATGTAGACCCGCCAGCCTTAACCGAAACGCCCCAGACCTTCAAGGGCCATATATACGACACACTATTCCGGCTGGCAGCCGCCGGCAATCCCCCAGTGATGCGCATCGTCCAGAACCGACCGGTAGTACACTGGGACCTCGTGTGGCGAAACCTCCAGGATTCGTGCGCCCCAGAAGAGGTTCGGTCAGCATGGTATGCCGTAATTTATGACATCCTCCCAACACGTGAACGCCTCCCTGCTTTTAATTTGACTGACACAAACAGCTGCGGGTGGTGTGGCGAGACTAACACTCTGCAACACCGACTCACAGGATGTGGCGAGGGGCTCGGCATCTGTAACTAGACAAAACAACGGATTGTCATGATACTAAGGACGGAACCGAACTACGTGCCCGTTAGCTGGGCCTTGCACCCAGACTCCCGCATCTGGCTCCCCCCGGCGACGACGAGTCTTATTGTGAACACTGGCCCATATGGCCTAGTACCGAATGCGCGGACCACGACTTCCATCCATGGTCGACTATATTGACTACATGCGACGATCCAGATGGAAAGCCTACGCTCACCCCAAACTTTGGCTGAAGTTAGCAACTATTTGGGCCTACTGTAAAGGCGGCTGCTACGTCGGACCTGAGTCGCCCCATCTAACCTGGGGCGGTGAACTTCCTCCTCCCGCGGAAACTCGTGCCTACGCCTTTCTGCGGCATGCAAATAGCCCTTCCTGACTATCCCGATATCTGTTTCATTGAGTACTGTATGACACACGCCTATACTTAAAGATTTAATTAAAAAATCCCATCGGGGGCATAGATATCTCTTTTAATGTTGTGTGTTATCAGACTTCTAGAGAAGTCCTAACGAACGTGAAGTTGCTTAGTGTGTACGCGAAACGACTACAAGGAGGCCTAGGCCCATTGGGGGCCCTCTATTATTGAAGGGGGGAACTCCATAGAACAGAAACTTCCTTCTGATGCTGATAGCCAAGTGGCGTATTAGTAAACTCGTCTTCTGTCAAACCCGGAGGTCTACTATCGCCTTTGGTAACTCCGGTAAAAACGTATATAATCTTTCAGTATTACGCCTCATATAAAGAGAAACAAGACACACAGAAGATACTCCTGATGTAGAGCTGGCCAAGCGCTGTAATAGAGATGCTCTGTTTGCAATATGAATGAGTGGCATCCGGTTAAAATTTTATGCTACGGCTGAAGTGCATGCAACGAGCTTTAGATCTGTAACGAAGTCAACATAAAAGCCGGGATATGTGAAATAGGCAAGAAGGAAAGCGCTGGAAAATATTTATACAACATTGCGAAAAGCTGTTCTTCGTGTATGTAGAATGCGAGTAGTGTAGGGTGCGTTTTGTGGATTTCTGAAGAAGAGTGGGGGCAATTGGGGCCTTGAAGTTTTGTGTGACAAACTGCCTGTCTAGAACTTACTCTAATTCCTTTATCTGACAGGGCATGCGGTAGCGCATTTGAGGCACTACGCCACAAACCAGCAGGTCTTCGGTTCTATTCCCGATTTTGTCATTGGCATAATCTTTCCGGTCGCACTATGGCCCTGGGGATCGACTCAGCCTATGACAGAAATGAGTACCAGGAATATTTCCTGAGGTAGAGGCGGCCGGTGCGTAGGGCTTACAAGGTGGTAACCTTCATACGCCGATTGTTTTTAAATCTGGAAGCCTCAGCCTCCTGGAGCCATCAGGGCCTGTCCAGGGCTGTACGGGGATTGCTTTACCGTTTCCTTCATCTGAAGAACAAGCTGATTTAACATGCTTGACCTTACGTACATTGAACATAAACATACGCACATACACTTCCTACATAATACATTATAAATACTAGCTTTGCACGTGATTGGACAGTTTGTGGGAATGCTTGAACTGTGGGGAAACGGTTGTAGGCACGCGGAGAACGGGTGGAAATGATACTGCCTACAGATATGAATCGTGGCGTTTCGGCCACACTGAGTGGTCTGTATACACTCTTATGTATCCTGTTTGTCTTGTTCCGGAAGTAGGTTGTGTTTGTCTCTACCTCTTCTTCAAAAGTCTTGAGACTGTTGCTGTAACAGCCGAAGGCGGTCTTCCTGCCATTTGTTCTACATCTGAACTTGCACTCAATAGCAACAACATGTAAGTAACCGACAGGAAGTATTTATATTTCCTCGCTCTCCCGCCGGGCACCGAAAATTCTGCACTACTGTGTTCTCACGGGGCAGTTCAGGCAATTTAGCTCCTAGCCGCGGGCTGGGCGCTGGGTGTCTGGTGTTTTGACAGACACGGGAAAGTTTGTCTTTACTTCAGCATTAAGATCTACTCTAGAACCCAACCGCCTATCAACCAACGGCTATCTGTTACCCTGTGAAAGGAGGGAATTCTACTGTGGAGTCAGCATGGGTCATTTATGTGCCTAGTGTTGCGGACACAATTGCGTGGATCAATACATCCACTTCAACATATGTCATCTTATCTTGGAAATTAATGTGGCACAGAAATGGCTCTACACTTTACTATTTCAGTATACGCTGTTAGGTGGGCCAGTCCTGGGCTGTGGGCAATCCGTCAGTCCTGTAAATACTAATATTAACCTGAATTTTATTTAAAGATTTTTGTCGTGCCATGCAGTAAATACACTCCGCCTCAGTCATAACAAACCAAGCAATGTATGCATAACGCAACATTCAGGCGCGTTCGTGCAACGGTTTTCGTAGTGGAAAAACAATAATTATTACATATTCTGACTGTATGTTTTTAGCCTTAGTCGTCTAGCACGTAAAGCGCACGCGCCTTGTTACACTGCCATCTATGGCCTGTCTGGCTGTACCATATTTTACCACATTGTCTCACAAACAGCTTGATTTTCTAAAAAAAAGTGTGTTGTTGTGTTCTCTAAAACTCTTCGTCTAAAACATTTCTCATCCCAAGAACTACTGAGTTAGATACGATAAAAAATGTTTATTGGCTTTCACGTAAAATATCTGTTATTCTTGTCATATTTTAAGGAACTTGAATTTCCTCGACAGATTGTCGAAAAATATTACATGCGGACAGACAGACAGACGAACAGACGGGCAGAGAACAGGTAGACATGACGAAGCTAATTGTCGCTTTCCGCATTGTTGCGAAAGGGTCTGCACACAAGTTAGTTAATGCTGTATGGGGAAATAATCAGTGTTTATTGTAAGAACCAAACAAAACACATAAATATACACACACTCTTTGAACAGAATATGGAAGTTTTGGAACGTTAACCTGGGTGATACATATAGAAATAATTAGGCTTCATTAAGTTTGTAAAAGTGATGAGAAGAATACATATGCAGCTTCTGTATTTCGGTTGGCTAAGTCACGAATATAAATTGCTCCTCAAATATACATTGCCTGCCCTCGACACAAAGTAATGCATTGCAGGGAATCCAGTACGTGTTTACGTGGACTGTTAGAAAAGTATCCGACCTTTGGCCGGGAAAAAGAAACTGGCTTACTTGGAGCGTTGGACACCTAATCACCCTCAAAGTAGTTCCCTTGGGACTCCACACACTTCTCCCAGCGGTGCCGC
>Ga0123355_10011937_pt1 | contig 13426 bp, 14 predicted proteins | sample TergutEmb28metaG_3_FD_89872 | JGI IMG/M metagenome (GOLD analysis project Ga0123355, IMG submission 89872) | Embiratermes neotenicus P1 segment gut microbial communities from Petit-Saut dam, French Guiana - Emb289 P1 | ecosystem: Host-associated > Arthropoda: Insects > Digestive system > Gut ...
ACAAAGTTACGCTGGAGGTTGCCACACGCTGGCAAAAGCGGTGGAGTGCGAATCTTACATGTTGACTTTGTACATCAAAAGAAAATTGTCTTGTTAAACTGTTACGGCAAAAGTGTTAAAGATTCATTATCAGATAAAGAAAAAGCAGCATTCAAAGAATTAGTTAAGCAAATAGGAAAGGAGCTAAATTAATGAGTAGTGTATTTGAGGATACAATGCAAGGGCTACAAGAGGCTTTGGCTCATGCTAGGGGCGGGATACAGTTACGGACATTCACGGTTACAATTGACGATGAAGAAATAATACGCAACCACACATTTGTGCAAGACTTTTATAAGCTACCAGAATCTAGCAAGGTGAAGGCGATTGAGTATGTACGGGAGCTAGCACTTCAAGCGTAAAGACGGTGTAGGGCATTTCCGCTCCGTTTTGTTCTGACTTCGCTTGGCAATTTCCCAAAATCGTCCGTCGCTGAAACGTCGCCGAGAGGAGCATCGGCGAGTGCCGAGCTAGTTGATTTTGTTGAGCTTCTTGTCGAGCGATTGCCCTGCTCCAAAACCGGATGTCGTGGGTTCAAGTCCTACTGCCCCTGTTACCATGTATAACGTGGGAAAGGTTGAGTTTGCTGGGTTTTCCAGAGGATTCAGCCTTTTTTTATTGTGTGGATTAGGGAAAGGTTATGTAGCTTTTATCATGTATTTGTATCTATTTTCAGTCGACTTCACCTGTTATTGCAACGGCTCGCCGCTGGAGAAAGTGGACACCAAGCCAGTGATTACATAGACTAGAGGGCAAGCGACGACGACAACGACGTCGCTATATATGTGGAGGTGACAACCTATGACAATGGGACAAGCAAGCATGATAATCTTGTTTGACATTTATGTTGAAATGCTATACTATGTGCTAGCTTGTTTAGTGCTAGCGGCATTTATGCAAAGACAATAAAATCAGCAGAATTTTGAAATCTCCACGGAAGCCCCGCGAGAGCCCCTTTTTTTAGGGTTTCGGGGTATTGCAGAAAGGAGATTTTTTAATGGATAAAAAAACATTGCAAAACCTTACGATGTACGTCCTGGGAGTTGTTGGTGTACCTGTTTTTACGTTACTGCATACTCTAATCGCAAGGCTAGAGCCAGGACGTTTTGGCTACGTGTGCGCCATAATGGTTGGTGGTATTTTACTTTTATTTGTAAGCAAAACTCAGCAGAAAAATAAGGACACTGATGAATGACAAAGAAAAGTGAATGTTGACCCATGTATGAAGGGAGCAGAAAAATGAAATATGAAATAATTTTTACAGTCGTTGAATCATTAGACGGCGGCTACGAAGCCCAAGCAGTAGGCCATTCAATATATACGCAATGTGATGAGTACGGAGAACTTCCATCGACATTGCGAGATGCTGTAAAATGTCACTTTGACCCGTCAGAGTTACCTGCGTTAATCCGCATACATTTGGTTAAAGATGAGGTAATAGCCGTATGAAAGTACCAAGAGATGTCGATGCTAGTGAGCTAATAACCACTTTGAAACGTCATGGCTATTCCGTAGTGCGGCAAACAGGAAGCCATATAAGGCTGTCAAAAATTATCGACAGCAAAGAACACGCCATTACTGTACCAAACCATAAGCCAATAAAGATTGGTGTTCTTCAAAATATTGTTAAGGATGTTTGCAACGTAAACAGACTAGAGATTAATGCATTTTATCAACAGCTGTAGTTTGCTTGTTCTCTGCATTTTGTTGGCGGTTTGTCTAGACCTTCCAGAGGCGGTTCGTCGCTGAAACGTCGCCGAGAGTGACATCGGCAGGTGCCGAGTTGTTTTGTTTTATTGAGCTTTTTTCCGACCGATTGTCCAGCTCCAAAACCGGATGTCATGTGTTCAAGTCCAACTACCCTAGAATATAAAAAGGTTGATTTTACTGGAATTCCCAGCGATATCAACCTTTTTTAGTGATTAGATTCTATAGAACACTGTGACGCCTACAACATAAAATAATTCCCACTCTCCCGAATAACCTGCACATCATGGGGGTGGCCCTCTCTTAGCCCGGCGGAAGTGACGCGCATAAACTCTGCATTTTCATGCAGCTCGGCAATGGTGCGGCAGCCGGCGTAAGACATCCCAACAGCAAGCCCGCCGGTTAGTTTTTGCAGCACATCGGCAAGCTCGCCCTTATAAGTTGTACGGCCTTCCACCCCCTTGGAAATCCTTGCGGCGCTGGGGCTTAGATATCCATGGTCCATTTGGTCTTCTTGGGCACCTATTTCCATGCCACGGTAGGTCTTATATTTTCGTCCTTGATAAAGCTCGGTGGAGCCGGGGCTTTCCTCGCAGCCGGCAAATATATTGCCCATCATGCAGGCGGTGGCACCTGCGGCCAGGGCCTTTGTTATATCACCGCTGTAACGGATGCCCCCGTCGGCTATTATGGGGGCGCCGCTGGGTTTGGCGGCTTTGGCGCAGTCTATGATTGCGGTAATCTGGGGTACGCCAATACCGGCAACCACCCGCTTTGTGGATACCGATGACGGGCCGATCCCCACTTTTATAGCATCTGCGCCGGCTTCGATAAGGGCTTTTGTAGCAACGGCAGTTGCCACATTGCCCGCAATTATTGCAATATGCGGAAAATCAGCTTTGATGGCCCGGATAGCAGACAGTACTTCTTTGGCATGGCCATGGAACACTTCCAGCGCAATAACATCAACTTTGCGTTTGGCAAGGGCCTGAACCCTTTCCATAAAATCATCTTTAATACCTACAGAGGCCCCAACTAAAAGCCTCCCCTGAGCGTCCTTAGCGGACATGGGGTATTTAATAGATTTATTTATATCCTTGACGGTGATAAGCCCTTTTAAATTCCCCTTATCATCTATTATCGGCAGCTTTTCTACCCTATGCTTTACTAGAATCTCTTTGGCATCATCTAGGGTGGTGCCTACGGGGGCGGTTATTAGCGGGGACTTGGTCATTACCTCGTAAATTTTCTTGCTGTAATCGGTTTCGAAACGCAAATCCCGATTGGTGATTATCCCCACCAGCTTGTCGTGCTCTGTTATGGGGACGCCGGATATTCGGTATTTTTCCATTAGCTTATCGGCTTCGTATACATAATGATTGGGCGACAGGGAAAAGGGGTCAGAAATTACCCCATGTTCGCTACGCTTGACCCTGTCAACTTCGCTGGCCTGAGCTTGTACAGACATATGCCGGTGGATTATCCCAATACCCCCATACCGCGCTAGGGCAATGGCCATTTTGGCCTCGGTAACGGTGTCCATCCCGGCAGAAAGAAAGGGGATGTTTAGCTTTATCTCTGGGGTTATGCGTATAGTCATGTCTACAGAAGTCGGCTGTACATCTGAAAACCCTGGGACAATTAACACATCATCAAAGGCTAATCCCTCGGATATGGTTTTTTTCATAGCTGTTCACCCTTTCGTCTAGCAGGCTTGTTCACAGGTTTTGATACTTTGGTTGAAGCCGCTTTTACACTTTCACATGCAGCCTGCGGCGCGTCAGTACCCCGGCCATTGCCTTTAGCATTACCGCGTTAGGCTCAATTACTATCTTAGTGCGTTTGCCTTTATAGTTAATCATAAACGCATAGGTATCCTCCGACACAACCCCGCTGGAGTAATCGTGGGCTTCCTGGGCGTTTTCAAATTCATGCATATGCGTCTTGTCTTCCACGTGTGCCATGATAATAAAATCATTAACCCGTGCACTAAACCGCCGCTTTCTACGGGAGCGGTTATATATTACGTCAATATCAAGCTCCCCGTCCGTGAAAGCATATTCGTACTCCACTTTCAAGAAGCTCATGGCAAACCACGCGCCAAAAATTGCCACAAGCAGTAAAAACGGGGCAAAGGATATCAGTGGCGGGATGGCCATTATTAACATGAAAAAAACGAAAACCGCAACTATCAGACAAACGCGGATAAGGGTATCCTTGCGGGTGGGTTTCTTTTTGATAATTTGTTCTTTAAAGATATCGCCCATACGCCCTCCTTAAATAAATGTCAATTTGTTTAAATCCATTTCGTGGGGCTCCTTGCCGCTTTGGGCCATGCCTATGCATACAGACATGCCAAAGCTATAGCCCTCTGGGATTTTAAGACGCTTTGTCCACTCGCTAGCCCGGGGGCCGGCTATGGGGATCCTGGCCATGCCGCAAATTACATTACCAAGCCCCAAAGAATGGGCGGCCAGGGCTACGTTTTGGGTGGCGATGCCGCAGTCTACGGTGGCGTAGCTGCTGGTGTCTTGAGCTATTATTACAAGGCAGGGGGCGTTGTAGAAAAGTCTTCCGCCGCGGGCTTTCATACGTATATAGTATTCGCTGTTTTCAGCTTTTAAGATTTCCATTCCGTCGGCATCTAATTCATCTATTAGGGCTTTGTCGGTTACTACTATTATGTGCCAGGGCTGCGCGTTTATGGCGGAGGGGGCTTGCAGGGCGGCGTGGGCTATGGCTTTTACTTGTTCGTCGGTTAGGGGTTCTGGGGAAAAATCCCGACAAGAATAACGGTCTTTTATGGCTTTTAAGGTCTCATTCATAATTATCGGCTCCTTTGCAGTTAATTCCCCTCCTTGGAGGGGAATTAGGCTTCGCTATCCTTTCAGTGCCGCTTGATTTTTATTGGGGCTGCTGCGTTTTTCTAAATTGGGGTATCTACCTTCAAAGGCGGCGCGGGATATCTCTATATTCTCGTATACCTCATCAGCCCTAAAGGAACCTACCGCTACTAAATCGCATTCCCGCAATGTAGCCCATGAAAAGTTAAGCCCAACATAAGGGGTAACTCGCCCTGCGGCCATTGGTTTAATTGTCATAACTGGCTTTTTAGCACCGTGAATCATCGCCGCTACAGCCTCGATTTCTACCTGCATTAAAAAGCCCAAGCAGTTATAAATCTGGATATAGGTCTCCACATCATAGCCGTTAGCGTCGGAGAATGACACCAGCTCCGGCATATGGGCCGATAACCCCGGAATCATGTCATATTCCCGTATCATGGATGTGTAGTCGTCTAGCCGCCTAATTGTCCGCGTATTTTTACACACCAACTCCTCTACGCTAGAGTGATGCGGCAGGCAGAATGTGGCCCCTAGGGCTTTGCTTAGCTTAATTCTTTCCTTGGCTTCTTGCCTGGCTTCCTTGGTATCGGATACGTTAATTATTGGGGTATCAATCATAATCATCTTACGATTAAACTTTTCTTCTGTAATTTTCATGGCCTCGCAAATCACTGGGGTTTGGGAGAACAGTCCCATTATGGTATCTACACCGCTCTCCATATATGCAGAGAAAACCTCAACCAGCGGGCCGGTGGTGGCGTGGGTAGCTTTTATCATATTATCCGCAGCAGGGGTGCGGTGGCTCCAGCCTGCCAGCCAGTTGGTGCCTATTATCATCCTGGATAGGGACACCCCGGCTACGTTAACCCTTGGAAACTCATACATCATTAGAATCCTCCTTATGCATATTCTCCGCATCGGTTTGGGTGGTGCCCTCCTTATGCAACTTGTGAATATGGAATAATAAATTTAAGTTTAATACATGTTTGACATCCACAGATATAAGGACGGCTTCCTTGCCTTTATGATTGAGCGCGTAGAAAAACACTGAATCGTATTCGATGGTTATCTTAATGATGTCCTCGAGAGTGAGGACTATATCATCTTTTCGTTTTACCTGGATGAAGGCCCCGTTTTCGAACTTTAGCTTATCCCCGAAGCTAAGGCTTAGGGTCTTTAAGTTTTCCTTTGTGATAGCGTTCTTTGTTATCAGCCACTTTGTATATACTTTACACAGCTTATCCCCGCCGGTGTCTATGACGTTTATGCCACGCGGTCTCCTTGCTCCCTCATCCGGCTCGGCAATTATAGTGATATTACGGGCTTTGTTTCTTCGCTTTTCGGCGGCAGCGGCACTTGCGGCACCGGCAATAATGCCTGCGGCTACTGCTCCGGCTATTCCGCCTCTATGGGTTATGGTTGTAGACTCATCTTTTATAATGTCCCTAAGACCCACAATCTCGTTATAGTGGATATTATGTTCTTTCTTGCCGTCTATAACCGCGACGCCCTCCTCAAAAATCGTAGCCTTTGAATATAGCCTGCCGGAAATAAACCATAGGCACATGCCAATAATAAGCCCCGCCACCAGCAAGAACATCCCCACCAGGGCATTTTCGTCCCCACCTACAGGATTTGCGAGAAGGACAAACGCCCCACCTCCGCCAAGCAATAAAAGGGCCGCCACTGCACCCGCTTTTAGAGCTGTTATTTTCCCTTTTGATGATTCGTACTCGGCTAGCTTCTTGCCGAAGTTGTGCTCTTGATATGTTTCCATTGCACCCTCCCTTGAATATATGACATGCCACCTTTGGCGGCAAAATAAATTGTGACATCCGAATACGGCGTCGGGTTTAATTATACCAACAGTTATGCATGTTGCATAGCGGAGGGGGAGAGCAGAAAAAAGCCGCCAGGCTTTACATGGCGGCTTTTTTCTAGTTGTGGGCGTGGATTTCGTCCATTAGCACCCTTAGTTCCTGCATTTTTACCATTAGATCGATGATTAGTTGCTGCTTTGGCGGCATTAGCGGCTTTAAGGCCAGCAAGCCATGCTCGAATGGGGGGTGGGCTGTCATGTGTTCGCTTTGGTGGTGGCTTTCTTGGGTATATCCAAGGCTCTGCATCAACTGCCATAGTATGGTGTGTCTATCGTCCATAGTGCTGGTACCTCCTTTTAATAGGGGCTGGCTTCTGCTTCAATATATGCATATTTGGCAGTGCCGGAACCATGGACATTTTTTTGACTTCTGACTCCTACTGCTTAGGCGGCTCTAAAACCACCAGCTCTCGGGCTTGCATATTACCGACCATATGCACATTGAGGGTATAGGCACCATCTCCGACAAAATAGCCGGCTCGTATTGTATGGCGAACCCCGGCTTCCAGGTGGATTTTTATCATGGCATTAAGGCCTTCGCCACCGTCGTCGTCACTTGCTATGATATTGCCTTCGGCGTCTAATAACCACAGATACGGGTCGGTAGTGCCCTCGTTATCTGATGTGAAGATTACCCAGTATCCGGTCTCGGCAGGTATAAACGAAAACTCCGCTTCCCGTATAACCCTGCGCATAATATGGACGCCTCCGTGGGGTGGATGTATTTCGTAGGTGGGGGATACTAATATGGAGCGGCCTGCTGAGGTTCTTATAGTGTATTCGACCCCGGGGGCTAGGTGCACAGATATCCCGGATGAACTTGGTGCTCTAAGCAATATGCTCTCTGATGGGTCGATTACTGCTAATGAAAGCCATGTCGGCGCGTCTAACACCTGTATGCTCCACGGCCCAATGTATTCCGGCATAAACAGGAAATCCTCATCGGTTACACCTATATAGCCACCGCCTGATGGTATCCTTACACCTTGCTCGGCGATAGGCGTGGTGCTGTCATCATAATCATCTTCCAAATCTGGCTCCCATTCCTCATAAGCAGCTACCGTTAAATAGGCAGCAAAGTTGTCGGTAAATATGGATGACACCAAAACCACATACTCCACGCCCTCCTCCAGGCGCAAAGAAATCCAGCTATCCCGCCAACCAGGGTCTTCGACTGTGGCGATAAAGCTGCCATATGCATCTGTAATAAGTGCAAATACATCACCGCGCAGAGATGCACCCGCGAGGCTAAAAACCCAAAGGCCCGTTTCATCCGGTGTAAAGGAGAATGTCGTCGACTCTGTTACAACTGCGTCGCCACCGTATGAGGGGATGACTAATCTGTCGGCCTCAAAGTCCATATCCAACCCAAAAACCGCCAGTATGTCCCAGTTTACCCACGGCACAAACTCCTCTGACAAGGATACCGACAATGTATAGCTTATCGTACTAAGCATTGTCCAACTGCTGATAATGTACTCTTCACCGGCAGTTAATCTTACGGTCCCGTGAAACCCCCATGACGTTAAATCAACATTAAACGCAATATCGTTGCCACGGCTGTCACGGATTTGCATCTCTAAAAACGCGTCATCACTCTCCAGGTCAAACAGCCACAACCCGCTCTCGTAGGGCGTGAAGGAGTAGCGTAGGCGGCCGTCGCTTACAACGCCCCCATCGCCTGGTATAACTTCGGGTGTGAGGACAGGGCGCAAGGGCCGGACAAATTCCTCCGACATAAAAACGGTCAGAGTATAGCTACCCGTATAATAGCCTTCAAACCTTGCCATTATTACATAAGGCGCACCCTCCACCAGATGAAGCTTGATAATGGCGTTATTACCGGGCGCAGAACCGCTGTTAAAGGCCAAAACATGGTCATAGTGGTTGACCAACCACAGGCTGGGGATAGTCCCATCAGTGTTATCGCTGGTTACAAACGTCCAATAGCCTGTGGCATTGGGGGTAAATGAGAAGAAGGTCTCTTCGGTGATGGTTACGCTTACCGAGTTTGGGGCGGCTTCGGCATCTTGCTCGTCCTCATTGATACCATAGGCCGCAACCGTAAAGGCCGTGAAAGCCACCAAAAAGCTTATTGCTGCCAATATGCGTCTTACAGCATTCATCATTCCACATCCTTCCTTATTTAAGACAACCTGATACTCGCATACTTTCCCACAAAAAGCAAACACTAATGTCGGTGATTATATGAGGATTATGCGATTATTTCTACTCATTTTTTTGATGGTTTTAATACCTATATCTGCTTATGCCGCCCCTGATTGCAGCGGTACTTCCCATGATGTGAAAGTCTGGCACTTCGAAAATGTTGGCCCAGACGGCGAGATTTATATCCACACCGCCGAGCAATTAGCCAATATTCAGCAGCTAGCAAATCTTTTTATTGAAAGCGACGGCCATAAAGGAAGCCTTGATTTCCTAACTTGCCCAAGCAATGTATATGTTTTAGCCCAGGATATTGACTTGCCGCCAGGCTGGACACCCATAGGAGACTCCGACACTCATCCTGATTATGTATTTAAAGGAAGTTTTGATGGCCGCGGGCATACCATTACCGGCCTCACTCAAGGGCTGTTTGGCAGCTTGGATGGGGCACGTGTTAGTAATCTTGTTATCGCGGATGCAAACATAAAAATATCAACTGAGGAAACTGACGCTGTCGGAATACTAGCAGACAATGCTAAGGACAGCATAATAAAAAATGTTTCCATAGAAAATAGCGAGATTTCCGCTTCTGGAGGCGGAAGCGGAAGCGTTGGCGGGCTGGTGGGGCGTATGGAGGGTACGGGTTTGATATTAGAATGCCACAGTCACGCTAACGTAACTGGGGGGATAGCCGGAGGGCTTGTGGGGCAGGTTATCGGCAGCTCCTTAACAGCCAACGCCAATCACAAGATGGAAATAATCCAAAGCTCTGCCACGGGGAAAGTCGTGTCACTAGATGGCCTTGCAGGGGGTTTTATAGGCGAGGGGGTTTATGCCCTTATAAAGGATTGCGCCGCATACGGGGATGTAGAAGGGCACACGGGGGCCGGCGGGTTTGTGGGGCGACTATCTAGTCGTAGCCGTATTATCTACGCGTATGCCCGGGGAAATGTGTCTATAAATGGGCAATCGGGCTTTGCTGGGGGCTTTATTGGTGAGCTAACGGGCTCGGCTTGTGTGGAGTTTTCTTATTCGGTTGGATCTGTGTTTGCGGCCCATACATCAGCGGACGCGGCGATTGGCGGTTTTGTTGGCATAATTTCTGATGTGGACGCGCCTAATACTATTACACATTCGCTTTCATTTTCCCCATGGGTGGTTGGGGATGGATATGTACACCGCTTTGCCGGCCGTATGGAGCACGACGGGGTCAACGGCTGTTTTGCTTATTTAGGCAGTATGGTTGTGCGTGGTGGTAAGCTTGTGGATGTGATTCCCAGTGCTTATGGTAGTGATGGCGGTGATATGAGTATCGCTCAGGTTGAAAATATTACTAAGCGGCTGGGGTGGCGGCGAAACTACGCGATAAGCATAGCATCCCCATAACTAAAAAACCGATATTCTTCCTTAACCGCTTCGCCATAGGCGGCAAGCACATTTTCCCGTCCGGCTATGGCCGATACCAGCATAATCAGCGTAGATTCCGGCAGGTGGAAATTAGTCAAAAGCCCATCGATGGCTTTAAACTCAAACCCAGGGAAGATGAAGATATCCGTTTTGCCTGCCCCTGCCAGGATTTTGCCATTTTCGTCTACGCGGCTTTCTAGGGTGCGGCAGCTTGTGGTGCCTATGGCTATTACTTTGCCGCCTGCGGCCTTGGTTTCATTAATAACAGCGGCGGTTTCTGGCTCTATTTTGCAGTACTCGCTATGCATATGGTGCTTGGTGATGTCGTCTTCCTTAACTGGGCGGAAGGTACCTATGCCTACGTGTAGGGTTACCCGTGCTATTTTTATGCCTTTGGCTTCTAGGGCACTAAGTAGCTCTTCTGTAAAATGCAGCCCTGCCGTGGGGGCCGCTACCGAGCCTGAGTGGGTTGCGTATACAGTTTGATAACGCTCGTCGTCGTTGTCGTTTTTTTCGGTGATATAATGGGGTAGGGGCATCTCGCCTATCTCTACTAATAACTGTTCGAAGTCACCTTCGTATTCTAAGGATACTATGCGCAGGCCGTCTTCTATTAACTCCTGCACATGGGCTTTTAGCCGCCCGCCTGCGAACACCAGCGTGTCGCCTTCTCTGGCTTTGCGGCCTGGTTTTGTTAGCACTGTCCAACGGCCGTCTGGGAGCTTTTCGTGTAGCAGCATTTCTACTTGGGCTTCCCCGCTTGTGCCCATTAGCCGTGCGGGGATTACCCGTGAGTCGTTGATTACGATGCAGTCGCCTGGGTTTAGCAGGGAGACTATGTCTTTAAACATCTTATGCTGCACCTGGCCGGTTTGGCGGTTAAGCAGCATTAGCCTCGAGCCATCCCGCTCGGCCGTGGGGTGCTGGGCTATTAGGTGCTGGGGTAGGTCGTAATAAAAGTCTTGCTTGTTCATGTAAGTCCTCCTTGCCCACTTAGGGCGGTATCTTCACCAACCTACCTAGGATGCAATTTTAACCTTTGTCCCTATCATCAACGGCGGCAGATTTCGTGTTCTTCCTTTGCATTTTGCATTACTTGCTGGCAATGTGTCAACTAACTTTGTGGGCACACGACAATCATATTTCGCCTGTTTTCTGCTACAAATAGGGCCCCGCCGATTAGCATATCAGCGGGGCCAGAGCGAGGTTGTCAAAAACGCTTATGCGGGCTAGAGGGTTATGGCGAACACAATCTAATGGGTAATCGCATTAATATCCCGCCGGTTATAAAAGTAAAACCCGGCAGCGGTAAATGCGGCTGCAATGGCAGTTAACACACCCATAACCAGCCAGTTAGTCTGCTCCATGGGCAGCTGGGGCACAAAACCAAAGGGCGTTGTGTTAACTATCCAGTCAGGGAATATCCCAACCCGGCCAAACATGTCCACAAAGAAGCAATAGGCAAAATACGCCCATACAAAGCCCGTGGCCCGTGGCCATAGCCCTACTAAAAGCACGGTAAGCCCAATAACAACCCAAATAGCTGGTACATACACCAGTGCCGACTCCAGCACAAAGGCCAGGGAGATATCTGCCGGATTTGTAAGGGTGTTAACAGCAACGCCATACATCCCAAGCCCTACGGCAGCCTGTAAAATCGGGGCCGCAATAAACGAGATAATCACAAAACCATACATATATTTGTTGCGGCTAACAGATGCCGCCAGCACCAACTCTGTACGGATATCCTTTTCCTCGGATTTAACCTTTAAGGTAAACACGATAAGTGCCGCAAGCCCCATTAAGGCCATCATCCCGGTGATAAACCCAGAAAACATCTCGACTACGGTAAAGCCAAGTGCCGCCAGGGCCTGATTCATCACAACTATGGCTTCGTCTACGGGCAGGCCCTCTAGTACGCTTATATCTATACCAGCAGGGGTAAGCATTAGGGTCTGGTACATCTCGTTACTGGCCACAAAGGCTTCTACATCCGCCATCACAGCACCGTAGCTTGCGCCCAGTACCAACATGCCCACAACAACCATGATAACCGCAAACTTTTGCAGTTTTATAGCAAGACCCGGTGCGGACTTTAGTAAAACACCGCCTTCGGCTTTACCTGGCCTGGTTGATATCATGCCTTGATCTATATCCCGGATAGAGTTTAGATAATACGCTATCGAAGATATGACTACTATCGTGGCACACATTATCCATATCGGCCACCAATAATTATAAATAAATACCTGTGTCCGCATTACAAGCCCAAGTGGGCTGATAAGCGAGATAATTTCTAAATCCGAGTTCATGTCGCCGGATGCGCGCACTAGGTACAGTACAATAAGCGCGACAAAGGAGTACGCAAGCGCACTACGGGTAATTGCAGACAGCTGGCAAAATAAAGCCGTAAGTGCCGCAAACACAAGCCCGGTAACCCCAAGACCAACGCCCCATAAAATAGAGCCGCCAAGGCAGATGTGCGTATCCCCTACAGACCCCGCAAGGAACATAAACACCGCCATAGTAATGGCCAACGCTCCGTTTACAATAAGAGCCGTAAGCATAGCCGCATTAATATTGGCCAGCCGCCCTATAGGAAGGGCGCGAACCACTTCGTAGCGGCCTTTTTCCTCGTCGGCACGGGTGTGACGCACTATAAGGAAGATGTTCATTATGCCCACGGTTAGGGCTGTGAAGATAAACATAAGATTCGCGTAAAGTGCGCCGAAGTAGGGGTAATTTTCCGCATAGGGCGGGCCAGCCATGGCTACCATTGCCGGGTTTGCCAGTACACCCACAAGTTCTGCCCTGGCTACAGGGTCAAGGGCGACATACATCCCCGGTACTAGGCCTACAACTACCAATAGTAAAATCACAATCCACGCAGTGGATGTTATCCGCTCGCGCCGCAGCATAAAGCGCGTTAGCTGCAATGTATTTTCGAAATATCCTTTCATATGCAAGCCCCCCTTAGCTAGCACCGTAATGGCGCATGAATAATTCTTCTAACGACGGTGGCGTACTTTCTAGCTTTGTTATCCCAAAGGGGGTCAAATGATTAATAACTGCGCCCATTTTGTCGGTATTTACTTGGAATTTAAAGCCCTGAGCCTCCTTGGCTATGTCGTAGACTCCATCGATATTTTCAAGGCCTTCTATTGTCCTTTCGGTGTTGACGGTCATGGTATAGCTGGTTAAATGCCGCAAATCATCCAGGGTTCCCACTTCTACTAGCTGCCCTTCACGGATAATACCTACCCTGTCGCAGAGCCTTTCAACTTCCGACATTATATGGCTGGATAGGAAAACCCCTTTGCCTTTGTTCTTTTGCTCCATCACGCAGTCTTGGAAGACCTGCTCCATTAGAGGATCCAAGCCG
>Ga0123355_10011938_pt1 | contig 13425 bp, 12 predicted proteins | sample TergutEmb28metaG_3_FD_89872 | JGI IMG/M metagenome (GOLD analysis project Ga0123355, IMG submission 89872) | Embiratermes neotenicus P1 segment gut microbial communities from Petit-Saut dam, French Guiana - Emb289 P1 | ecosystem: Host-associated > Arthropoda: Insects > Digestive system > Gut ...
CAAAACAACAAAACAATAGAGGCAATGAGAAAGTAAAAAAAAAAAGAGAAGAAGAAAAAAAAAAAAGGGGAAAAAAAAAAAAAAAAAAAAAAAAAAAAAAAGAGAGAGAGAGAGAGAGAGAGTCTACAAAAAAAAATTAAATATATTTGTTGAATACAGCTTCGGTGGTCTAGGGATACCGTGCTGGCCTTTAGTACCCAAGTTTGCGGGTTCAAACCCGACCGAAGCTGTCAGATTTTTAGGGCGAAAAAAATCCTCAGCACGCCTTCCTTAGGAGGGGAAGTAAAGCCGTTGGTCCCATGTCATAGATTTGCGGCATGTAAAAGATCCCTAAATTTACGTGGAAGTCGGAATTTAGGCAAAATTACTACCAGACATCCTTCTCGCCCACAGTTCCACCTTTCGCTGCTAGGATCTCTCACGTTGTTGCGGATGGAGGCACCTGGCGGCCAAAGTGGGAACGTCTAAAGGCGGGGGAAAGCAATGGCAAACTACCCCCAAGAACTTGCCCAGGATGCAGTGTGCCAGAGCTCACTGGGCTCCGGTTCCTGCCAAGCCCGGCCTTCAAGGATGAATACTAATGAATGAATATTTGTTGACTAAATATATAAAAAGTGTATTCTGGAGAGTAGCGATACGCCTATCTTAAATATAGGATGCATGGTGCCTAAAGGTTAAGAGAGATGTAAAAATGCCCTGTAAGCAGGTATCTCTCTCCATCTGGGCCCCAATGGGGAACCTGGAGGGGATTCACTTGTCAGGACTTTTTGAGTGAAAAGGATAGTATATCTGGGTTACTTTCTTGGACCCAGAGAACATTAAGATTTTAAATCTAGGGGCCATCTGGAACTTTGGTAAAGGGACAGGGCTCTCCTGGGCTGATATCAGATTATGGGTCACAAAGGGTCATAAGGCCTCAATGCATCAGGACCGTAAGGGCTTGGACCCAACACAAATCTATCTCACACATATAAAAACACACACACACATACAAACAGACAAACAGCAAGAACAGTTTTAACAAGTCCTATGGAGGGATCGGACAGTAGCCAAAACATCAATGAACATGAACTGGGCAGACATATCACATGTAAGATTGTCACATCAGTATCACTTTTATTTTACACCACCACAATTTAGCCAAAAGATGATAGTCTTCAAATGACATTATTTAAACTATCATCCTTAGGTCATACCTTAGACAGTGTAAAAAAACAAATACTTGCAAGCTTACAAAAAATGGTACACAATGTTTAACTTGAAAGCAGTCACTCTTTCTTGTTAACCGATTCTTATGTTATTTAACGACTTACAACAGCAGTTATCACTAATGAATCAACAATTTTTAACACAAAACCCTGACATATAAAGAACTTCTATTACAAATTTCTGAATATAAAAGGAAAAAGGTCACATAGTATTAACTCACAATACTATCTACAATGTGCAAAATTGGGTTGAGTAACTGTGAATAAAACCCAAATCAATGCATAGGTATTCGTGGTAACCACATTCAAAATTTCTTGCCCAATTCAGACACAGGATCATTACACTTACCTTCTCTAGTTGTTGTAATACCGTTAATAATTTTATTTCCTTTTGTATCCTCAGTTTCTGTACAGTAAGCCTCTGATTCTGTATCTGTGGTGTTATCATCACTGAAACAGAATTTAATGAAATGTTTAACATAAAATTAAGTACTGTTGAACTGTGACACAAGACAATGAGTTATTTTTAAGTGCATGACCCCACTCTTAGAAAGACGACCCACACAGGTGGCCTCCAGCACTCCCAACACTACAATGATAAAAAGAGAGATTTATAAGTTCATATGGTCTGATATTGCCTGCATTCACAAAATGTTACCTCTGTCAGAGTGGTAACTAAGCTGGCACTTTTACTATTCACATAACTAACAGCCTGTTTCTCAGTATTGCTGTTACATAACCTATCTTCTCTCAGCATGCCCAATACATTGATTTAACACATGTTCTTCTCCTACTGACATACTCTCATTACTTCTACATGCACTCCTGATATTCATTGTTATTTTCCACACAATCACGGCTCACTCCCTGCAAGGTAATTATTCATTAACTTCCTTCATATATGACTGTTACTAACTTCCGTTTGTGGTCTTGGATGGTTCAATTGGTAATGTAATTATGGTAGATGTTAAGTGCCCAAGGAGCGCCAATTCAATGGAACATATTTTTTCTTCTCCATGGTGTCCAAACCAGCTCTGCATCCTACCCAGCCTCCCATCTATCAGGTACTAAAAGTGATGTTCTCAGTGGTAATGCAGCCGTAGAATGAAGCTTGACAACTCACCTTTGTCTAGAGTCGTGAATAAGAATGTGTGGTGCTATACCTCCTGGTACCCATATGCCTTCATGGAGAATAGGGTAATTAAGCACAGGAATAATTTCACATTCACCTTTACGTTTGATTGAAATTTTAATAGCCCTGTTCTTACATGCCATCTAGACTGGCAATATGAGATCTACAAAAAGCTCAGTTGATAAAACAATGTGAACACTTTGAACATAATAATTTTTAAGATTACAGAAACTTCATGTGGGCCAATATACAATATTATGAGATCTATCCTCAACGGTCAGCATCTTTGACTTTTAATGTACCTGATTTGGGTGTTAAATATCTCTTCAACATATGCAAGAAATGGTTCCACATCAAGATTCCGTTCCAAGTGTTGCAGATGCAGTGGTTTGGCTAACTCCCCACCAAGTCCCATTGTGTAAGAATCCTCTGCCATGACTTCTCCACCAGCACCTGCTTACTTGCCTGCCATACAGGCTGCAAAAAAATCAGTCTTAAAGAGTGGACGAAAAGCTACACATATTTACACTTGCCCACCCAAGGTTTTCAGTCTGACACAAATATTTACATGTTAAACCTCAGCAGTTGGCATTTAAGAAACCATTTAAAATGATCCTAAGGTTGACATATGTCAGGTGAATTTGCAAAACTTAATAATACAGGTTTCATAGCTGTTTGATGAAAGAATGTTTAAATTTATTCAGTAACACAAAGATGTATGTTGTTGTTACTGATGTATGTGCATTAATAAACAATTCAAATAATACACCCAACAAATGCAAAAATGTTAAAATTATATATATATTTCACACGATGTGCACTTGTTGGTTTTTTATATTAATTGATATGTGTTGTACTCTAAGAATACAGCAAAAAAAAACTGTACATTCCCTGAAATCAGAATTTAAACGACTTAGTTAAAAGGCAAACAGATCCAGAAAGTGCTACCATACATGCATTAGGCTTAAAATCCAAGAACCACAGCAAGGATCAATGTCCAAGACTTTCAAGTCAAAACACCACTCACAACAACAGTTTCAGCAATACAACACTTCAAACTTTCACAGCAATCAGCACAAATTTTAAGATCTTTCTCTTTCAAGTTCTGAACCGGACACAAGAAAATATTCCTGATATTTCAGAAGACTATCACGAAAATTTCTCTGGACTATATGGCTTCAGAACCCAGAGGAAAATACCTGATGGCTGCAGCTTCTTTCGTTTTCCATACTTTCTTTGCTCACAATTCTGTGAAGAACATCATGGAAATGGGAAGACATTGTAACACTACAACCTTAATATTAAGTTTTTCTAACACTGCCAATTTGGGTAAAATTCGTATCAAAGATTTACGTGTTTAGTGATGCAGTACAAAGCAGGAAGGTTCGTAAGGATGTAAAAAGTCATGTAACGTTCTTAAGCAAATGTAAGTCGAGGGCATGGTTTTTAACACAACACTACTACTGTGTAGCTTCATATTAAGTCTACTATTATTACTGTACAAATGACCTTTAACATTAACGGTAAAAAAATCTAAAAATGTTCTGTATCACATTTAACTACACTAAACCATACAAAAGCACAAACTATGTGTGCTTCCTGTAACGTTTCTATATTTGGTGTTACAAAGGCTGGATGAGCTTGAATCTATAGCAAAATATCTATTAAAACATGTTTCATATGCCAAATTACATGAACTATTTCCTGCGGTTAGAACAGTTAAGTCTTTCGGAAGTACTGCTTAGTGTCGTCTATTACATTACTGGTCTGGCAATATACAAATTACACCTAACATATATCAATCTTTGTAAAAGACTATATTGACAATACTATACGTACACATGAATTGTACCCGACTAGAAAGCACACATTATAGCCGTATATCCACTTCAAAGGAAAGGAAAAGGCAAAATGGCGATCCCTATTATCCAACAAATATCGCAGCCAGTCCAAAAACCGACTCATTTCTATATTTCCATAAGCCAGATGGCACCCCGCCATCATTATTTAAGGCTTGTCACCAAAAGATAATAACAATTTTAAATGAAGAGTAAATTTGTGTATTGAGATTTCTTTCATATAACGTTTTATAATGACATAATAAGGCAATATAAAGCAAATTTATTATTAATATGGCTTTTGATATCATACTACCATATCAAGATTTACAGATTTGGAACTTAGTTTGAGACTACATAGGCTCGCCAGCATCGACAACCAGTGTGGGCGGTTTCATACAACCTAACATTTTACTCGGAGTGGCTGAACTGGCTACAGAGCCGCTTGTTGAATGGCGTATATTCACCAAGCGGAAGACAATGTGATTGCGTAATACCGCGTGAATCTTAACCGAAAAAATATTTCATTTCATGGAGCAACCGGATGGCGGAGGACCATATTTCATAAATGACATTATTTCATATCCTGAATCCAGCGTGTTAATTCTATCTAATAACTTTGAGCATTAACAAGTCTTCATGTAGATTACAAAAATCAATACTATAGGTCTATACAAATTTCATGTCCTTGACACTTTTGTGGTACCCGTAAACGCCGAAGATAGACCTATTACACTCCTAACGCTTCGACGGGGGAAACATACGGGTTAGAAACTCGAAATGCTGAAAGTCTTTTGTATTTTCTTCACCCCTTCCGGCAACGAGTTGGATTAACTGAGCTGTCCAAAAATTACCGGCAACGTACGAAAATTGTGTCTTCTACGGTCTCCGTGGATTCAGGTGCCATATATTCATTTATGCATTCAAAGGCGGCCTAATTACAATTTCTGAAACACTGCCTGACATTATTCTAACTATTTTCAGTTGCAAGTAGTATATTTTACGGTGTCGTTGCGTATCCAAAGAACATTATTTATTTCGACGATATGCAATACAACTAGGCGAAATACACCTACTCGAGCGTGTGGCTAGAAATTTTAACGGCGACAAGATTAAGGAAAATCTTCTCGAAATGATAATCGTCTCAGATAGTTTAAATAAACGGAAGTTTTACAGACCGACTCTGCCGCCATTTCCAGGGCCTGTTATGACCTGACATCCGGGCTCTAAGCACTAAGCGAGGGCTTGTGATAGGATGAAAGTAAATAGCTAGCGGGTGGCGCTCACACCACTATTTGACCCTACTAGCTTGTGTCTTTTTACAAATACCACATGGTAGTGATATATGATTCGAGAAGCCAGGCTGTCAAGTCAATGAGGTACAAGGCCTGGAACGGCGGAAACCGTGTATGCGCAACACTATAAAATATACACATTTTTATTCGGCCACTCTCTTTAATGCTACATGATTTCAGGCTACCGCCGCTGAGTAAATGAGATCTTAGATCTCCTGGGATTTTAGGCAGCGTTGATTGATAATTTGTCACCGACGTTTCGGCATAACAGATCAGTCCCGACGGATAGTTTGTCCCAAAACGTCCGTAAAAAATATCAATCTCTACTGCGTATGATTCCAGAAGAACGAAGATCTATTTAACGTAGACATCATAGCGGTGTATTATAATTAATTTAGAAATCCATTTAAAAGTTAAGAAGGGAACGTGGGCCCACATGCAATGTTCTGGAACTTTAAAGCACGTTTTTCTGTCTAAAGTAACTTTATCAGCAGTGAAATATGCATGTTACTGTAAGAAGTCTATTTCAAAGGAAAATATTAGGCCGTAAGGTGGAGGAAGTGGCAACAAGCTGGAGGAGATTACGTAAAGCAGAGCTTCATTATTTGTAATTTTCACCTAACTTATAGGGATGATCAAATCAAGGAGGGTAGGATGAACGGGAAGACCGAAACGTGGATTTTTTTTAGGGCGCTGTTAATTTTTAAGGTCATGGTGCATCAGTGTTAGGTATATTAGTACGGGTGGAATAATATTTTGAAGGAAAAGCAGAAGTGCTCAGGGAAAAACCTCTATCATTGTCACCTTTCCCATCACAAATCCTGTAAAGTGTTTGCCTGGAATATAAGATGGGCAATCGCAGTTCGTGGCCGGCGACTAATCACTTTAGCCACGGCACTGCCGAAAAACATACTTTTCTTTGGTGTGGGAGGAGTGTATTATAATGTAGGTTGTGGACACTGGGCAAGGTTCAGCAACAGACTCTTGTAAACACGGCAATGAACCTTCGGTATTCATAAAAGATGAGGAATATATTGATTACCTGTGGGATAATGCAGGAATATTTCTCAACAGGGATTACGATCACCGGATTAGTTCTCGAATCCTTAACAAAACCGTCCTTGTTATAACTGTAATCCGTGATAACATTGGGGCTGCCGAATATATCTGTGGTGACCGTTGCCCTCCGATCCATACCCTTAAGTGCGAGTCTATGGTTCCTGCAGTCCGTGTAATTTCTCGTGTGAACCCCGGCGAGTTCTCTGTTCTAAGGCGTTTTGGCGTCGGTTGTTTGTGCTTGTAATAAGTAGTGTTTGTTTATGAATTTGAAGGGCGAGAGGGATTACTTATTGCAGGGCTAATATTTTAAAGGTATGTATTCGTTTGTGATATTAATTACATATGTGTAGATAAGTATAAGTTGACAGTGTACGTATTATTCGGTAGTATTGGATGTACTGGATTGGGATCGGTACCATTGTGTATGGTATTTCGGTTTGTTAGTTTAAAAAGTAAAAGCTTAATTAGTAATGAGGCTTTTAGAATTAAATGTTCATATTTATATGCAAGTTCGGAAGTTATGGGCCAGTTGAGGATATAGCACCATTTTGAAGGCATTTCGCAGAGGCATCACTTTAAGCAGCCCGGAAGTGTCGGTCGCCATCTGCAAACTGACATGGTTTTTGTAGTCGATTTGAGATAAAAAAATCTGTTTGTAGCAATTGTCTTGTAAGTGTGGATTTTTTTTGAATTCGAGTTTCTTGAGGTCTAGAATGATAATGTGCAGACATTGTAAAATTATCATGAGGTGTTTTGGATAGCATTAAATTGGCGTAAAGTGAAATTAACTGTGAGCGATTGCAGATCCATTTGTGATAGGCTTCTTTTATTTCCTTTAAGAATGGGCACCCGAGTTTTCGTTGGTGGCTTAACTTACCGGGTGCGAGAACGCGACCTAGAGAAGTTCTTCCGGAAATACGGTAGAATCAAGGAAGTCGCTATGAAGAATGGATTTGCCTTTGTGGTAAGTTGCTAATTGAACGATAAACCGTTTTTGTTCGTTACAGCATGGTAGGGACAAGGGTGTATGTCGGAGGCCTTCCATATGGAGTGAGAGAGAAAGACCTTGAACGATTTTTCAAAGGCTATGGCCGCATTCGTGATGTTCTCATCAAGAACGGTTATGGTTTTTGTGTAAGTACTAACTCTGTGGTATTAATTGTTTTGACAAGTTCCTGAACTGCTGTAGGAAGCTGCATGTAATTATACCCAGCTCCAATGTTACTGTGTTAGCTTGGTTCACTGTTTCATAATTGGTAGGTGGTTGTAATGATGAAGTTATCTTTCGGGTCTGAATTGTGTTGCGGATAGTTCCCAACGTGCTGAAGCAGCCATCAGTTGAGGGCTAATTCTGTAGGTTTCATATTTTGTAGCACATGATAAGTGGACCTACTACCTGTTTCAGGAATTCGATGACTACAGAGATGCAGATGATGCTGTATATGAATTAAATGGAAAAGAACTCTTGGGTGAAAGGTGGGTTTGATACATTCTTGTTCACAATTCAATTCCATATGTTGTTTAGGTGTAAGATTGACCTCTGAAGTGATTTTGTCATCGTTAATGTGCGTTTTGTTCACTTGTATGAATGAATGTGTTTGGTGTGTATGTTTTTTGTGTGTATGATATGTGTGTGCTAAATGCATTGATGATATTGTGTATATAATTTTATATGATGTTTTTGATGTCTGCATTACCTTGGCAGTTTTATATTAACCCTTTGTTGACTGGGTTACTTGAACTGTGATGATGTAATGTGTCATATTTCCCTAGGGTTCTGGCTTGATGCGATGATGGCTGGTGGGCTGTGGCCGGGCACCCGCCCCTCGTAACTGTGGGCTGTTCTCTTGTTTTCAGGGTTATAGTGGAACATGCCAGAGGCACTGCCCGTCGAGAACGTGGCTACGGTGGAGGAGGCGGCTACGGTCGCCGGCGTTCGTCGTGGATGGACAAGTAAGCCAATTCCATTGCTTGTTGTTACAGAGTCTCTGTAGAGAAAGCTCGCGGAACGCCGCGTGGCAGCGACATGTGGAGAGGTCGCAGCAGAGATCGCGGGCCTCCCCCGCGCAGGCGAAGCCGGGGTCGGGCTCTGGACAAGTAAGCCGTTACGGGCCGGGGTGCCAGGGGAGGGAGGTCTTGCGTAGCGTATGTTATAACTTCTATATCCACTTCACCACCGGTACTGGCCTGTCCAGCTCCTCCTTAGTATGACTGGTACTGTCCTGTCGGCTGAAGGATGACAGCTATCCTAACTCCTTATGAAGTTAACGTGAATGCAAGACATGCTTACGCCTTGCATGTGTAGCATAGTGTTGTGATTGCTATACTAGTGATAATGTGAAACTGATTTACTATTAAGTTTACTTACCTAAACAGTTGTAGTGATTAGTTACAAGATTTCTGTAATATAGTGCTCCTTATGGTGCGGATTGGAATATTGTTTCAAAATTGGGGACTTAATTTGGAGTGCTTACATGCTTTCAGCTGAGCCTTTGTTAGTAAAACCAAATTTTATTTGCTATAGTTTTTATGAGGAGTTTATTGTATATTGGTAATTTAATTTAGGTTAACAAGATTGTAAGACATTTCTTTCTTAATGGTCAAGTTAATTGTTGCCCCATTAGAAGAGAGTCTTACAGTTTTGTTACTGAATTGCAAAGTACTCCACCTGACCGCTTGATTTTTTTCAGGGATTTGGATGTCCGTATTCACGACAGGTACGCCATGCCTAGTTTGATCTGGCATTTTTAAGTTTATTTCACTTCTATTACCTATTAATTTGAAACACACCATGTGAGGATGTGGAGGCATGGTGTGTGACGTCACCAGTTGTGAGCCTGCAAGTTGGATTAACTTATTTATCCTGAACAACTTCAGTGTAGAGATTAATTTAGATTTGTTAGCTGTATGCTAGGGAGCAACTAACGAAATCTCTACCTTGGCCATGACTGCTCAGTGGTGTAATTAATAATGACGTACTTGTTACGAATCGGACAAATTGGCTTCATCATTGAGGTTTAGCTGTCCCTTAAATGCGCTTTGGTGATTAATAATACATTGGGGTTAGTCACTGGGTACAGATTGAATTTTCTTGGGGATTTGCATGCTTTTTGGTCAGGCAACTCTTTTAGGAGGTAGGTCAAGGTAATGAGGGAGTTTCCATTTTACAGGTATGGACCACCCACCAGAACTGAGTATAGGCTCGTTGTGGAGAATCTTTCTAGCCGTGTCAGTTGGCAGGTAAGACTTAAATTCTTGGTTTCCCCATAATTGAAGACCCCCTGATGTCGTGAAGGGTTGCTTTTGTGAGAGCAGTTTAATACTTTGCTTCTTGCCCGTGTTAGGTTTTAAGTGAGCTAGGATTGGCAAATAATACGTATGAAATTATTGTTCGATTAATTTGATCATAATTTATAGTTTGAAGAAACGCAGGTGGCAGTGCTTGAGTAGTTTCATGAGCGTGAAAGAGATGTGGCCAAGCAAGGTCTTAATGTTTTAAATAACCTGGTACTTAACAGGGTTTAGGAAAATTCTTGAGAGCCATGCAGATCAGTGGACAGTCTGCACCTGAATTGTTTTGCACGGATGCTTCGTACATCGACTGGGACGTTGCATGTTGGAAATCTGATGTTGGGACACCGCTGATCAAGATCTGGAGCAAATTGGCAGGCCGTTCGTTGAAGATAGTGTCATCACTCTGTACATTGGTTTGCATGGCTGCAGTTTGGTGTGCTTAGAACTTGCTTGGCCAGTTTGAAGTCTATAATTCTTTTCTTGAGTGGTGGGAATAATTTAATTAGGCTACATTAGTAGAACTGCTCTCACGTGTCATTTGGTTTAGCAAATATGTCTAAAAAGATAACGCTGTTTTTTCCGAAGAGCCTTTCCCCCTTCGCCATGGAGGGATGATCCGTGACCATGCCATAGGGCCTTAAGACTGAGATGACTCGTAATAGATCCGAGGTTGAGCAACCTCGTGCAATGTGGTGGCCAACCGATGAGACTAGGGCAGAAAAGGCATCGCTCGCACGTTTCCTTTGGGGTCCATGGCTGGACAAAGCAACCCACAAACAGATGACCGGTCGAAACCTTAGCAAGCATCCCGCCCGTGCGGCGTCACCGTATCGTTGGCCAATGGCAGCCTGGTCAGCCTCGCTCACTCCTACTTCCCCCTCCGTGCCAGTGTGCCGTGCCTTGATCGGACGATGGGTCGGGACTGGTGTCTATCCCTTCTGCCCGCCCGTCCGTCCACCTGCCTGACTGGTGGCCAATTCTGTAAAGAGAGCTCGCACAGGGCCCTAAGGTAAATGGACGACAACACTACTGTGCACTGTTTTCCTCGTTCGTTCATGTCTTACAGAGGTGCTGTTAGCATGCCACAGCTGAAGTTCGTAGTAGTGGGAGAACGTGTTGTCAGGACTTAAGTTCGTGCAGGATAGTAGGGGAGTTTCTCATCATAGGCGATTGAGTTAACGTGGGGTCACTGGCTAATATTTGTGCTCGAAATTAGCTACTTTGCCGTAACAGTTTTCAGCATGGAATGTTGCTGTCTTTGGTATTGATAGACAACACTATTATCATACAACTCTGGCTGTGATTGTGTTCGGTTTAAGGGTTGTGGCGTAGACTGTTGGAACGTAGGTGGCTCCTTTATTAGTATGTCTTCTTGAAGTGTCTGGTAGAAAATTACGTGAGAATGGTATTGACTGCGCAAAGGGAGTGAAGCAACATCTACTGGATGCTTGAAGCCTGAACAGCAGAACCACAAGCATGTAATTTGGAGAGGACGTATAGCTTGCTTTAACATGCGATATTTCAAGATACCTGGAATGCTCTGCAGGCTGGGAAGATCCCATGGACACTGGATATTTCAGACAGAAGTATGAATGCATTATGAGTTCAACACCAATGTCATCGGTTGGGTGATGGATGATACCCACTTCTGTATTCTGCATATCATCGAGTAGTGGTGCTGTATTTTGGAACAGGATTGTATGTTCAGACATCACTGGTGGAATGGAATGTAAAAAATGGGCAGCTTGATATATGGGAAATTTCAGACATCAGCGGTGGAATGGAATGTAATGATGGGCAGCTTGGCGTATGGGAAATCAGACTGGCTATCAAGAGGTCGCACATGGAGTTGTTGCGGAAACCATGCTTAAGAGAGTTGTTGAAAATAGTGTAATGTCATAGGTAACTAGTTTCGAGCACTATGGTGCGTTGGGGCATTGCATCTCTACGGTTGTGGCAAAGAATGATTACACCAGGAGCTGGAGAAGATAGGTGACTTGCTGAGGTTCTTGTGTGTAGTGTACTAGTGACAAAGTGGGTGTGAAAGGTAGTGTATGGTTATTTCAAGAATGAGTGTCTGGTTGAGGGTATCATTGTAGATGGCAACAGACTGTAGTTCCTAAGTAAGGTCTGTGACCTGAGCATGGGCTAATGTTATCCAGTGTGTCCCTGGGGTATGACTTGTCAGCCTTTGGGTAAGTTCATAATCAATGGGCATACTGTTTCAAGGTTGCAGGAGGGCGGGAGATGCTGTCCATAAAAACTGTACAGACTGTGATGCATTGTTTTGTTACATGTTCAGGACCTGAAAGATTACATGCGCCAGGCAGGAGAAGTTACATACGCTGACGCACACAAACAACGCCGAAATGAGGGGTATGTATATTCTAATCATGGATGTTGTTGATTTTATTACTCTTCATGCAGTGGTTCTAATTTGTCCTTTGTGATGCAGGGTTGTTGAATTTGCTACGCATTCTGACATGAGAAATGCAATTGATAAACTTGATGACACAGAGCTGAATGGAAGAAGAATTCGGTTGATAGAAGATACCCGTCGTAGTGGTAGGCGACGTTCTCGTTCCTCCAGTTCAAGGTCCCGCTCACGCTCCAGGTCACGATCCCGGCGCAGAAGTCGAACACGATCTAGGTAATGATGATGTTTATTTTTATGTGAGTTTATGGACTGGACACAGGAAAAGTTTTTGAATTTGGGTGGTTCATGAGCACTTAAAAAGATTTAATATAATATGGTGATAGGAAAATATGAACCTGTATTTTGTATGTGCATTCTAGATACATAGGTTGTTCAGAAAGTGCCATCTGTGCATATCTCTCGCGCATCCTCGAGATGGTCACTTTGTGCATGTGCAGCGACTTTATCAATTGAGAAACCACATGCCATTTTGTGAAATTCGTGTTATGTTTATGTTTGTTCCTGTGCTTTAAGCATGTAAAAGACAATTGACGGGCCGCCGACTGTGAAATACGGTCTGTAATTTGTTTTTTGAGTGCTAGGAATGTGCTACCAAGTGAGATTCATCACCAGATCTGTCAAGTGCATTTTGACAATGCGATGAGTGATGGCATGGTTAGGAAATGGTTACAGGTGTTCAGTGAAGGATGATAGAACATGCACGATGAGGTGTGAAGTGGGCGTCCGTCTTTGGTGAATGATGATTTGGTGCATAAGGTCAAAAAAAGTGTGCCTGACGACAGACATTTCACAATTTCTGATCTGTCCCTGCATTTTCCTCAGATTTCAAGGAATCTATGACATTGTCAGTCGTGGCTAACATCCCAGGTGGCCACATTCTGTGACGAGGGTATACAAAAACTTGTGCCCTGCTACGATAAGTGCCTCAATAATGGTGGCGAATATGTGGAAAAACAGTTTGAAGAATGTAGAATCTGATGACAAAATTTTATATGAAACCTTACTTTTTTTACAGTGAAACGGTACTTTCTGAATAAGCCTCGTACATTTGATTGAAAAGTTCCTGTTATTTGTGATTAAATTTAATCTTTTTAGAGGAAACAGTGCTGTACGGAACAAGTTGTAGCATAGTGCATTGTGGCGTCTTTATTTCCAGTAGCAG
>Ga0123355_10011939_pt1 | contig 13425 bp, 6 predicted proteins | sample TergutEmb28metaG_3_FD_89872 | JGI IMG/M metagenome (GOLD analysis project Ga0123355, IMG submission 89872) | Embiratermes neotenicus P1 segment gut microbial communities from Petit-Saut dam, French Guiana - Emb289 P1 | ecosystem: Host-associated > Arthropoda: Insects > Digestive system > Gut ...
AAATTATTCTGCTCGATTTTATGATTCTGCCGTGTTGCTATACTTTGAAGGTGGCGGCGGTGTCCTTGGTGAACTTGTTTACTTTGCCACGATTTATGGTTTTGATGAATTGACTTATACCAGAGATTCAGCGACAGATGATGCTGTTTTGGATATTATTACTCATGATACAATTTCATACGAAGCTATACAAAATATAGAGGTTGCTTCTGCAGTTCCAGATAGAACTATGTCAAGCATAGTGGCTGCGTCCGAATTTCCTGCGCCTGGCTCATATGTAGTCGAGTCAGGATTGACAGGTGATGAGGGCGGAGCATATCGTGCGCCATGGCGATTATATAGTGATGGCACATTGGTAGTCAGTAGTGGATTTATTCAAGAAATGCCTAATCATAGTAACCCTTGGCTTGGGATGGGAAATATTTTTAGAATTATTTTTGAAGGTCCGATTACTGCCGGAACTGGTTTACAAGGTCTATTTTCCGATTTGCCCCTAGTGGACACCATAGAAGGTTTATCATATTTCAACACAAATAATGTAACTAATATGCGGTCTATGTTTTCAGGTGCCTGGAGTTTGACAGACTTGGATTTGTCTAGCTTCGACACAAGCAATGTAACAGATATGTCTTTTATGTTTAGTGAAGTAAGGAATCCTATCAACCTAGACTTGTCTAGTTTTGACACAAGCAATGTGACAAATATGCAGTCTATGTTTTATTTTATGACGGAGCTTGTTAACCTTGATTTATCTAATTTCGACACAAGCAATGTAACAAATATGGAAGAGATGTTTTTTGGTACAAGTAGCCTTGATAACCTTGATTTATCTAGCTTCAATACAAGTAATGTGACAAATATGGAAGGGATGTTTTTTGATGCAAGTAACCTTGGGAACCTTGATTTATCTAGTTTTGACACAAGCAATGTAACAAATATGGCAAGAATGTTTTGGGGCGTAAGTAGCCTTGTAAATCTCGATATGTCTAGCTTCAATACCATGCGGCCTAATATAGTGATGGACGACATGTTTGGAAACATGGATTCGTTACGCCAACTTACACTTGGCGAACATTTTCGTTTCACTGGTGATGAAGCATCATTGCCGCCTGTGACTGCAACCTCACCATACACAGGCAGGTGGGAAAACATTACTGACGGATTGGGCGTGCCACGCTTAACATCGATTGAGCTTATGGAGAGCTATGATGGCAGTACAATGGCCGGCACGTGGGTTTGGGAACTGAGATATTTTTCAAGCATTACTGTTGGCGAAGGGTTTATCGTTCCAAAATCAGGAATAACGTCCACTGAGCCTGCGGTTGAGGCAGTCGTTTCATTTTTAATTTCACCAGATTCTGACACATTGGATATAGCAGATAACCCAACACGGGGGATCCAAAGCATATCATTAAGGGATGAGTTTGATTTGGAGATCCCGATAACATTAGCTATAATGCCCCCTGATGCGAGCATCATGGTCACATTTGATTTTTATCTCTTCGGTAAAGCTACCTTTGAGCTAATTTCAACAAGTAATATCAGGGTTGTTGAAATACCGGATCGTCTGAACGATGATTTCTCTTTTGTATTCGAAAATAGCTCTGCTCATCCAACAACCCCATTTCCCGTGTCAAACATGGCAATTGCGCAGGGTCACGATATCAGACTTAGTTTAATATCCAATACAGGCGCGGAGATACCAAACAATCTCAGCCTCATTGGTGCTTCAACATCGCAAAGCTATCCTATAACAGCAGTAGGTGTTGAAAGTGATGGGTTCTCTACCGCCTTTATTTTTGAGTTTACCATGCCTAACGAAAATGTGATCCTTGATTTTGAAACAACAACAGACCCAGACCATAGATTTCGTATTGTACCGATTTTACCTGATGAGACCGGAACACTCGATTTTGATGCTCCAATTTCGGATTCGATGATAGTTGACAGCGAAGGATTTTTGGCAGCATTACCTAATCGCGAGATTATCGTAAATTTCGATTTTGATGACGAGCATTTCGCTTTTTATGGCTTGTATGTCATAAACTTCTTTAACGGCATAGAATACCCAGTGACAAGGCTATCAGACAGACAATACAGTTTTATGATGCCTAACGCCCCTGTATATGTATTTTTGGATGTGCGGCAGAAACCGATTTATCAAGTAACGGCAGAAGTTAATGCAGGCGGTGTAGTTGATATAAGAAACAGTCGAACCAATTTATCCTCTTTTAATGAGCTGCTTGGCTATGAAGGGGATGAGATTGTATTTGGCGTAACGAATACAGATGCACGAAGGATTATTCAATCAGTCGAGTTATTAAATACTGAAACTCGCGCTGTGGTCAGGACGTTTAACGTTTCTAACCCTTATGCTAGCCACTTTTCTAGTGCATTTGAGCTGTCTGCTCATAACGTTGAAATTCGAGCCACATTTGTGAATGCTCCACTTATACCTGTTGTAGTTGGTTCGTCTATTCCGGTGGGGACAATAATAACGCCTGTATCTGCCGGCGTAGCTTTTAGCGATACGGCACAATTTAACTTTATAACGAACGATACAAGATGGCTGCTAATTCGTCCTATGCTCAGAATATACGACAGCAACAACGTGCTTCTGCGAGAGGAATTTTTCCAAGATGACAGCACATTAAGAAGCGGTCAGCCTGTAGCCTTTGAGTCAACGCCGATTCTTAGAGGCGACGATATTCCCGCCAGGATTGTGCTGGGCACTTATGAAATCAGCCGTGAATTTACAAAGCAGCTTGTATCAATAACGCCTAACTCTCCTTTGGCAGAGATTTTCAGCGAAATTCACGCCGATGGCTTTAACATGTACCAAGAAGATTACGGTGTTGTTTATATCGGAACATCGCCAACTGTTATGCAGGAAGCAGTCGTAACATCGTTTAGCGAAAACAGGCTCACAATACATATTCCTGAAGAAATGCGCCCCACAGTTGATGATGTGACTTTTTTCGTAAGAATAAACAATGTGACCTTATCAACTACCATAGCAGGCAGCCCAGCACTGCGTACTGCACCATTTGGGTTTATGGCAGTTGTGTCTAACGCTGCAAATACTCATAGGGTAATAGTTGCAGATAGCGATGCCGAGTTAAGACAGTTGGCCGGTTCAGATACAATTATTTTACGCTTGATTGGTGATGCTATGCAAAATTCAGCTACAGACTCGTTTGATTTTGATTCAGGGTTTGTGCTGATAAACAACATGGTGACATATTCGATTTCTAGCAATAACCCGATGAGGGTAAGAGAGGTTTGGAACGGTGTTGAGATTACTGCCTCCGGAGGCAGAATGTCTGTGCCGGGTTTTGTATTCGTTGATGGTGAATCCATAACGATAAACCTAAGAAATGGAATAAGGTACACTGATATATGGGCGAGGAACTCATCGGGGCATTTGCTGCAGGCTGGTGTAGAGAATATTGTTGTTCAGTATACTTCTCTTGCCGGGGGTTTAGTAGCTCTTTCTCAAGGGATTTTTGTAGAAATTGCGGATGCCGTTTTATTAAGAGACTCGCTAACCTTTGGAGGAAGGGCTAGCGTCGGCATAAATATACCTGGCGCACCGGGCATATTGAACCATAATTTCATAAGTGTAGAAATTCGCAGACTAGAATTTAATAGAGGACCAAATGGTAATTTTGTAACTCGTGGACTTGAGGCGTATGGTGCAGTGGACATGCCAGGAAACTTGATTCCCGGATTTCCTGTAGAGGCTTCTGCAACCGCAAACATAAACACTATCAGTACACCGCATCGCTACACTTTCGGTGCAAAAATGAAAATGGGAAAATTAAGTAAGCTTGAGTTAGATGTTTCAATTACATTAGCACAAATGGGTAATGGACTTAGAGTGGATGGCTTTAGAGGTATTATTGGAGGACCGCCCGGAGTGCCATTATTCCCTGGATTTGCTAGTTTAACAGGTGGCGGTGTCGGGGCAGAGAGGCTTGCAAGTGCTACGGCACTGCAACCTGTGAGAGTGAGTGTGTATGGTCGTGTGGATATGCCAACTCCTCCTGCTAACTTTTTTAGACTAAACCCATTGAGATTGTCTGTTGCCGCAAATGAAATATCCTTTGGTGCCGCAGCATCGGTAACGGTTCCTCGTACTAATATTGAGCTTCGAGTAATAAATCGCTTTGACGGAGGAATCTTCTTACCGCCAAATGGCATCCGCTTTGCCGTCAACTTGGATGTTGTTCTAGTTAGTGGGTTTGAAGTTATCAGAGGTGGCGGCAGTGCCGAGGTTGCACACCTTAGTGGTCGCTTTAGCTTTAGCGGACACTTATTTGCACGGATTCAAGTTCCCAGAATCCATGTTGCATCTATTCCTATACCAATGGTGAGAATTTGGCGTCCTAGAGTGTGGATAGAGTGGCATAATATTCATGTTGGTCCAATCACGCTTATGGAAATACGTGCCGGCATAAATGACTCCGCTGCAAATGCCAGTTTCTCGGTACTAGGATTTGGTTTGAGGGCTGAGTATGTTTGGGGTGGAACTCCGCGTGTGAGAATGGCTTCGTCTGATTCTTTGGAATATATTCAGCCATTATTTGACGATTCTGGAGAGCTTATAGGATATGCGAGTATTGGTTCTAACTTGTCTATAGCGGCAATGAGCCTGCCTAGAGGTCATAGCCCGTTTGGTATAGTTGGCTTTATGGGAATTGATGATCTTTCTATATCTGTTGAGCAGATGTATCTGGAAAGTAGAATGGTTGAGGCTGGATGGTTTGAGGGTAGCTGGTACGAAGAAGAGTGGTTTGAAGGTGGATGGTTTGATGATTTTAGTACCCACACTCTAACTATGCCATCTAATATTGCGGAGCACACAGATGACTACGCGCTGTTAATAACAGCACCTCGCGGCGATATTAGGATAACAAGTCCGGAAGGCAGACCTTTCCCGTTAATATTTGCGACAATAATTGACGGAGAAAACCCAGAGCAGGCATTAAATACCGCAGGAGCAAATGCTGTTGTAATTGCGAATGGCATCGCTGGTGATTTAGAGGATTCCATCTGGGATGGCACGGCAAACTATGACGACAGCCTAGAACAAGAAACAAAAGTCGTAGATACAATTATGATTCGATTGCCAAGAATTCCAGGTGATTGGACGATTTCATCTTCGCAACCTTTTGTCAGCGCCATACTAGCTGTTGCACCACTGCCTGAAATTTCAGAAGTCGAATTTGATGGAATTGACGAGATTTCGTGGAATCTCAGCAATCTTGACTTCGATAGCTACGTTTACTTGCTTGAGATTCGTTTGGCTACAGATGATGGCAGGGACCCAATAAATACACATCCGGGTATCTGGCTAGATGAGATTATTGTCACTAATGGTATCAATGGCAGGGCGTCGGGCAGATATACAATAGCCCCTGAATTATTCGAGGATTTTGAAAGTGGTCATTATTACCCACGTTTGGTACTGCTTTCCATTCCAAGAAGTGAATTTACAGGAATCATCACGTATGAAACATTCATGATGCCGGAGGATGCACGTAATGCAACTACTCCGCTTATCCATGTGAATGAATGGGAACCTGCAGCTGTTAATCAAGTTATACTTTCATCAGGCGGAAACGGCAATTTGCGTGTTCAGTGGCAAGCTGCCAGTGGGGCAGATGGGTACTTTGTACGTGCATTTGGTGAAAATGGAAATCCAATTTTCTTTGACCCCGATGAATATGATGAAGGGTTAGTACAAATGGTGTGGGATGTTCCAAATGAATTTGGAGATAATGGGAACTTTGAGGTGATGATCGGCGGATTAACGCCCGGAGCAAGATACTATGTAGAGGTCATCTCTTATGCGGCAGTTCCGTTTATGTTTGATGGCGAAGAATTTTTCAATATAATAAGCGGGTTGCCCACTATTTCTGCATATTCCGTATTCTTGCGTATGCCTAACTTCCCAACCATTGACTTAACGCTTCCCGGTGGTGAGGCGCAATTTGATGGCATGGGGCAGCGAACTGTATTTGTTAATAGTGACTTTGAGTTTGGTATATCATCAAATGTTGCCAGCGAGTTTGTTGTATTACAGAACGGTGAGGAAATTTACAATTCCTCTAGCCTCATACGCAACACTACAGTAGCAGTTAGTTTGAATGGGCAAAGCAATGCCTTGATTCAAATAACAGCAATAAACGCTGATGGTGATATATCATTTACAAGCTTTGTTGCTTACTTGGACGATATGCCGCCGCCATTGTTTGTTATAACCGATGAAGGAAACACTATTCAAGCAAATGCGGATGGTCAGTATGTAATTATCGGGTATTCAGTAGTAGGAGCAACTATTTATGATGACCTTGGCAACTCAACAACTGTTAATGAAAACGGTGAGTTTATCTTGACAGGTAGTTTGCCGCAAGGTGTAGATAGCACATTCCGCAGCATAACAGCTGTGAATTTCGTAAGAAATAGCACATCTGTTGACGTTATGATTGTTGCTACAACCACAGAGCCTATTGCTCATCGCATTGAAATAGTAAGTGGCGGCTTAGGAGCAAGTGCAACTCCAAACTATGCGATAGTAGGGCAGATAGTTACTATTAGTGCGGGAATGCCACCAATTGGGCAACGATTTGACAGATGGACAACATCAAGTCTCGGCGTAATTTTTGCTAACCCAAGTAGCGCAAACACTAGTTTTATTATGCCAGATAATGCTGTAACAGTAACGGCGGTATTTGTGCCTACACAACCTGATACTAGCGGCAATTATGATAGTTCGCAGGATGATAATCGCACACATGTTCAAACTCCAAGAATTGCTAGCCAGCCCCAAACTGCCGACACATATATAGGTGAGGAAATAACTATACTACCATCACCAACACGGCTACCCTTTGTGGATGTTAGCTCTACAGCGTGGTATTATTCTTTTGTGAGAGTGGTATGGGAACAACAGATATTCCATGGCACATCGCCTAATACCTTCAGCCCGCAAAGTAGCATGACTCGTGCCATGTTTGTTCAAGCATTGGCTAATATGGAGGGTGTCGATTTAACAGAATACAGAGAGAAACAGGGCACATTTGGTGATACTTTACCATCAGCATGGTATTTCGCAGCTATTGAATGGGCAGCAAATCAAGGTCTTATCAGCGGCATAGGTGACGGTAATTTCGCTCCAAACAGACCTATCACTCGTGAAGAAATGGCGGCTATGCTCTATAGGTATATATTGAGTAGAAATATAACACTTTTTCATGGAGAAGTAACCTTATTCACTGACCAAGACAGCATTTCTTCTTGGGCGTTAGACGGAGTAAGAGCAATACAAGCGGCAGGAATAATCAGTGGCTATCCTGACGGTAGCTTTGCTCCACAAAATACAGCAACACGAGCAGAAGTTGCAACTATCTTTGCGCGGTTTTGGGTAGTTGTTGATATACTTAGAAAGAGTTAGTTATTCAAGGAAAGTATGTAGATTGTTTTGCAGCTTTTAGGTATAGAGGGTCTGAAATTTGATTGGTGTCCTATCTCTAAAAACAATTTAATTTCCACTACCTATATTAACAAAACCTCGCTGACAAATTTTGTACCATCAGCGAGGTTTTAATATGCTTTCATAATCAGTTGGAAACTACTACTACATAACCGAACCCTTCGCCAACAAGTTTAATCTCATTGTGAAGGGTTCGACTACGTTTATACATAAGTGGAGACAACTGGGATCGAACCAGTGACCCCTTGCTTGTCGAGCAAGTGCTCTCCCAGCTGAGCTATGCCTCCATAGGGTTGGGTCGGCACTTATTGTCGCATATATTGTTGCACATGTCAAGCCTTTTGTAGGGTGAGGACGCGCCAAAAGCGTCAAAAGATGATAAACAATCAAACTTAGTATACAATTTCCTCAAACTATTTGCTTCGCTTCGTTGCCGAAGGATTGCTCCACGCCGCCACGACATTATTATAATGATTTCATAATAGTAGGTCCTGACGATGGTCCAATTGAACATAATAACGACATACGTGCAACATTCGAGCAAATCTACAACGAAGGGCTAAACTTTGTATCATTGAATCCATACGGGATAATTGTGGTATCATCCTCGTTTCAACTTGATGCAGCGCAAGCTTTTGCTGACTGGATACTAAGCTCGTCAATGCAAGAGCTCGTTGCAAGGTTTGGTGTTGCAGAATTTGGGGAACCGCTGTTCTTCCCAGACATACAATAATCATTTAGAAACAGTTTTTCACAAAGGTGAACAAGCAATGTTTGAACTGCTTTTTCAAATATGGATATTGAAAGCGTTGCATTCTTTGAAGAATACATTCTAAACATGCAGCGAAGCAATCTGGTCACGTGGATAATCATCAGCCATCAAATTTCGAGCATAAAACGCTTGTGCAATCACGTATACTTCATGTACAATGGTAGCGTAGAAGCGGAAGGGTTGCCGGAAGTTATCTTGAAACAGTCTGGAAACGCAAATCTGCAGAAGTATCTGCATTATGAAGGGATTGATACGAAGTGAGCAAAATCTACGTTATCCATGAAAACAGCGAATGGGTAAAGCCGCTTGTAGAGCAGTTCAACAAGCGAAATTTGCCGTTTGAAGAATGGTTTTTGAACGAAGGTCACTTTGATTTGGAGCAAGCTCCGCCAGAGGGCGTTTTCTACAACCGTATGAGTGCGTCATCCCACACACGCGGTAACCGCTACGCTCCCGAATACACTTCATGTGTGCTTAACTGGCTGCAAATGCATGGGCGTCAGGTATTCAACCCGACTCGTGCATTATACCTAGAAATCAACAAGATTGCGCAGTACGCCGCACTTAACGCGTTTGGAATTGCCGTTCCGCGTACAATTGCTGTATCCGGAAGGGAAGAAATCATCAAGGCAGCACGTGTATTCGACAAACCATTCATTACCAAGCATAACCGCGCAGGAAAAGGTTTAGGCGTTCGTAGATTCGATACACACGCCGCGCTCGAAGCACACGTGAGAAGCGATCAGTTCGAGGAATCGGTCGATGGTATAATGCTTCTTCAAGACTACATACAAGCTCCAAGCCCGCATATCACCCGCTGCGAGTTCATAGGAGGAAAGTTCCTCTATGCTGTGCGCGTAGATACCAGCGACGGATTCTTGTTATGTCCGGCAGATGCCTGCCAAATCGAGGACATGTTCTGCCCTGTAGGCACAACGCCAGCAAAGGCGAAGTTCGAAGTTATCGAAGGATTCTCGAACCCAATCATCGCGAAGTACGAAGCATTCCTTGCGGCTAACGACATTCACATCTCCGGTATTGAATTCATACAAGATGAACAGGGCAATATCTTCACTTACGACGTTAACACCAACACAAACTACAATCCTGATGCAGAACGCCTCGCGGGCGTCTCAGGCATGGGCGCAATAGCTGAATTTCTTGGAAGCAAACTTTAAGTATTGAACTTAATAGGCTCCTTTTCCAAAGGAGCTGTCCGCGAAGCGGACTGAAGATTATTGTAGGGGCAGACCCGGGTTGCATGGCGAGCCAGCTTGTGTCTGCCCTGTTAGATTTTAGCGAAATTCACCAATGAACATTGCATTAGGTTATAATTATACATAAAATGCAACGAAATGTGCATAAAAATGAATTTGTGCTTGAAGTATGTAAGAATGAGTGTTATAATTATACAGTTAATTGATTTCGCATACGAAAAGAGGGGTAACATGAAGAAGAAAGTAATTATAATTGGGGCAGCAGGGCGCGATTTCCACAACTTTAATACGTATTACAGAAACAATCCGGATTACGAGGTTGTTGCGTTTACTGCCGCACAGATTCCCGACATTGCGGGAAGAGTGTATCCGAAAGAACTTGCAGGCGAATTGTATCCTAATGGGATTCCCATATACCATCAAGATGAACTAGAGGGGCTTATCAAGGAGTCGGATGTTGACGAGTGTGTATTCTCGTACAGTGATGTCCGCTATGAATATGTAATGAGTATAGGCGCGATAGTGAATGCGGCGGGTGCTGCGTTTACGCTAATCGGTCCAAAGCAGACAATGATAAAGAGCTCAAAGCCTGTTGTTGCCGTTGGTGCTATCAGAACAGGCTGCGGCAAGAGCCAAACTTCGCGCAAGGTTGTAGAAGCCCTCAATAAGAAGGGCTTGAAGGTTATCGCGATACGCCACCCAATGCCTTACGGTGACCTCAACGCACAAAAAGTTCAGCGTTTTGCTTCGCTGGATGATTTGAAAAAGCATAACTGTACCATCGAAGAGATGGAGGAATACGAACCACATATCGCAAGCGGTAACGTTATCTATGCCGGCGTTGACTATGCTGAAATATTGAAGGCGGCGGAGAATGACCCTGCCGGCTGTGACGTGATCCTTTGGGACGGCGGAAATAACGACTTCCCGTTCTACAAGCCAGACCTGATGATTACCGTAGTAGACCCGCACCGCCCAGGGCACGAGCTTTCGTACTATCCGGGTGAGGTTACACTGCGTATTGCGGATGTTGTTGTCATCAACAAGATTGACAGCGCAGATTTTGCAGATATCCAAACCGTGCGCGCAAATGTTGCGAAGGTTAACCCGAAAGCGACTGTTATAGATGCTGCATCCACAATAACTGTGGACGATGCTAGTGTTATCAAGGGTAAGAAGGTGCTTGTTGTCGAAGATGGACCAACTCTCACGCACGGCGAGATGAAAATCGGCGCGGGCGTTGTTGCGGCACATCGTTTCGGTGCGGCTGAAATAATTGATGCGCGTGAATATGCTGTGGGTAAGCTGCAAGAAACCTACGAGACATATCCGAACATCGGGTTGGTTCTTCCGGCAATGGGTTATGGCGAACAGCAAATTAACGACCTTGCTGCAACTATCGACAATGCGGATTGCGACAGCGTAGTCGTAGCAACACCTATCGACCTTGGTCGCATCATCAAAATGAACAAGCCAAACACAAGAGTTGCGTACGAACTGCAAGAAATCGGTGCGCCAACTATGGATGATGTTATTGGAGACTTTATCAAAAAGAATGTAAAGTAGCCTAGGAGATGACGTATGAATCATAAAATTACGGAAAGGCTGGCTTTATTTACCGAGAATGTGCAAGCAATGAAGACTGGCTTTGCTTGGCATCATGCCGGAACGAAGCGGTTAGCTGCTCTTTTATATGCGCTGGAAGACAAGAAAATTGATTGCGATGCCATCAAAGAAAGTCATTCCGTTATAAAGGAGAAAACGGGTGTGTTCTCTATGTTTAGAGGCAATATGTCTCTATTCATTGCCGCTATGTTATCTCTTGACAACAGTTGCAGACAAAGGCTTGCCGATGTCACAGATGTGTATGATAGGCTGAAGGCGGCAAAGTTCGGAGCTTCCGATTATCTTGCGGTAGCCGCATATTTGATTGTTGCTGATACGGACAGACAAAACTATCAAGCCACAGTTGAGCGGGCTAAGAAGTTTTATGATGCCATGAAGAAAAACAACTGGTTTCATACAGGGCAGGACGATTATATATTTTCTGTGATGCTTGGTCTCTCAGATATTGATATTGTGGTCGGAACTGAACGTATTCAGGAGCTGTATCAGCGCCTTAAACCTGAGTTTAAAAGGGCGGGCGGAAACAGTGTGCAGACGTTATCACAAATGCTGACGCTCGGCGGAAAGTCCGACGAGGCATTAGAGCACCTGCTGCTTTTGCGAAACTCTCTCAGAAACCACAAAATAAAACTCGACAGAGCGTACACATTACCGGCACTTGGCGCACTCTCATTGCTTCCTGTCGATGGTGATACTCTTGTGAGTGACCTTTTAGAAGCACAAAGTTTTCTGCGAACCCAGAAAGGGTTTGGCGTTTTTTCCATATCAACGCAGGAGTTATTGCTATTTTCTTCTGCAATTATTTCTTCCGTTTATGCGAAGGAAATGGATGATAAAATCGTGGCATCAACATCTGTGAGTATTATCAATATAATCATAGCGCAGCAAATTGCAATGATTGTTGCCGTTACGGCAGCCACAACTGCTGCTGCATCCAGTTAGTTTTTCACGTAAAATGCGTTAAAAAGCCAGACCAATTGCGGTCTGGTTTTTTAGTGTAGCAATAGTTTTCATGTAATGTGAAGCTTAACCTTGGCATTAGAATTTGGGGTATAACTGAATCAAAAGTGGCTTGAAAGAAGCGAGTTACTGCCGCATATCGTACTTTCTGATGCCAACATCGACTAGGTTTGAATCTTCGTCAAAGCCAAAAAAAGCTGAAACGCGTGTTTCAAAAACTAATAAAAAGAAAAAGTAGCGATAAGAACCTATATAAACTTCCATTGAATTTACACCAACAATAGCAACATCATGGAGAGAACTATATGCGCCCTGATGCGGTCCTCTTACATACCATCTTCCCTCAATATAACCTTGGTCGAACCTACGTTCAATTCTCCAACTACTGTTATTTCTAATTACATCAATTACATCTTCCATACTCATGCCAATGGGTGTAAGTTCAAGTATGTCAGTCCGTATTTCCTCTGGAGATTTTCGCAATGGATTTGATAGCATTATAATTACCGTTGCAATAATCGTAGCAAATATGATAACTATAGTACAAACCACTATTTTCATGATACGCTGCCCCTCGCGCAAATTAAAAAAATGTAAGATTTTGTATCAGATAGTGGTATCTTTGTTTTCTTCGATAGAGGTATCATGTATATCTTCCGTAGCATCTTTAGGTTTTTTGATACTGCCGCCCATTAGGCTAGGGTCGACACCGACAATTTCGTAGAAATTGATTGCGGTTAGAACGCGGACAACAATCTTTCGGCATGGTGGAATAAGCCGTCCTATCAGCAATGCGGAGATGACAGTACCTTCGCGCACACCGTAAATTCCGCCAAGGAACACCAGCGAGAGTATTAGCGCAGTGCTGACAAGTGCAACATCAAAAATAATCTTTATCGGCGGGAATGTACCGCCTGGAACTTTGCTAACAATAGCCCATACAAGTGCCTCCGGTGACATGTTTATGAGGCGGGCTTCCATATAGGTCGATAATCCAAACGAAATGGCTATGATACTAAGTGCCATAAGTGTGAGCTGTCCAAGGTATGTAGGAAGACTGAAATCACCGATGAGGAATATAGCAAAGTTGATGAAGTAGCCAAATATGAACGAGAAAATAATCTGCGAGAGGTTCTTTATCTCAAAGTCGCGCCTGAGGATAAGGATTTGCAGTATGATGAACAGTACAAGTATCCACGTTAGAACAGTGCCCGGAGGAGCCTCGAGAATAAAGCTGATAACAAACGGAAGTGAGTTTACGGGAGGAATACCAAGACCCGAATTAAGCGCAAACGGTGCCCCAAGTGACAATATAAAAAGCCCAATTATATAAACACCGATTTGCATCGCCA
>Ga0123355_10011940_pt1 | contig 13424 bp, 7 predicted proteins | sample TergutEmb28metaG_3_FD_89872 | JGI IMG/M metagenome (GOLD analysis project Ga0123355, IMG submission 89872) | Embiratermes neotenicus P1 segment gut microbial communities from Petit-Saut dam, French Guiana - Emb289 P1 | ecosystem: Host-associated > Arthropoda: Insects > Digestive system > Gut ...
AGCTTCGCCGAGACTTACGAAGCTTTAGAAAAAGTTAAAGCGTTTTTCTATGTGCAAAGTGTAAGCGACGCGGACCGTGAAAACATCTTAAGTCTTGAAAAGTCATATTTTCAATGGAGGCAAAATTCTGCCAAGAAGCAAAAGACAATGTACGACTTTTTTTGTTAAAAAAAGTGGTTTCCCGGATTAATCGTTTTCCCGCATTAATCGTTTGTTTTCTCCAACCCCTTGAAAAACGATAAATCGAGGTTCTACTGTGTATATATATATATGTGTGTGTATTTTATATGCGGGCTGTTTGATTTTGCACACGGTTGCCATATACCAGACTCAGACTTTAAGGTCCTACAACGGAACCTTATGAATTGCATGACGATTTGTGGGATGCCAAGGACACCAGTATTTTTCTCTTGCTGTTGACATTCCATGTTATATAAATCATGCCTTATTGAAGAAAAACCTGAGTGTCAGATCAAGAAATCCATTGTCTACCATTTCTTGTAACCACTTACAGTATGAGCTTCTTGCTTTCCAGTTTAGAGAAAAGAGAAGTATAGTCTTAATTTTTGTATGGGCTTAGTATTACAAGTTCTGTTGTCATACAGACTGAGGATTTTGACACCCCACCTTGAATAGCCAAACAGCGCATAGATTTTGAGGGGCTCGTTGCCATTTTAGTGCCAGTTTATCTTCAATTAATACACGATGTTTTATATTTTTCCCTTGTCCAGATCTGGACCTGTCATTTGAAATTTTCCACTGTTCTGTATATTGTTTTTTGCATGGCATTGTTTACAGGGGCCGACTCCCTTAAGCAAGTCGGCATGTTTTTCCTACACTTCGGACTGTGATTAAAAGACTTGTTTGTAGCTGGTAGTCAGTCTTCGTAAAATGAAGTCTGATTGATTGTCAGAAGGGTGAAAAATGTTTGTTTGTACTTGTTTTGTGGACATTCAAAACTTTGTTACCAGACAACTTAAAAATGGTTGCCATGAACACTTTCTTCTTTCTTGAACTTTTGTGAGAGTAAGCACAAGAAATGTGGAATTGAAACAAAGAAGGATCCATGAAAGTTCAAAACTTATTAGTTAAGATGCTAGCAGAAACAACTATTAATTTTGTGACCATCATTGTATTTTGCCATTGTTTACCACTGATAGTCTTGGAATTTATTTTGACAACAAATTTGATTCCTCTTTGTCTAGACTTAGAATTTTACTGTTTATCTTTTGTCATGTCCAGAAGTATGACCCATGAAGTCCTCTGTCCCCTTCATTTATGTATAACCAGATATAGATCTGAAATTATTTAAATTGAATGTGATCAAAATAGATGCTGACTTCTGTTTAAATTCTCTTCCATCAGACATGCATGTGTGATGATGGAACAGCTATAATGTTCAGTTGATGAATTACATTTTGTGTTCTTCCAGTTACATCTTCTCAGTACTGCCAACTAACAAGCAGATGATAGCATTAAGTGCAACTTACCCAGGCAAACTGGACATGTTGCTGAGTCGTTACATGCGCTCTCCCGTACATGTCAATCTAGGACCAGCAGGACCAATCTTACTGGGTCTGAAACAGTTTGTCTACATAGTGCGTCCTCATCTGAACACTATGGTGCAAATAAGGTACAAAGTTGAAGCACTGCTGCATATCCTGTCATCGGTGTCCTTCAAACAGTGTCTCATCTTTTCCAATTACCAAACAAGGTATGTATAATGTACACATTTGAAACTACAGTGACAGTTTTGTAGAATCCCACAGATAGAATGGAGTACAATAGAATAGTATACAGTAGAATAGAACAGAATAGAGTAGAATAGAATACAGAAGGGCAGGCACCACAGTGACACATGCGCTTTGACTGTTATTGGTCTTTAGTGTGGCTCTTTAGCTCATGCATTCAAGAGCCCTGCACCTTGAATGAAGTGCATTATCTTGCTCACAGAGGTGTCCTCAGTGTCACCTGGTTTCATAAAATGATGACCCAGGTGCCTGAATTGTAATGTGGCCAAAGCCCCACAGTCACAAAGAATATATGAAGCTGTTTTAGATGCCTGCTTGCAGCTGTCACAGTTGGGACTGTGTACCAGCCCCAGTTTAATAAATGTCCTTTTAAAGGTTGGTTCCTTTAGGCCCCTTAAATCTCTTTTCCTGGTGAATGGTACTATCATCATCTTTTTTGGATTATAAGACAGCTGAATCCTGTGACATCACTGATGTACCATACCCAAAGCCTCCTGTAGAAGCTCTGAGACAGTGTTTGGGAATTTTTCCCTGATGAGGGTAGCAGTGTCAACTGCATACCCCACTGTATAATGGCCATTCCCTTTGAGTCCTCCTATGAGTTCATCAACAACCAGGCTTCACAGCAGAGGTGATAGAACACCCCATGCAGACAAACACTGGTGACAGACCCTTCCACAGTTTCTCCTGCGAGCATTGCTGCGACTTACTTCCACCCGGCATGGAGCTGATTTGTTGACAGATTGGGTCTCCATGACTACTGTATGAGAGCCTTTGTTATGATGTCAATTGAGGTGCTATCAAAAAACCCCTCAAAATCTAGGAAAGCTCTGTATGCAACTTTCCTTTTTTCTGCTGGTTCCTCTATAATTTGTAATCGCATGGTGCAGTGCAGATTCAGTGGACTTTCCTGGTTGGCAGGCAAATTGGTATCGATGTAGGGGATATAGCCCCAAAATCTCATGTGTGATATGCATGTCCACCAATATTTCCTTTGTTTTTAGCATGAAGGTTGATAGACTAATAGGACGATATGCCATAGCCTCGGTACAGTTGGTCTTCCCAGGTTTAATGATAAATGTCACTTTGACCTGCCTCCAAGCTTCGGATCTATACCCTCTTGCTAGGCAGGCTCTATAAATATGGCATTTATGAGTTGTTAAGTGGTAAACTCCTTGTTACAAGAGTGCAGGTGCAATTCCATGAGGCTCTTGTTTAAGTGCGCTTATCATCCGTCTTATTTTAGATTGGTCACTGACCTTTTTTGGACAGTATCCATTTTTTGCTTTGACCAACGAATGCTCTCAGGTTCGGCTGCCCTTGTCCTTCCAAGGTCACTGCTTCTCCAGCAGACCTTGGAAAATGAAGTCTGTGTAGTTCCATCAGGGTCTCTTTTCCAGATTGTATGTATTGGTGATCAGGTAGTTTAACAGATTCCACTCTGTTGGCTGACTGACTACCCATGATCCTTATAAGTTTGGCCCTGTCAGGTACAGCTTCGATCCGCTGACATTGGTCCTTCCAAGAGAGTGTTTTGCATTCATCTCCTTATTGTAACAGGTAAGGGTTGTCTTGTATGGTTCCCAGTCACCTGTTCTTTTAGGCTGATTAAAAAGCCATCTTGTTGAAGTTCTAAGGTGGCTTAACTATGTTCCATCAAGGAACTATCCTTGGTGAGAGAGCCATCCTGGCTCGACAGTTTTGGTGATAGGACGAGTGGATGGGCTGTTGCACCATGTTACATCCCACAATTAATGTATAACTCTTGGTACAAACGCTAGATTTGCCTGTTGGTCTTTCTGATAGGATTCCACATTGGTTCTTTTGGGGTTGTGATATGTGAGCCTGGTAACTTCCAGATCACCTACTTAAAATACTACGTATCTGTGGGCTTACTGAGAGATCTCATGAGATATGTGCCAATTAGTCACGAGGTCCCCTATCTTGTCAGTCCCTAGTGTTAAGTCTATTATAACCTCCTGTCTTTCACTAATTACAAAAGTATGCTCATAACCTTTATAAAGAACATTAAGATTTGTAGCAACCAAAGGAAAGGAAAGTGTATAGAATAATTTTAGGCCCAGTATATGACAGTGAAAAAGAAAATTGGAGGATATTAACCAATAAAGAAATTTATGCAAGTGTTAAAAAACCTACTATGATAGAGACAATAAGGTTAAATGGATTGCGTTGGTTTGGGCATGTACAGAGAATGGAAGAAAATAGAATTCCCAAAAGGGTATTATATATGAATTTGGGAACAACAAGATTGAGAGGTAGACCAAGAAATAGATGGCAATATGAGGTGAGAGAGGATGGAAAAATAGTTGGTGGAGAAGGGTGGCAGGAAAAAGTACATAACAGAGAGAAATGGAAGAAGCTCCTGAGAAAGACAAGGAACCGTCGCATTTTGCACACATCAATGGAATGAATGAATGTAACCAAATATTCCATTAGCAGTTCCTTGTGGATTGATGTCCATGTGTCACCATATGATGTAATGTGTACTGGCATCACATTCAACAATCAGTTGCATTTTGTTCCTACTGCAGTCACTTCCCATAACCTATTTGACAGGGGTGGTTTGTCTGAATCATAGGGGAGGTATGCTGAGATAACAGTAGTTCCCTCTTATTCCATCCTCTGTTGTAAGACATCCTTACCTTCCCCACATCCCTGAGCACAGCTCTGACAGTGGAAAGGCATGGATGGTATTCCTGACATAAATGCAGGACCTTGAAGTAATACAGGGTCCAGTAGAAAATAGTTGCCCCCTTATATTGTGTAATCAGCTTATTCAGTCACCATAAATCCAAGGTTCCTAAATAAGTGCTGTATTTATCTCCCCTATTGCAAATTTTTGGCAAAGGAGTGCCATCACAGCCTTCCTGTGGTGCAGATTAATTGGAACATATTTATATATTTGGGATATCTTGTCCCTATTTTTCCTTGACTTTTACTCAACACTCAACCTCCTATGTTTGCTGCAAATAGCAGCCCTGTGGGGTTGTTTAACAGACTGGCTGGCCTCCTGCTGAGGAAAATTAGGCAGGTACTTCGGTACCATAGTGTCCCTGCAGTTGATAGCTTTTCATTTCATGTTATCTCCATACGAGACCCACAAGTAATAGGGAAATAATAGTCTCCATGCCCAGAGCGCCTTATGGGTGGAAGGTATAAATACAATGGGGCACTGCCTGGTGTCCTGAGAGGATCATTAGCACCACTGCTATCGTCACCCCAGTGCCGTTCAACCCTTGGCATGATGCCTCACATCTTGGTGTGGGTGGACCATTGCCTCTGTTAGCTGCCTGTAGTTGTTACCCCCTCTGTGTTGGGGATGGCAGAGGTTAGTTTTTGAAGGGGTTGCAGGAAAATGAATTGGACACTGTTTTTAGGGGGGTGGAAGTCATCATCAGGATATTGTTATTGGAAAGTGAAATGCTGAGGGGAAAATGCTTACACGTGTTTCATTTCTGTGTCACACTTTTTGTACATAAAGTATTTCCAGCCTTCTGTTTTCAAAAGTTGTTGTTGTTGTTGTCATCGTTTATTATACTTACAGCAGTGTTAAAGAGTTCTACTTTTTTTTTTAATTCTAGAGCTCAAAGCATCTGCAATCAGTTAAAAACAGTTGGATGGGCTGCAATATGGTTGACGGGAGGGCAAGAGCAGCACGATCGTCTAGAAGCTGTTGCAAGCCTCCGTGAGTTTCGCTGCCGGGTACTTCTGTCAACAGACCTTACTGCAAGAGGAATTGATGCAGAGAATGTAAACCTGGTTATTAACCTTGATATACCTCACAGCAGTGCAACATACTTGCATCGTATTGGAAGGGCTGGACGGTATGGTTCTCACGGTATTGCAATATCACTTGTAGCTGATGGTACAGAATTAGGTCAGTTCAGAAAAATGCTGGGAAAAATTGGTGAATCAATGTGTGTTGCTAAGTTATCAGGTGATGTAACATCAGTGGATTTGTGGCATTGTGATGTTTCAAGCTTTGAAGAAGTGTGGGGTTCTGCTCCAGATGCTAAGGACTGTAAAGGTGATGATTTAGGTTCAGCTGACAAGCATGCTGGAAATGGTGGAGTCAGAAAGAAAATTGTAAATCATATGAATGGCTTGCATAATGACAAGAAAGTAGAGAATGCAGAGAAACTACATGGAAAATTGAATGAAAGTTGGCAAAAGTCTGTCACAGGCTTAGTGAAAGAAATGGGTGAGATGACCTTGTTAGCTGATGACAGGAAATGTGAAAACAAAACAGCTGAGACACTAGCACTTTGTGACTTGGCTACAAAATTGACACAAGAAACAAGTGTTAATATCAAACTGGACACATGTGAAGACTTGTCAAATCAGTTAGAAAACTTTACTGATGGCTCAGACACATGTGATGCACCCTGTTTGAAGAAAGAGGCAGCAACTGTTTCAAGCAAAATTGAAGTATCAAAAGTTGTGTGTGATATGATACAAGAAGATATCTCTGTGACAACTAGAAAGCTGAAAGAAGACACCATTAATTGGAGCACTGACAGATTGTTAAAGCATCTAGCAGATGGACTTCCATGGCCAGTGACTGAGGCTGTGTGTTCAGGAACATCTCAGAATCAACGATTAAGTTACCCATATTTCGCTGTTTCAAAAGGTCCAGAAGCTACAAAACCGACAGTTTTGTCAAGAACTATTTTGGGTCATTCCAAAAATGATGGCCACTCTAATTTCAGTGGCCATCACCATGCCAATATATGTGGTAGGTCTGATGACCCTTCATCTCTAGAACAAAATGGTAATAGAAGTGAGGATTCTTCACCATGTTCTGAAGACTCTGATTCTGAAACCAGCATACCAGAAAGTTCAAGCTCCAAATTCTGTAGGAGAGGTAAACAAAATTCATTGTGGAATGACACTAATGTACAGAATTCTGTGCACTGCTGTAGTTATCCAGGGATACATTCGTGCAGTGACAGCAGTGCTTATTGCAAGTGGAGGAATAACTGTCATCAGTACAGTGATTTTGATTTGTGTGAGTTTGGGTGTGATGTAGAAGACAGTGGGTATTACAGCATGTGGAATATGCATGTACAGCAAATAAGGCAATACATTCAGTGCACAGAATACTGGAAATATATGTTCAATAAGTATTAGGCGTGTTGTTCAGTATACGTTTGCTCAGATGGGTCACAAAGTAGAACACTGTGATCCTTTTGTTAGATTATTTGAATTATGTGTTGAAAGCAAAGTTCCACATTAAACAACACGTGGTTTACATTGTTCAGTTGCTGTCTTTTTGTGTCACTATCAAATGTTAATCAACCCATCACCTCTGTCTTTTTGTTGCGGTTATATTAACACCAAATAAAGAAAAATTGAAATGCATGTACCACATGGTAGGTGGTTTGCTGAGTGGATTGGTGTGTGATGATAGGATGAATTAGTTATCGAGTGAGGAGGAGTAGAAGGAGGAGACTCAAACATTGTGGATCATTGTGATCCATTGAAGGTGAAGAGAAAGGTGGTTGCAATTAGTTATCGAGTGAGGAGGAGTAGAAGGAGGAGACTCAAACATTGTGGATCATTGTGATCCATTGAAGGTGAAGAGAAAGGTGGTTGCAATGGTAAAGAAGGGGATTTAACTTACAAAAAATTTGGCAGTATTGCATTTTGTATTTGTGGATGTTTTTAAGTTTGTGGTAAAATGTCACTAGAAATATTTGGTTGATCTTCAAATGAGCTATTTGAGAAATCTTTTGTCTTTTGTTGCTTCTCAGCCTGTAACTTTTCACACAGCAGTTGATACTGTCAAGCCAGATTTTGTTTGACTGTATGATATTTTTTTACGTTACTGTCTATTGCAGTCATTATTTTTAAGTTGTTGCAAATGATCTTCAGTCTTTTCCTAGCCTGTTTTGCAACTGTTCCATCGTTCCATGGCATGTTACTTCTTTCATCATTTTTTTGCACGGCTTGACATATATTCTTAGAATATAGGAGTTAACTAAAAAATTTAGAAACTAGAATTTTTTTCCCATGGATTTTGTTGTAACAACTAACAAAATCAACCTTTAACTACAAGGTGCTACCCAAAAGTCCCCGAAATTGGAATGCCATGTGAAAACTGCTTTTAGTACAGTTGTTTGCCATTAGGTGTTGCGAGCTGAACCCTTTATGAACCACTCTGCCAAGTGGCACTGTGCTGTGAGGATGTGTGTTTTTTTCTGTGCTTTTTTGTGGTAGTACCGACTTGCTAAAATGACTGATGTGAAGGAGCAACGGATTTGTATCAAATTCTGCTTCACATTCAGCAAGACAGCTTGGAAACACACACAATGCTTAAAGAAGCATTTGATGATAATGCCCAAGGCCAAATGCAAACCCATGAATGGTTTAAGCGTTTCTAGAACAGATGGATGTCAGTTGATAATGAAGAGCATTCCTGACAACCTTCGAACGGAACCACGACCAAAAATGTGACATAAGTTTGACATTGAAGGCATTGTGCATAAGGAATTTGTTCCACCAGGACAGGTGGTGAAGGGAAAATTTTATTGCAATGTTCTGAGGTGACTGAGGGAAAACATCTGGTGCATACGTCCAGACAAGTGGCACAACAACTCCTGGGCCCTGCATCATGACAATGCTCCGGCTCATGCGTCACTCATCATGCGGCAATTTATGGCTTCTACGAAGACGACAGTGGTCCCCCCACCCTCCCTACTCACCGGACATCACCACCTGTGATTTTTTCCTATTCCTGAAAGTGAAATTGAAGCTCAAGGGGCGACGTTCTGACAGCATTGAAGAGATCCAGACTGAATCACAGGACGGGATGAAGACGCTGATGTGAAATGACTTCCAGCAGTGCTTCCAATCTTGGAAATCCCACTGGGATCACTGTATTAATGCAAAAAGGGACTACTTCGAAGGGGATGAAGGCGAATAGATTTTTCAGTAAGTGGTTAAGCTACTGCAGAGGAATTTCATCAACTTTTGGGTAACACCTCATATTGCTGTTGCTGGTATTGTGTGTATGTAATGAGTCACAAGATATTTATACACACTTTGGATATTCTTCTGTACAGATACCACCTGTTTCAAAATTTTTTATCACTAACAATAAAAAGCATATTAAATTAAAAAATGAAATCAAATGAATATATTAAAATGAAAAGTAAAAAAAAAAGTATTGTGCAGGAGGTGAGTTGAACAAACATAGAAAGGGATGGCCAGAGCTGGAGGTTTGCTGATGGGGATAAAATTATTTCAGGAACACCTGCAACCTGCCGTTTTGGAGGACAAATTGTGTTGGATGTGTGAAACCACTTACTCCTCAAATACTGTTTCCTTTTGCTGTTGCTGCATCTTCCATGCCAATTGCAGCCGGGACACTTAACAACGTAGTTCTTTCTTAGCATTTTCATATTATACTAAACTCTTTATATTAAACTCATTTTTGTGGTTCAGTGGTGGCACTGAGCAAGCTGTGTACTAATAAAGCACTTGTTGAAGACTGATTTCCAGAGTTAGACAGTAATTTATGTATATGCTTCTAAAATTCTGTGCACCACAACAAGTTATCTGGGTGCCATGGCAGTGTGTGCCTAGATTGCACATCTCAATATTTTTTCAGTGTTCCAAATTGCTCATCTTGTCAGTTTGTGATCCTCAATTGGTGCTGACAGAAGTCTTCTTTTTATTTTACTTCCTTTTTTCTGTGTCTTGCAACACTGGTACTGGTAAGTTTACCGTAACTTCGAGAGCTACTGGCTCATTAAAACAATATGAAGGAAGGAAACCTGTGTGGCCTTTTGACCACATGACCTAATGCATGATATGCATTTAGGGTTGGGTATAGCTACCATTATGCGGAATGAATTGAATTAAAATTCAGAAACTTGTGTAATTTTTATCATTTTAAGTTGTGTACATTCAAACAAAGGCTCTGTTAACGAATTTAATGTAATAAGAAAATCCAACCACATTTGTTTTTTATAATGAATGTTGAACTGCATCCCCTTGCATCAGGTCAGGCATGCTGCATCTCTCGGAGTTGAGAAAGCCAAGCTTCCTCATTGGTTTCAAAAGTTGGTCTGAGTGCTTTGTAGTCTGGGGCTGTTCGGCATCGACAAAAGAATTGTGATTTGAAGAACATGCTCATTAAGAACTGAGAGTTTTGGTAAACCACCTGAATACAAGTCTTTTGTCTGGGTTGAATTTTTTTGTACAGATGCAAGCAGTTTATTACGCTACAAGATACAAATGTCTTTACAATATTCTTTCAAGAGCTGCAATTCAAAAGGTATGAGGTTGGGCACAGTGCATAACTCCTTCTTATCACCAACATAACAGAAACCACTCAACTTAAATTTGTTGTGAACCCCACTAGGGCCACATCTAAGAGGATGAACAACATACGAATGACATCACATGTGGGTGACTGCCGACAGCTTGAAAACTCCTGTGGGCAGAGGTGTGTAAAAAAGACCCCTACCCTCACATCTGGGTCTGAAAGGCTGGTTTCCATTTCAATATTCAGTGGTCACGCCCTGTATGGTTCCTAGAAAGAATTATTCTCAATATTAACAACCACATAATGACATCTACAGGAGACATGACAGTGCAAACAGGATACACACCCATCCAACTTAACCCTTAGTGCTGTGCCACATATATATTTCTTCATCATTGCATGACATCTCAACACTTTCTGAACTAATGACTGGTCATTGTGTGAGGCTCCCCTGCAAGTGCAGTCAGTTGGCCCATCACATAGCCCAGTAAGAATAATTCAAGACGTGCTGTTGATGGAGGCAGCCCATTACAATGTACCATGGGCAACTTGTAAATATCGTCATAATACCTTTCATATGTCTGGTTAAAACAATGAGTTACATAAAGAATATCTTGTCTTGCAGTTTCTTACAGTCACAACCTTATAGGATTTTCTCCTTTGAAAGTTCTCCAATGATAATGATGGTGACTTTGTATCTGGTCCTTAAAATGACCTGGGTGCCGTTTTGATACAGCCATGCAAGTGATGTTGTGTTAGGGTGACTACATGACACAAACATAATACAGAATTTTATAGTGGTTCAGAATTTGCTAAAGGACAAAAGGTTGGTATTTTGAACCCAGAATGAAGAGTTCAAAATGACTTGTGTGATGTTTGTAATGGAGTAGATCAGAGTGACATTAAATGGCCCAAGCTGCTAAAGGAGTAGGATGTAGTAAATTCTCATTGAACATTAAGTACTCTTATTTTAAGACTGGGTTGAAAGCTTCACACACTCGTTGCATAGTGTTTAACCCTTTAAATGCCGAGTTAAATCCCATCTGCCATTTGCTGGCATTATTAGGAGCTCACCCTATTCTCCATGTTAGCAGGATAAGGGTTAAATGGGATGGGGGAAAAGCTTAACAACACATGAGAAAATTTTGATGTATTTATTTTTTTATTTATTTTTTTCTTTCTCTCCCCAGTAAGCACATACTTATTTAATGAAGTCTGAGAACTGTAGTGTGTACAGTCTGTAAAGTGGCACAGTTTCATTGCCTGTCACTTATTGTTAGATGAAGATAAATGTCAGTTTTGCAGTTGTTGGTGCATATGTGGTGGAGTAATATATATATATATATATATATATATATATATATATGCACAGCCTAATGGGTCTGTATTTTTAACTTGGTGATCTGAATTTTCATGTTGTGGGTGTCTAACAAATCAACCAACTGACTAACTACATGGAGCAGAGTGCTTCCTGAGAAGGTAACAGGTCCTCAGCTAGTCAAGAAATTTACTGTATTTTATGGAATTTACTGCATTCACCAGTGCCTGTCATGTGTCCCTATCCGAAGCGAGATGAATCCAGTCCATGGTTCCCCATTCCACTTCTTGAAGATCCATTTTAATACTATCCTCCCATTTATGCCTAGATCTTCCAAATGGTATCTTTCCTTCAGTTCTCCCAACCAAAACCCTGTATGTACCTCCACTGTTTTCCGTATGTGCCACATACCCCACCCATCTCATTCTTCTTTATTTGATTACCCAGATATTTGTTGAGTATATATCATAAACCTCCTTTTTATGTATTCTTCTGCACTCCTGTGTTACCTCAGCCCTCTTAGGCCTAAATATCTTCCTTAGCACACTACTCTTGAACACCCTCAGTGTGATCCTCACTTGATGTGAGACCAAGCTTCATAAAAATAGAAAACAACAAGCAAAATTACAGTTCTGTGTATCTTAATCTTCATATTTGTGGATAGCAACTGGAAGACAAAAGATTCTGCACCGAATGATAACAAGCATTCCCCAACTTCAGTCTGCTCCTGATATCTTCATGAATGGACTTCTGAGTTGTTAGGGTTGTTCCCAGATATCTGAACTGTTCCCCTGCCCCTCCCTTCAAAGGATTTATTACCTACCTTTGTGTTGTGATCTTTCCCTGCATGCTGGTCCCAAGATGTGACCACATATTTTGTTTCTTCAGCATTTACTTGTAGACTAGACTCCTTACTAGCAACTGCTAAAGCTTTTATGATTATCTTTATAGTGTATACACTTCCACCCAATATATTAACATCATCAGCATAAACCAGAAGCTGGTGAGTGGATGTCCGATTTTGTAAATTGTATATTTTCTTATGACATCTGTACAGACACAAATGGGGGACCACAGTAGCACAGTGGTTAAGGCGCTGCACTACAAATTCGAAGGTCACTGGTTCAATTCCAAATGGTGTCAATGGAATTTTTCATTGACGTAATCCTTCTGATCGCACTATGGCCCTGGGGTCGATTCAGCCTCTAACAGAAATGAGTACCAGGAGTATTTCCCGGGGGTGGAAACGGCTGGTGCGTAAGGCTGACAATCTGGGAACCTTAACTACCTTGAACCCTCTGGGCCACTCCAGGCCTGTAATGGGACTGATTTACCTTTTTTACAGACACAAATGAGAGTGTGTATACTGTGTTATATGTTAACTATTTTTTACATTATTCTTACCATCACGTTGGAATAGCAGGACGTTACAGTTATTTGGTGCATTAGTCCATGAAAGAAATTTTTACAAGCAGCAAGTTGCGATTAAGATATGTAATGATATTTCTGTTTAGAACTTCCTTGCTAGAAGATATTCACATACAGATCAGAAATAGATTAAATCATTGCAGCATGTTGCTTTATGTGTTTGAATTTAATTTTCTGAATGGAACTGTGTACTGATGAATGAATTTTAGAAATACACTGCAATCAAAATAGTATATTTCATAAAAGAAAAAGGTAGCCTGAGTGCAAATGTATTCAGAATTTTTTCTATGGGGACCAGTATAAGATACTGTCAATTTGAGTACAAAAAATAATTTCTATTGTTGTAAATAACAGTCTATTGACTTATTGGGAAGGTTAGTTTTCAAACTTTAGAATCAGTCCAGGGTCTGGCTTCACATTCTGCTGGTCCTTTTGAACATTTCAGTCATTTTTCACACGGCAGAACACATTTAATAACCGTGGGTCTTCATAGTGGTTACTTTGTTGTTTATAATTCCCCCCCCCCCCCCCCCCCCCCCCCCTACCAACAAAACAAATATAATTTTTTTTTTTTCTCTTCTTTTTTTTTGTCTTCTTTTATATTTTTTTTTATTTTTTTTCACCCTACAAATCA
>Ga0123355_10011941_pt1 | contig 13422 bp, 10 predicted proteins | sample TergutEmb28metaG_3_FD_89872 | JGI IMG/M metagenome (GOLD analysis project Ga0123355, IMG submission 89872) | Embiratermes neotenicus P1 segment gut microbial communities from Petit-Saut dam, French Guiana - Emb289 P1 | ecosystem: Host-associated > Arthropoda: Insects > Digestive system > Gut ...
AAATACAGGTACTGAATATTTTAAACATGGTATATACTCTCCGTTTTTTTCTCTCTCTCTCTCTCTCTCTCTTCAAAATGCAGTTTGTTTTATAATTCTAACGTATTTGGTTCCTGTATTATTCACATTTTATATACAGGTGTGCTAAAATTTAAAAAATAATTCCGGCGCCAGAAGGTTAATGCCATCGCTTTCCAAAACCAAGTAATGAAAACGGGGATTATGGATAAGAGTTCAAATGGGAGCATCGTGCAGCCCAAAGCGCTGACAGCTAAACTAATGGAAGTTAACCTCCACTTTCAGCGCTCAGTCAGAGTTGCCGTTAGACGTGTTGCGAAGTGTGCAGCTCTAAAGAAAGAAATTGCCCTTGGACTATTTTGTGATTCAGACAAATATGCAAAGCAGACATGAACATTTTGACAGTAACCTATAGGTGATGGCGCTTTCTCTACCATTCGTCTTCATGTTTACTAAATTACACAGACACGACAAAGTTTGCATCATATTTCAAGTCTTCGTTGGGATGTGTGAGTAGCTTTTCTCGGTATTTGGTGCTGAAGTTAGTTATTTCTGCTTTGACTGTGGGTATCTGTAGATCGGTGTGTAGAATAGTGTTCGGTACATACCATGGACCCGCCCTACTAAACCAAGAAGAACCAAGAAGATTAAAACGTTTCAAACCAACTGAACTAACCACAAGGTTCTCATAAATACCGTACACAGGTACGAGAATATCCGCTGCGAGGATACTCAATGGAATATTACTCCATAGGTCATGAGATATCAGCGTAGGACATAAGGTTAAGTGTACTTATAGCCTGTAATAGACTGGTGGCACAATAAAGGAGACAAAAAAAATTTTTCAAATCTTCAGAAGCTGTTACACAGTGTGACGTAACACAAGTGTATGTGGCGCCATAGCGCTCAGCTGGAACACACAAGGCCACATCAGGGTAGCAAGCAGCACCCATGGGCACATGACTGTCCTCATTCAACACAACAGCTGACGTCACACACAGCGTCTGTATTACTGTCAGAAATATTACCTGTGCTGCTGTCGAACAAGGAGCTGGGTGAATTTCGGATGCTGTTACGCGATTGTTAGCTAGCCTTGTGCTTATTGACAATGATGGTCACCATCATCACCATGCACTGTAAATCATCTCTCCCTTCCGAAGCCAGTTTTCGCTCTAAAGTTTCAGTTTAGCAGAGCGACACACCGTCAGAAGACAGGGACGACAGGACGGTGGAGGAGAAAGAAAATTTTGTTGCGCTCAAGAAAATGTTGCTGTTGAGTACACAGCGTTTATTAATTTGATGCGAGTGCTGAGGGACGAGGGGCGAGGTATATGTTTCTTTACTGGCAACGCGCAGAGGTAACCTTCGGTAATGCAGCTGTGCGTCGTTAGGTAGTGCAGATTTTATTTTAGGTTGAAATAGTGAGGTGAGTGTCGCTGTAACAGAAAGTTTCCTATTTTGCACTGACTGTAAGTTCGTGGCGATTGCGATTTGTGATTGCTGAAGCCCAGTGACATGGCGGTGTTTGACGAAAAGATAAATTCTATCAGGCTAGTTTTAAGTGTGACAAAACATATTATGCGACATATGAGGGACTTAAAGCATGCTTTCGTAATGACATCATGAGGAGAACACAAGCCTCTGAATATTATTTGTGTCTAAAACTTGTCTAAACCTTGGCTGTATATTCTGTAATATCAGGCCGTGCAGCAGAAACTGCGAAAATGTGCACAATGCCACCCACCAATGCAGACGGTGGAATATTAAAAATATCCGTAACACTCTGCGCTATCATGCAGTATATTTTAACTTAAGAATTGAACACGAGACAGGTTGCTGTAACATTTGTGCCCCAACTGCCGAATGACTGTCATCAGCAAAACCAAATTTGTCTGTGTAAGAACATGTGACGTCAAGTCAAAGAGTATGGAAACTTATTTTTTATGGTAACAACACGAAATACAAAGTGTAGATACAGTTATCACCCAGTAGGGAGAAATATTCGAGGGTACTGCTCAAATTCAAGCAGATTTGCAAGCCGTGCTAAGGATTCACGTAACGTGAGTCCAAGAAATGCGTAGTGCGAAAGTAGAAGTGCTGTGACCGGTGAATAAATTCCTTACGGAACTATTTGAAGCAGTCAGTGCCGACCTGTAACTAAGGTCAGCCTACAGTTGTTACATTTCGTAGGCTGTAAACTTCTGGCTCGCACGTTGTATGGATGTAACACAACACAACCTGACTATTAGATATGAGTATGGCAACTGCACTGTCTTCCTGTGCACGTAGGCCTGTACTCGCACAGTCTTCCTCTTTTTCAATAAAGGTAGAGGCAAAAAAGTTAGAACAGGCCTCGAAGATCCAGAGTGGAAGTAAAGGAATAGATGTGGAAGTGTGGCCAACGCCGGATCCCGGCCGGTTTACCCCCTGGGGAAGAGACCCGGTACCCATTTTATGCCAATAGTTCAACAGTAACATTAATCTGATTGGCTCCCCTGGCTCAAGTCTGCCAATTTCAAGCCTGTAGCTCCACAATCCACGTCACAGAGAAGCCTCTAATGGCTGCAGACTGCACGAAGCAGGTACAACAGTTCAAGTGTCGGCTGTTGCGAAGTACACAGGAAAAGTCTTTATAAATCTCTGTGCAAAGTCCGAACTCAAGATGTACTCTGGCCCAGGAAGGCAGTTAGGTACTATGGTAGGCAGTTCGCTCTGTTAAGTGAATTGCTTCTTCTGAGAAACATCACTTACTTTAAATTCTAATTAGATTTTGTGTATGGGCTAGATTGTGAGATACTTTCCCACTTTAAAACATTCACTGCAACAGTGAGAATGGTCACTGATATATTGTATTTTCTGGCACACAAGAAATTAGAAGAGGTCATTGCAAAGCGTAATACGTGGGTCGTAAATTAAATAAGGGGAATCCACGGCTCGGGAAAGTGTAAAATTACAGGGCACTACATTAAAGTACAGTCAGTCCCAAAAATTAACTTTGTGTTGGATTGATGTGTATAAGGGCCCTCAAGCATTTACGTACAGATAAAATATGATAGTTCTTGAGCCATTTGCAACCAATGTGTCAAATTTTAAAAACAAAATGTAAAACTCATACTGAGATAAAATCCAGTATTATTAAACGTGTGCCATTAAAAGTTTTTTTCATTCCTTCGTCACATAAAGTTTCGTTCGTTGTATAAATGACCTACTGTTCCATTTCTTCTTCCTGAACATTACAAGTTCTCTCATTGATTTTATGTTATTTAGGATACAATATCCGTAGCGGAACAGGAAAATTAATGCACGGATCAGTTAGGCCCTCTTACCTTTGCACTATGAAAAATATTTTACTCAAGACTTCTGTGTGTTTTTGTTCAGCGCCGTGTTCCGTACTTTCACAAATTTGACGACGACAAGTGTCAGCAGTCAGTATCAAAATGCAGCTTTCTCTGGTGAACATCGCTTGGGCATAACCGACACGGTTTGTTTTTGACTGCAACACTTCCGAAGGCTGACAGCATCATTTGGATGACGCTGTGTAAAAATCAAATGGTATAGTTTCTCCTATGCTGCATTCCATCCAGTGTCACGCGGTCTGGTGACTAAATACCATTCACCCAGGAGAATTTCTGTGTTGACAAATATACGAAAGTTAGGAGATAAGCGCCTGTTTATTTGAGTACAATAAAATAGACAGTGTGAGTACAATATTATAATATAATGGCGCGTACGCATTATATTGAAGGGCCGGGTAGCGTAGCGACTGGCTACGGGCTGGACGGTCCGGAGATCGAATCCCGGTGGGGAGGCGAGATTTCCGCACCTGTCCAGACCGGTCTTGGGCCCACCCAGCCTCCTGTACAATGGGTACCGGGTCTTTCCCGGGGGGCAAAGGTGACCCCTCACCGCCTTCTAGTGCCGTGGTCAAGAAAGAGTAGAAGTATAACTCTACTCCTCCTATTGGCCGTACGGCCTGTACAGAGCCTCAGTGCCTCAGGTTGCACTTTACCCTTTTTTAAGCATTATATTCATACCTCTTTTCGGCTAACTTAACCAACTGATGTCACTTCTCTCGAATATAGCGCATTTACGGCGACTTCATTTCGCCGGTAACAATAAAAAAAATACTCATGTCTTCATGTAAAGTGTCCGATATTTCGCCCGACTTTGACCAAATTTGGATTATCTCGACAGATTTTCATAGAGGTGACCAATATAAAATTTCACAGGAGTCTGTCCAGTGGGAGCCGCTCTGATACATGAGGACACACGGACGGACATAACGAAACTAACAGGAGCCTTCTGCGACTATACAAACGTCCACAAAATTCGAATGTGGCAGCAGCCAGATTTCGGCGGCGAATCACTGGGGTGATGAAGCAACAATCTCTTTTGTCACCTGCCACTAGGTCTCAATAAAAATGTCTGAATCTGCCAATGGCGTGTACTTTTGTCACCACTGACCCCGTCGTCTACATTTCATGTAGATGTTTCAGGTATAACCCAGGAGAAGTTTCTGAGCAGCACTTAAAAAGTACTACTGTGTTCTTAATTGTTCTTAAATCTGCATCTTTACTCTTACCACAGTGCAGTCAAGCGCAACAATTAAGAGTGCATTGCATCGTTCTGAACACAACAACATTACACACCTTGTAGGTAAAGGTAAAAGTAAAGTTTTCCCGTTACAAGCCCAGTGTGGCCCAGAGAGTGGGTAGAGGTATAGCTCTACTCTTCCATGACCGCGACACTAGAAGAGGGTGAGTGGTCAGCAGCGCGCCCCGGCCGCACCTTACCCCCGGGAAAGACAAGGTACCCATTTTACATGAGGCTGAGTGGACCCCAGGGCCGGTTTGGAAGGGCGGAAAATCTCGTCCCCACCGGGATTCTTTTTTATTATATCTCTAGTAACACATGTTAATACAATCGAAGGTTGGGTTATATATAGATTGACTGAAAAACATTTTATTCATAGATTGATAGGTTAATACGTATGATCGTGGTATATAGCGCTTAGGTTCTTAGGTATCGTAATACCTCACTGACTTTTGAATTCCGTGTACTATTGCTTATGATCCCGGACCGTCCAGCCTGTAGTCAGTCACTATACCAACTGAGCTACGTGGCACACACCTTATAGGATCAATATAAATTACCTTCAGTCTTTTGGCACCAGGGTGTCAAATAGGGATATTGATCTGTGAAATTCATGTACAAAAGTAATTCTCCACTACTATCGGCGCCATCAAAATTTTGTTCACTCCTGTGTTACAGAAAGTTTGTGCCGTTCTTTAAATCTGTGTTCTACTTTCAGTGTGAGAAACAGCCTTATGTTCCGCTTCTTAACTCGAATTATGACAACTTCTCTTATCGATTTTACTGTTTTGAAATGTAAAGGACGAGGTGTGACAGAACAGACATGGGCAGATCTGAGAATTCTGATCAGGTACGGTATGGTTGAACTCAGGGTCAAATTCAAGAAGAGACTGTGATTCGCATTCAACAACAGTAGTTTACAGATCTGACGGTCCTCCTGCCTCTTTAACGGCGAATACGAAGATACGGGAAAAAGGCCCTTTCATTTTCTAGATTATATCTCTCCCAAAAAAATTTCTTAAAATTTTGCTTCGTTTAGGTCTCCAATCCCAGCAAACAAATACAAATATCTGAACAAATGTCTCACACTGTGTTCTTTCCACAAGAATAAGATTTCCTTCTTCTTTCAACGAAGTTATGTAAGAAGAAAAGCTTTTTGTCACAACTCAAATATTATTCCGAACGACAAACTTATTTTTCTGAGCTCCGTCTCAACATAGTTCAAACAAGACAGGCAATGTGCGTATAACGTAACAAGGAGGCACGTTCGTGAAACTATTGTTGCAGTGGAAAAGAAATGAATATTACACAATCTGCGTGTGTATTTGCAACCTTATAAGTATCCAACATGTAAGGGGCAAGCGCCATCTTGTCATGTGGCCTCTCCCCGCTCTACAATATTTATCCACATTCTCCCACAAACGGAACGATTGTCGAAAAAAATGTTACTGAACATAAAACGTGTGTTTCGAGTTTCTCTGCAATTTTCTCTGAAATACTTTTCATTATAAGAAGAACTGAGCGAGATATGATCGACAATGTATATCGGTCTTCAAGTAAAGTACCCTTTATTCTTGTCCGAATTTAATGAAACTTGAATTTTCTCGTCAGATTTTCGAAAAATACTCAAGTATCAAATTTCATGAAAATCCTTCCAGTTGGAGCCTATTGTTCCACGCGGACAGACGGACGGACGAAGAGACATGACGAAGTTAATAGTCGCTGTTCTCAATTTTGCGAACGCGCCTAAAAACATATTCAGTGTAATCATCAGTATTAAATACAGAACGGCAGGTGTACTGACGTCAGCATTATATCAACAGTCCTCAATAAAAGTCGATCGAAGTGTAAAATATTCAAGCCCCGATAATTTGAAAGTTTAAGTTTTACAAATTATATTTTCAGGAAACACAAAACTTTCAGACTTCACATTCAGGGCTAACCACTTCTTCCATTCTACTTGTGCTGTAAAGATTTAGACCATTTCGTGTGGCTTGTAACACCGCGTTGTCCAGCGGGTGGTCGATGGCCGTTAAAATGGAGACAGTTTCTTCTTAATCCTATTCTGACGATCACAGACGCAGAATTTCCTAAAGAAAGGCTGGTAAAAAATCCACCAGATTACTCCTGTTCACATTCTTCTCCTTCGCTCTTCCAAACAATATCTCGAACGCATTGCTCCGTCACTGCCTTCTCTGCCCTAAACTAATAACACAAATACATATTTATCTCAGTAATTAACTAACTTGATGCACAAAATTTTTGTTTTACAATAAGTTTATTTCATGCCTCTACATGTTTCGAGCACATGTGCTCATCATCAGGAGGTCAAAATTGCATTACATAGCCTCTGTTATCATCACACCTACAGGTGGCCGTCTCGCGCACCAAACGCTCGTCCGTCAAGCACAATTATGTACAACACAAATTCTGGATATCAACTCCATGTATTGTATACATTTCGACTTACGATCAAGCCATCAACGGGCTCCATTTAAGAATTAAAACAGATAAACTTTACAAATGCAATTATTGAATATTCAAGGTGAGATTTCACTATTTTACGCATCTAATAATATCTTATATCAAGTTTAACCAAACCTGCTCATAAATACATTAATCTGATGGCTGACAGTTGTAGCTGTGTAGTATAAAGTGTAATATCTTGATATAATCTCTCTGACATGGTAACGCACGATGTACTTTCATAATAACTGGTCACGTTAATGTGGATTACATTGTCCGAGAATCCTAGACGTAAGAAATCAGTTGTACCTTAAAAATTTGTAAAAATAGAACTACAAATAGTAATTTAAAATGTAACAAACTGGTATGGTAAAGATTATAAATAATTAAAATCCGAAATTAAAAATAGAGTTGCACTTAGATATCATATGTTAATCGAAGCAGTCTGGCAAAGCCTAAATGCTTTGGAAGGTACAACATTAGATATCCACAAATAGATAACTATTATTTTCACGCTGAATTCTTCATTTTGTAAGTAAAATCTCCCTGTCTACTGCTTTCGTCTGGCTTGGGGTATTAGAATTTTCATCTTCTATTAGTACTTCAAATATTTTACTTGGAGATGTAGAATACTTCTTACAAAACTAGATTGCCATGAAGTTTCCTTACCAATATAAAAGTTCTGAATCCTGTCCATGTAATGGCCCTTCCTACTAAAATAAACAATATTCCTGATAACATCCATCTTTCCAAAAGAGCGGCCGTATTCTAAGAGGTGCTGCGCAAAATGTGAGCTATTACAATTATTGTTAAAATAGGGCATGTGTACTTTAAACCTTCGGTAGACGTTCTGCCATTCTAGCCAACAAGTTTCTTATTACAGTCGGACATGTTAATTGATATACACCGGTGGTAATATACTTTGCTCTCTCTCCCTTCCCCCCCTCTCTCTCTCTCTTTCTCTCTCTGTCGTGTGTGCTTTGTTTTCCATTCGTAGATTACTTTAAGGAAATTATTTTCTACTTGGTGCGTTCAAAGACCTTTGTAATATACCGTTTCTTTTCCTACGTGTGTTAAAGTAAACCATCTTTCGTTCTCTTACTTTCATAAAAATTGTCACAGTCCACGTTCATCGTGCTTCGAGCTCCAAATCGCCCTTTAACATTTTTCATAGAAAATGGATTCCTGTGTATGATATTTTCGACGATTACCCCTTCCTTGTTTCTGTCAGAGACATTCAGTTCATACGTATGAAGACGACTGAGAAAACATATTATGGCTGTGTATTTATATTCATGGAGAATAATGGTATAAGTGCAACTGAGTTTGGATATACAGAGAAGTGCAGACTGTCCTGGTTTCTATATATGGAAAAGTCTACCAAGTAATTAATTGCGTTGCGTGATTCAGTTTCTAAAGCAAAGTGCAGCTACGGTTGTATGTGATTAATCTCTAGATATAAATAATTAATAAGAGTTTCGTCTAATCGTACACAATAAGAATATCGTCAACACATCGGAAATATCTAAATACGCTACATTTATTGATCAAATTAAGGACTTCATTAAATTTTATATACTGGAAGCAGGTATCTGAGAATATATCCTCCATAAACATCGAGGCTTAAACATCAAAAGGCTTCATATTCAACAGTCATTCGAATGCCTTTACAAGAATCACGCAGACAGCAAGCGTATTTCAGTCCAATTTGTTTTCGGAAAGGAATGCATCCCATGGATTTAGAGTTACGTACATCGCAACAGGTGCTGGATCTCAAATTCCTCAAAGATTACCTATACTAATACTCCTACACTTTATGTACCAACAAAAAAATATTGACTACAAGTAAACAAATTTCGCTTCCTGCGAAACACAATTATGATAATTACACTTCAACATGTAGCCTGTCTTAAGACAGGTCCATAGCTTCTTCCAAATGTTGTTCTCCAGAGAGTGCCATCTAGTGTTTTCTCTTGGAATTTCCTCAAAGTAATCCAGTAGCTTCTTACGTCTTTTCCTCGTCTTCCCGTCACTTCGGTTTTCAGTTGTTTTTTATCTATCATAATCTATATTGGGGACGGTTGCCTTGAGATTCTCTTTATGTTAGATCCCCCATTTCATTTCCATTTCATAGCATCTTCCAGTTTCAATTAGTCTGTCAATCACACTTCGTAATATTGTGCTGTAAGTAAATTCGTGCTTTTCACATACCTTACAAGACTTGACAGTATTTCCGACATAATATCGGTCTATAAACAACAAACCTTACTCGTGGTGAAATATAGAGACAGCACAAGATGCCTTTATAAAGTTTGAAATGCCTCAGTCGACAGGTCGTTACTAATTTAAACTTTCGTAAGTCTCTTTTAACTTCATAACGCTGTAACAAAATTGTTGTATTTAAAATTGGAACTATGAATAATTTAGAACAATAATTACCTTCAAGTATGTGGTCGGACAATTAAGTTCGCGAACTCGCCACCGTGTGCTTGCCGTGGCAGCACTGGACAAAAGCCTTAGTATGGTTTGATGACATTCACATATCAGCGTTTCACAGCTGTGTTGTTGTTGATCTATAGCAGTCTCTTTCTGAATGGCATCTATTACTGTCTGCGTGTGTTTTGGAGTGCTGCCGCGAGAATGTCGGAGCTTGAATTAGAGCAGCGAACGAACATTAAATTTCTTGTTAAACTTGAAAAAGAGTGGAAACGAAATCAGAGATGTTAGTGTAAGTTTAAGGGGATAATGCTATGAGAAAACAGCAGTTTACAAGTGGGTGAAACGTTTTTCTGAGGGAAGAGAAAGTGTCACTGAAAAAGGGAGATCAGGACGGCCAGCAATAAGTAGAACTGAAGAAAACATTGCAAAAATTCATGAAATTGTGCGTAAAAATCGTCGGCTGACTGTCAGGAGCATAGCAGAGCAAGCGAACATCGACAGAGAAAGAGTTAGGAAAATCTTAACTGAAGAGGAAGGTGTGTGCAAAAATGATCCCCAAGGAGCTCACCGAAGAACAAAAGCAAAGAAGAGTCACAATTTGCCAAGACCTTTCGGAGAGGCAAGATGACATTTTGGGCCATGTCATCACAGATGACGAAAAGTGGGTCTACCAAAACGACCCTGAAACGAAGCAGCAAAGTGCACAATGGAAGACTGCCAATTCCTCACGACTAAAAAAGATTCCTTCGGTCCAAATCAGGAGTCAAAATAATGTTGCTGACTTTTTTATATTAGAGGGATAGTTCATTATGAATTTGTACCAACTGGACAAACAGTCACCCAAGTTTACTGTTTGGAAGTACTGGAAAGGCTGCGTGAAAAAGTTAGACAGAAACGACCCGAACTTTTTGGCAACAACTCATGGATCTTGCATCATGACAATGCACCTGCTCACACGACACTGTCTGTGAGGGAGTTTTTAGCTACTAAACAAATAACTGTGTTGGAACACCCTGCCTACTCACCGGATCTAGCCCCCAGTGACTTTTTTCTATTCCTTAAGATAAAGGAAATATTGAAAGGAAGGCGTTTTGATGACACTGATGACACCAGGAATAATACAACGTCAGCTCCGAAGGCCATTCCACAAAACCAATTCCAAAATTGTTTTGAATGGTGGACTAGGCGTTGGCATCGGTGCATAGCTTCCCAAGGGGAACACTTTAAAGGCGACCACGGTGGTATTCAGCAATGAGGTATGTAGCACTTCTACCGCGATGAGTTCGAGAACTTTACTGCCCGACCACGTAAGTTGCACTCAATTTTAACCGCTTTACTAACAAAATAAATGAATGTTTTAAAATATGTCTTTGTTTTAATGTTGCTCCCATTTGAAGTGTTCGTGTCCGAGTGGAAATTGCTGTGTTTCAGAAGTTTCGAAGAAATGTATCTCCAACTGGAGCACCGAAAATAGGAACGTAAGAAACATCAGCATCAAGAGTCACACTGATTCGCCCTGGACGCTTAAAATCAGTACAATCCTCAAGTGTCAATTCATCACAAGTCAAATCATACTCAATTAGCATGGAGTTTCTTAAAAATAGTTAAACTATAGTCTTAAAATAAAATAAGGGAAACTATAAGAAATATGTTGTTTGCTATATTCAGATTCGTCAAATTCTAGACTCAACAAGACAGGAAATTTATGTATGAAGCAACATCGTGGGACGTGCAGTTTTGCTCTCCTTCATGCACGTTTCAGTGAAGCCATTTTCCTTCAATAATTCTTCTCCAGCAACAAAAGACGAATATTTAAAGTCCGGACCTCCCCTGATGGTAAGACTCACAACCAGATTGACCACGTATTGATAGATAGGAGATGGCATTCGAGTGTACTGGATGTGCGAAGTTTTAGGGGAGCTGATTGTGATACAGGTCACTATCTTGTAATGGCAAAGGTTAGGGAAAGATTAGCAGTGGGTAAACAGGCCGCACAGAGGTTTCATAGGCAAAGATTTAACTTGAGAAAGCTTAATGAGCCACAGGTTAGGGAAAAGTATCAGATTGAAATTACAAACAGGTTTGCAGCTTTGGAGAACGCGAACGATGAAGAGGACGTAAATAGGACTTGGGAGAACATTAAAGAGAATAACCAAACTTTAGCGAAAGAGAGTCTAGGTCTGCACGAATTGAAGCAGAATAAACCTTGGTTTGATTAAGAATGTCTAGGTTTTTGGATGAAAGGAAGCGGGCTAAAATGCAGCGGATGCAGAATCCAAGCCAAAGCAATGCAGATATTCTGAAAAATGTAAGACGTGAAGTTAACAGACATTTCGGGGAAAAAAGAAGGCATATCTGAGAGCTAAAATTGAGGGACTTGAAACTAACAGTAAGGTCCAAAACATTAAGGACTTGTATAGGGGCATCAATGACTTTAAGATGGGGTACAAGCCTAGATGTAATATAGAGAAGGATGAGAAAGGTGACTTGGTGGCAGACTCCCACAATATTGTGGCTAGGTGGAGGAAATATTTCTCCCAGCTATTCAACGCGCATGGGGTTAAGGACGTTGGACGGGCAGAAATACACACAGCAGAACCACTAGTACCTGAGCCAAGTGCCGCTGAGTTTGAGCTGGCTATCGATAAGCTAAAAAGTCACAAATCGCCAGGTATTGATCAAATAACGGCAGAACTGATTAAAATAGGGGGTAGAACAATTTTCTTGGAGATTCATAAACTTATTACTTCTATTTGGAAGAAGGAGAAACTGCCTGAAGAGTGGAAGGAATCGATCGTAATATCTATTCACAAGAAGGGGGATAAAACAGATTGCAGTAATTATAGAGGCATATCACTTTTGCCAACCAGTTACAAACTTTTATCCATCATCCTGCTGTCAAGGTTAATTCCATATGCGAAGGAAATTATCGGGTATCATCAATGTAGCTTTCGACGCGACAGGTCGACTATTGATCTTATATTCTGCCTTCGCCAAATACTTGAGAAAAAATGGGAATACAATGAACCAGTTCATCAGCTCTTTATAAACTTCAAGAAAGCTTATGATTCAATTAGGAGGGAGGTCTTATATAAGATTCTCATTGAGTTTGGTATCCTTAGGAAACTTGTAAGGTTGATAAAGATGAGTCTGACTGAAACATATAACAGAGTCTGGGTGGGCAAGAATGTGTCTGACAGGTTCCCTATTAGGACTGGTTTGAAATAAGGAGACGCTCTATCACCAATGCTTTTTAACTTTGCTTTAGAGTAGCCATTAGGAGGGTTCAGATAAACCAGGATGGCTTGAAACTAAATGGTACACATCAGCTTCTGGCTTATGCCGATGATGTTAATATACTGGGAGGAAGCATATATAATCTAAAGGAAAATGCAGAAGCTTTAGTAGCTGCTAGTAGGGAGATTGGACTGGAAGTAAGTGCTGATAAAACTAAGTACATGGTCATGTCTCGAGATCAGAATGCAGGATGAATTCACAATGTGAGGATTGATAATAGTACCTTCGAGAGGGTGGAAGAGTTTAAATATTTGGGAATAACTTTAACAAATAAAAATTTTATTGCGGAAGAAATTAAGAACAGATTGAAGCCAAGAAATGCTTGCTATCATTCGGTGCAGAATCTTTTGTCTTCCAGGTTGCTATCCAAAAATTTAAAGATCACGATATATAGAACTATAATTTTGCCTGTTGTTTTGTGTGGGTGTGAAACTTGGTCGTTGACACTGCGGGAGGAAAGGAAGCTGAGGGTGTCTGAGAACATGCTGTTGAGGAGAATATTTGGACCTAGGAGGGACGAGGTAACGGGGGAGTGGAGGAGATTGCATAACGAGGAGCTAAATGACTTGTACTCCTCACCCAATATTGTGCGGGTGATAAAATCGAGAA
>Ga0123355_10011942_pt1 | contig 13422 bp, 8 predicted proteins | sample TergutEmb28metaG_3_FD_89872 | JGI IMG/M metagenome (GOLD analysis project Ga0123355, IMG submission 89872) | Embiratermes neotenicus P1 segment gut microbial communities from Petit-Saut dam, French Guiana - Emb289 P1 | ecosystem: Host-associated > Arthropoda: Insects > Digestive system > Gut ...
TGTAGTACACGGCTTGCCCGCCCGCAGCTGGCCCGTTATAGCATAAATACAAAACCCGTGACGGGCTCGGTGTCACCTCGTTCCGTTTCGCACACGGCACGTTCTAACGTAAATCAGGCCTAATGGAATCTAAACAGGCACAAAGTCAACAACAGTGGAAATGTATGCATCCATCACTGGTTCTGACGACCACAAAAGGAAACCTATTACTGAAATATTAACATACCTTACAGAAATGCCTGTTAGGTGAGAAAACTAACTTTACTCGCAGTTACAGCACAGACTTCGTCAAAATTCTTGAATTCCGAAATGTTCTTCACTTCCTGAAACGGGTTACAATCACAACTGTCAAAAAGCTTTTACCATAAAATATGGAAGTGGTCCATGTGCATAATTAGCGCCACGCTATGAAAACGAGTGGTGAGAAGAGGTACAGCCTTACGCATTCTTAACCTTGGCACTATACAGTATGTACGTGAGTGGTGAGCATCACCTGCATTTACTGGCGACGAGATTTGCTCAGATCAACTCACCTACGGACTCAACCATATTGCATAAGACTTCTTTCTGCAGTATTCCCTCCCCCAAGTCACGGTTCATCCATGTATTAATTACTCCAGATATCTCTTTGATCCGCCGCAACGCTGCTCGTTGCGGGCGAGTAACTAACCACACCCCACTCAGAGTCAAAGTATGTAAAGATCCCTCTCTCCTCTTGTACCAACCCAGGTTATGAAGCTTATGAAACTACATAAATACAACCCTAAATCACATAGATTAACCTGCACGCCGGATGTTGCAGCATTTCAAATTGCTTCACGGCTCTCCATGTATTTCTTCTTACTCCTCTTCTACTTGTTGTTGTTCTTCTTAATTCCCCCTACTGTCCGAAGTGTACATTCGCCTCCTCAATGGCCTTCTTATATTCATTCCTATTTCCAGATGTTTCCCCCCCAATCCGAAATTCCTCCCTTCTCAATATCTGTCCAAACGCACTCCTTAAACCCAGATCTAGATCCTCCTCTTGTCCTTACACCCTCAGGTTGACTACCGACAATTTGCTCCAACTTTCTGGTGTCAGCTACCCGATTAATGTGACCAATCCAATTCAGTCCTCTCACTCTTATGGGGCTGACAATGTCAATCTGTACACAGATTTTGTAATTCGTAATTGCATCTGATTCTGTAATGGCCATTGCTATAAACAGTTCCAAAGATTCACTTAAGGATTTTATCTCAGATACCCCGAAGCGCAAACAAACATCTTCCTTGAGGGTTCAAGTTTCTGCTCCATACAGGAAGACGGGTCTAACTAATGTTGCATAAATTCTTATCTTCTCATGTCTGGGGATGATAGGAGAAGTACAAAATATGCTCTATTCGCATTGTTTATTCTTCTTTATAGCTCTGTTCTTATGTTAATAGCATTTAATAATGTTCCCAAGCCATGCATATTCCTCGACAATGTCCAAGGTGTTCCGGTTCTCCTTGCTTTCCTTGAATTCTGTTTTCCGTCCATTTATCGTCAATCCCACTCTATGTATAGAGTTTGCAAAGCAGTTAAACACTTCTTGCACAATTTCATAGCCGTGTACCAAAACATCTCAATGTATTTGCTCAGATCCATTCGTTAAAACGTGTATAAAGTAAGCCTATTCTGGAAGTTCACTAACATTATAACACACGGCTAACTTCAGGTGGCGATGTTGCGGTACCTGCGATCTGAGCGTACGTGTATGTATGCTAGCACTGGCATGGCCTACGGCAGACTTTGTCCGAAGACAAAATACAACACCGATATGTACAGTCAGATTCAAGGTAAACGCCAGCATTCATGATAAACAGCTGAAACACTTTCGTGGAGGTGGGGGGGGCTATGTCTTCTCCCTTCCGCTCATTTTTGGGCTACGAAGACAAAAAGCAGCAATTAAAGTAACTTAGTTTTTTAGCGCGACTCTACCTACAACGAACAGATCGACATCACTTAATATGGACATCCACTAGTTGCTGCCACTACGTCTGCCGGGAAAGTGCATTGCAACTGACAAGTGTTTGAAATAACCGTGGATAAATGAAGCCAGTGCACACACAATGTAATGAAGGCCACTCAAACACGTCAACCCTAACTTATCCACCTTGCACGAAGTCAAGGTCATTAATATTACACAATCTGCTATGACATGTATATAAGGAAGTACACGTGTATATATTTACTCCATACTCCATGGTGCAGAGTCCTCCTTGAGAAGCTAAACGCTTGTCAGCCAGTCAAGAAATAACCCGCATTTTATGGAACCCGGCGGTTCATTACCGCGTTTACGCAACATGTTACTATCCTGAGCCAGGTCGATCCAGTCCATGCCCCCACATCCTACTTCCTGAAGATGCATCTTTATATTATCCTCCCAACTACGCCTCGGTCTTCCAAGTGGTCTCTTTCCCTCACGTTTCCCAACCAAACCCCATAAATGTAAATATGTATGTATAAACCTATACTCAGAAGAATGTAATCAACGATGTCTAAATTTTCCTCGAAATGTTAAGTGTTTCTGTTAAGATGCATTTTGTTAGCTAATCACAGCAATAATTCCGGAATCTTTCAGGCTACCTTTGAACCAAACGTGTTCGAAATTAATACACACAGCCTGTACGAAAAGATCACTGCGCATTAAGAAAGGTAGGCCTACTTGTTTTTGCTCATCCAACTGCGGAGCACAGAACAAACATAAGAAAACTCTAATTCTGGCCAAAAAGTATCTTCTCGAACAATAAGGGTCGAACATGAAGCCAGCCTACATGACTATGACGTAGTATACAACACAACCTTAATAAACAGGCCTAAATACGTCAATTATAAATCCTCCACTGTCTGCAAACGCCACTGATGGCAGTCGGGTTGCAAGTACGTAAATACAGCAACCATGCAACATTTGTCTACCTACAAGCACTGTTCCCAACTCGCGATGCCGCTACTTTCGCAGCAAACCGACTTTACCATGACCTTGGTTCGCTTGCAAGCCACTAACCTCCCATCATACAATACAAGTACTATCACGAACAATCAACAGACCACATCGGCACACGAAATGTTTCCATCACTTCCCAATAGTGAATTTTCTACATTAAAATCTCACTACGTTCCCATCTGTGACAATACTTGCTGCAGTACAAGCTGTGCCAATCCTCTCACTGTGTAATTCTCTGTGAAAGTTTTATAATTTATATTGTCAGATGGCTTCAGCGGTCAAAAGATGGCAGCACAGGATTTCCTACGAAATTTAAAGAACGAAATTTTTACAGCAGAAAATGGTGGAGTTGCAGCGAAAATGTTCGTTTCTAGCTTAAACATAACGACGGTGCTTCAATTTATCTTACATCCATACAATGACTCACAAAAAGTCTGTCCCTACGAGCTTATGAAACCAAAATCTTGCAAGTAACGTTTCTCCTACGCTCGCCTCCTACGAGCAGAATAAACTGAGGTTCGGTTCTCGGCAACAGCAAGCGATTTTTCTCATCTCTGAAACTTCCAAACCGGCTCTGGGGCGCACTCAGTCTCCCATCTACTGGGTAACGGAGGTTCTTTCACACGGGGTAAAGTCTTCGGAGCATGACGTTCACCACTAAAGTTCATCCAGTGACCAGGAAAAGAGTGAGTGGAGTATTACCTCTACTCCGCATTACGCCTTCATGCGGTGCCATCCACAACGGTTCTGACTAGTGCACATCCTCCTATGCAATTAGCATCGGCAAACTCTCGGGAGCAAAGAGGCCGGGGCGTGAGGCTCACCACTCATCTGTATCTAGCGTCGAGGTGAAGAATACGTGGAGCTATACCCTCACTCCCATACGCCTTCACGGCGTGCAGAGGAGCAACTTCTATTGTGCAAGCATGATGTCTGAACCTCTCGAACGTTCCTGACTTAAGCCAAACATTTCCACCTGTTACTTAAACAACGACAGAGAACTATTAAGTGACCCATTCATTAGATCAAGCACTAGTATCCCAATCCCCCCCCCCCAATCTATTCGGCATGATATTCAACAGCTGCCCTTCTGCGTTTCAGTGGGACATCAACCCGCGATTCATTCAAAAAAACAATCACAACAATTATTTCCATATAAAGAATATTTCTCAACAACTCCAAACATATTTCACGCTACAGAAAATGGCAGTTTACGCTCACTGCGTAAGATCTAGCCTTGAAATTATTTATACGTAGTTTATTTAACGACCTTGGCGTCGAAAGGTAGAAGGTTAGTTACTGAATAATGTAGTGGGAAGAATATCTCGCAAAGCAGCCGTTACCTAATTGAAGCATTATACCAGAACTTCCCTGGAGGGACTAGGCAAAACCACAAAAATAGAATGGTGGGTGTCAAACAGGCACCTCCCAAATACAAATCAGACATGCTACGGTCATCAACAAACACGACTCATGCTCAAGACCACAGCTGTGCTCAGCGTCATTCCATGGAGCAGAGAACTTCAGACGGCAGCATACTCGAACAGGACGTCGAGGTACTTCCCGCCTTTCGTGCGACCCGGAAACTCATTACCATTTTCACCAGATAGGGTTAATTCATATCCGGACAAGCATGCAGACAAAAGCCTCTCTATTAAATTGTTCATTCATGACACCAACAAATGCGCATTTTATTATACAAATACCCTTTAAACAGAACTCACTGCACATCATTTCACAAGGATCGAAGATGAATTGTCTGTACACGAAGAAAACCTACAACATAGCAACATACAACGCACAATGGCTGAACCATATTTAATAAAAACGCCATAATAAATATTACCGTTTTATTGTTTAATTGTTATACTAACAAAAATACTGATTTAATCACAGCTGACATCCACATTGGCTGCCACAATACTGCAACACACTATGAATCACTTTTGTCATTACAAATACAATTTTCTCGGCAGATTAAAAAAAAAAAAGACTCAAATATCAAATTTCAAAGACATCCATCCAGTGGCAGCGGACAGACGAGCAACCATGAAAAGCAAACAGTCCCTTTAAAAAAGTCGGCAAACGCGCCTTAAATAACGACATTTGACCACGACACATCAATATTTTACCCGTACAGTCACTCTGCTTTGCCTTACGTGCTCTCCATCTGCAACTAGTTCTCTCGCGTAAGTGATATGTGGCAGCCGTAATACGAACTAAAGAATACACTAAATGTCTGGTTATTAGCGTTATATATAACTATGTCTTAAAACTGGTTCAATCGTTATCGTACTTAACCAGTTTCCAATTTACGACAAAATGACAATATCTTGTGCCTTAAAAGCGCGTGTACTGCAGTACAGAGAGCCACTGTGTCCACAAAGACAACATGGTTTCCTACCGCACCCAGTTATACAACTACTTAAGGTACAAAAACCTGGTGCCGTGGGAGCATTTCAGAAGAACTTCCGACATCTGCCACTGCTGTGTGTCACAACACAAGCAACAAATTGTGATATTCTTTAAAGATCGCCCATTTCACATTCCCCCACTCCTTTCCATCATAGGCGCAATTTCGGGGGGGGGGGAGACAGGCAAATGCCCTTCCTTCCAACGTTTTCCTACCTAAGTATAGCTTTTGGCTACTGAGTCTAGGAGGGGCAAATAAAAACAGAAATATTTTCGAAACGATTATTTGGGTGCTATAAAGACACCAAAAAAACTGAAAAATCTACGTTTCACGTGTCGCTGAATAGAGGCATCTCTGAGTCTTCACGCCTTTCCAAACGAAGAGAGGTACTGTAAATTCTCAGTGTTCTTTGCCTAAGGTCACTGTGTATGAAGGACTGGTTCAAACCAATCTTCACCCTCTTTCTATCTTGACCCCTTCGTAAATTAAATTCTCAAATTTCTGGTTTCAGCATTCTGCTCTACTTCTGAGGCACTGCTCACGGTGGCCACCTCCCATCGAAGGAGCGACACCGTCTAGCAGTCCTGCAGATGTCACTGGATGCCACAGTACAAAATGCAACGCTCTTAACAGTGAATGCTGACGATAACACAGCGAACCATCGCGTTCCTGGACTTTAGCTATAGTCCTGTACTCCGAACAAAACGCGCTTCGGAAACTGGATTCGTTTACGTGCTTTGGAGAAAAAATGGAGAGGCAAACTGCTCAGCCAGAACCGTTAGAAACAGCAATATCAATCACCGTCCGTCTGACACAACCGCGGCAGCAGTCCATCAAGTCAAGTGAATCTTAAAACCCGGTACAAACACTATACTTGAGAGGATTTCATTTGATCACCTGCCAACAACATACAATACGGTCTGTACACACAACACCTCTAATAACACCGCCTTCAGTCCGTGCAGACTTTCCATATATCAAACGAACTCTGAAACATTCTCCAAAAGACAGCTGTCTGAAAACGTACAGAACTGTGACAGAAAGTGTAACTGATCAAGTCACATTACAGCGTATCGTCACTTAATTCAACTCCCTGAGCACTGTTACCGGTGGTGTAATCAAGATGCGTACGACAGCATGGACATGTATCTCTGGCGAGGGAAAGAAAAGTGTTAAAAACAATGTACATCATTTGCAAAGCATTCCCTGGAAGACCCAAGAAAAGGGTGATTAATATTGATGTGGGTCCAGATAGTGAGGATATGGGATGTAAGATACTGAATCAATAACTAAAGAATAAAAACCAACTAGATGCCACGCATTGTCTTATTGTACTTCTTATAGGTTCAACATGTTTCGGGCACTACTATGTCCATCATCAGGAGCTCGCGACTATAATGTTGATTACCACATTGGTCGTTTCGTTCTTGGCTTGCTGTGTGTTGGAGGTTAGGTGCAGTCAGACTGGAGTAGTGTCCAGGCTGCAGCCCGGACACTATAGTCGCGAGCTCCTGATGATGGACACAGTAGTGCCCGAAACACGTTGAGCCTATAAGAAGTACAATAAAACAATTCGTGTCATCTAGTTGGTTTTTATTCTTCACTTATCACAATGATGCACGGTCCAACAGACATCAAATACTGAATCACTGTCGAACCTTTGATTCTACCATCCAATTGTAAACCACTCACATGTTCGCTTAGGGTGCTCAGCGGAAAATCAAGCCCTCTGAGGCACAGACAAATCGTAGAGTTAATGCGCAAACACAGCTGCTCGTTATTGAAGAATGCCGGCGGACTTAACGACTTCAGACGTACACAAATTTCCCTAGAATCTAGGAGCCTCCTCGGGGCTCTAGGCACCAGAAGCACTGTCGACCCACAGATTACGCGCTCTGGTACAAAGCTCAGTCGCTCGGGCGACCAGGTGAACCCGTGCTCCAACTGTGGCCAAATTTGTACTGTATACGAGTATAATCCATGACTACACCTAAATGTATTATAAGTTTATGTCATATATACTTTTGCCTCTCGTGAAACTCGGTCTCTCACGCTCAGGGAGCAACTCAGGCTTAGTAGAGAGTGTTCGAAAAGAGAGTGCTGCGGAAGATATCACGGTCTAAGAGCGACTAGGTAACGGGAGAGTTGAGGTGATCGCATAATGGAACGCTTCATCAGCTGTTCGCACCAAATATAATTCGGGTGATCAATCAAGAAGAACGAGATGGGGGAGTGATGTGGCACATATTGGGAGGGGGAGGGGGGTGAGATGCATACAGGATTTTAGTGGGGAAACCTGAAGGAAAGAGGTCACTCAGAAGGCAATCGCGTAGACGGGAAGGTATAATTAAATGCGTCTTAAATACATAGGATGGGGAGGTCAAGACCTAGACTATATGTCTCAGGATGCGGGTAGTGTCTGGTTCTTGTAAGCGTAATAGACAGCCACAGGGTTCCACAGAAAACGGGGAATTTCTTGACTAGCTACCGAACGATTTGCTCCCCCCCCCCTCCCCCCCAAAAAAACTATGCTCCATTGAGTCAGTTATTTCTTGTCTCAGTACCAGTCTTAAATGGGTACAGACACCTGCGCAGCAGTACCTTCTGTCGACCTGAAATATAAACAAGAGTGAAGAGTTCACGCCGTCAACACAGCTATTTATTATGTTTTATCAAGGAAATCGCCTTAACAATACTCTGACGTATTTCGAAAGCGTACTCTCTAACAAACTATCGGAGAACTACACCGAACAACGTATTACTTGGCGTCAACGCCACATTGTAGTCTATTGTTTATTCCAGCGACGCCACAGTATCTCAGACGACACAGCATCGAACGCTTAGAAGTGTGCGTGTAATACCAGTTTGTGGAGTGTGAACAGCGTAGTTCGTACAGCGAAAAGCTACAGGTCTGACGGTCCACACCACATCTGGAACCCAACCAGCTTAGCGGCCGGAGCGTCAAGTTCATCACTCACCTCCATCCGAGGTTAAGAATAAGTGGAGCTATATTACTACTCCACTCTACGCCCTTATGACGTGAAACGGGACTTTATAATACCAAGAAATCAGAAACAATGTGGCCTAATCTGTGTACGGCCCCACTAACCTCTCTTTTTCTACGAAAGACTGACAAAGACTTGCCAGGAGTCTGTGCCTCGGCCAAGATTCGAGCTGGTCACCCCCCTATACATGTCAGAAGCATCAACCGCTTGAACCAACTTCATACAGTGAGTTCTGTCATGACGCGTGTTCAGTGGCTACAACGCGAATGATGAATAGGTGAGCGCCGTTTATTTGACGCGCACTTGCGCATAAGCGTAGTGGCTGTGACGCGACTTGAGCGTCAAGTGTGACGATATTGCACCCCATTTTCTTCCTCCATAACCACCATTCTTTTCGTTACGCGATTTTCTACAGCACAAGGTCTCACAAGAATGCAACTACCGCGTTGTAGCAAGACTGACTATACCGCCAAATATTATACGCCTACCGACTGTAAAGTTCACCCTAAAAGGGCCATGAAGGGCCAGAGGGGTAGTAGAGGTATAAATCTACTCTCTCTTTAACCACGGTGCTACATGTGTGTGGGTGGATAACACCACGCCCCGGCCGCTTTAGTCCCGGGAAATACACCAGGTAGACATTTCACAGGAGGCTGGGTGGGCTCTAGGGGGCGGTATGGACGGGGTACGGAAAATCACGCCCGTAACAGGATTCGATCCCCGTACCGTCCAGCTCATAGTCGAAATACCAACTACGCTATCCCAGGTCTCATTTACGGACTGTGCGAGGTTCAAAAACGTGTAAGGACCGGCGGACACAGGGCCACAAGTTGCACACTGCAAGCCTGCATTCCTACACCAAAGAGATTCAGATTTTCAGTTTAACATCAACTAAAGCTCGGCGCCTGAAAGGACACATTCGATACACGTCACAATTAAGGAAGCCATAAATGTAGTAGCTGTACACGGTACTGCTGTTGTCTGCAGCAGAGGAACATGAATGCGAAAAATGTGCCACTGGGAAACTAAATAAATGTATATTTCGGACTGGCGGCGTTCGGCACTTCCGTATCGCGAACAAAATACACGTTAACACCGCGGTGCACGCGGACTAACATACCCTGCTCACTCTACTTAAATTGTCGATATTGACATGAAACCAACCAATGCATACAAACATTTAAGGGTATATTATATTACAAACACAGTAAGCCTCCTACACGTACATGTTTCGGCCACCCTCGTGGCCATCCTCAGGGAGGTATCTTACAAAGGACATATTACAATAACTTTAAGAACCAATATATAAATGCAGAATGGTTAAAAATATGTATTCAAATGTAAAATAGATGTAAAATTTGTGCTAAAGTAAAGTGAGGAACGAATGTTCACGTAGCTGTTGTATAGTATGGCACAATCCAAGTGAGCAGTGCTGATGTTCTTAGGTCGGCAGGCCCTGCTGTGCTACTTAATTATATTATCAGGCATGGGTTCCTGCAGCCGGCTTCGAAAAACGCGTTGACCAAGTCTTGTAAGAAGGAAATTAAAATTACATACGTACTGTGATAATGAGCCGTTAACACAGAACACATCTCCGACAGGACAGCACAGCTGACACATTCAGTACAGCAGCAGTGTTGTGTTATTCTTTGTCGGCTTTGTATAGTAATAAATTAGACGTGGGCCACTGCGAGGGCTGAACGTTTTCTGACGTCCTACTGATAAAAAGGGACGACCAACTCTTCTCTGAGGACGCCACACAGGCATGCCGACGATACACTGATATTCCGTCCACATTTCCACAGATCCCAAGCGCCCATCTTTATTGCGGGGGACAAGTTACGTGAACTTCCCACATTCACCACTAGCTGCGCCACTGACTGTACATTTATATTCTACGAGAGTGCAGGTTAACCTTGATCCGAACGACAGAAGTCCAGCAGGAATGCCAACACGACAAAGTAAACCAACTTGCAGTCAAGCATATACGCGCACAACGAAATGAAACAAAGCTGAACTGCAAGATAAAGACAGACATAACAGTGCAACAACCGTCTGCTTATAATCCTTAAATATAACGCAAGCTGCCTTTTAATTGCGTACTTAGTAACATGCACTGTGCCCATCTCCACACAGTCCCTTTAACAAGAGCTGATAGTTTAGAAACCATTCACATGATTTTGTTACTAGAATAAAACCGGTAACTTCATCGTGGAAAGGACCTTGAAGAGCTAATGGTCGCTCAGCTAGTGAAAAAGTACCCCACTATTTATGGGATCAGAAGGTTTATTGTCCTCTTCCCTTTAGCACCGCGCCACTGGCCCGATCATGAGCCACACGAATGCAGACACACACACACACACACACACACACACACACACACACACAAAGCCGCAGATACCTGCACATATGTACATACACAAGCCACACAAACACCACATGCACTTAGCACATACACAAAAACGCACACACCACACGTACACATATGTATATACGCAAACACACATGTTAACATACATATGTATTACACACCTATATATATATATATACGCATACACATGTCGACCTGCACATACATATATACACATACACAGACATACGTATATACACATACACACGTGTAGACGAACACACATATACCGACATATGTATTACACACCTATATATATATATATATATATATATATACGCATACACATGTCGACCTGCACATACATATATACAATTACACAGACATATGTATATATGCAAACACACATGTACATACAAACATACATATATTAACACAGATATATACGTATATACACATTCGTACATACACATACAACCACGTGCATATACACATGTAAATACACACGTATGTACATATACACGCGCGCGCGCGCGCGCGTCACCACCCTATGACTTACACTTCGCTTATTATTCGCCTCCTACCTACGCCAGGATCTTCCAAGCTATCCCTTCCTTTCATGTCTCAACCCAATCCGATAGTGATTACGCATTTATCATCTCCCCTTGCATGCTGTACGCTCCGCCCAGCTCATCTCCACCACAGCCACACTCATTAACAACCAGTCTCTCGTTACGTCGTCCGCTCTGAGGTCCAACTACAGCTCACTGCGCTGCAACTGTCCCCGAATGGGAGCGGTAGAACAAATTTCACATCGCCCAGCACGCAGACTAGAATCATTACCAGTGTGACACATTTTAATCTTCAGGTTAAGCTACAACGATTACGCGAGGGATGACTCATTTCTGAACCGGAATTCGCCATTTTTACGCAACACCTGCTCACTCCTGTCATCCAGTCTGTACAAGAAACAAAAGCACAGCAGCAGCAACTGTGTCACCCTGTCACGCAACCCAGACGACCACAAGCTTGAACCACAAGAAGATAGGCGATGAACGTACAACAAACAATGAGGCGCGTTCGTACAACCATTGTTGCAGCGGAAAAGCATTAAAGTATTAAATATTCTGAGTGTTTGTTTGTAGTCCTAGGTAGACCGCACGCAATGCGCATGCGCCGTATTGTCATCTGTGGCCTGTCTGGCTCTACCATATTGTTCCATATTATCTCATAAACGGAATACCTTTCGGGAAAAAAGTTACTGAACACAAAATGTGTGTTCTGATTTTCTCTGCAACTTTGAAACATTTTTCATTCTAAGAATAATTCATCAAGATTCTATCATAAATGCACATAGGTATTCACGTACAGCAGCCATTATTCTTGTCAGATTGTAATTGAGTCTGCTCGACAGTTTCGAAAATGCTCAAATATCAAATTTCATGAAAATCCGGCTGCTCCATGCGGACAGGTAGCCACGTCAAAGCTAATAGTCGGGTTTCGTCGTTTTTCAAACGCGCCTAATAAACCCAATTTCAAGCACAGTAAGAAGCACACGGAATTAGCCCCTCTCTCCTCGTTGTTCGCAGATGACGGTTATAGAAAGCATGCAATGGCATTCTGGCCTTCAAAGTCAACATCCATCTCAACAGATTATGACAGTTGCATTGCTATATCCTAATTGCCGAATGTGTGTATTGGCAAATTTCCATATGCTGCACTCTGTGCGCATATGAGAAACTTCTATATTATTTAACGATACAGCGATACCCAACATGTTACACCTACACTGCACGTCTGACAATAAAGACAAACTATCAGAAACAAATGGATTTATGCTTTCACTGGGATACAGCGTTAATGCTGACCCCGCTTTGTGTCGTCCGCAGAACGTGTCACTGGGACGGGTCACCTCGACCTGGCACTTCACTGCCGGCCACAGTCTACGTTACGGCCTGCCTACGCGACTGATCTAAATATTGTCGCTCCTTACTCATTTCGACCCTGACGAAGAAGACAGCAAGTCCCTCCGAAACGTCGGCAACAAAATAACCCAACACCGCCGTTGTGTATTTCCTAAAACATGGGCCATATTAACAAATCACAAAGTTTCTAATAACACAGTATTCATTTCAAGGTCCTACACAGCGTTATGTATTACGCACACGCACAGTGACCCCGCAGGTATAACTGAAATTTATCGTGCTTCTGCACAATAAGTACTCTCTGTCCAGTTGCACTGCATCGTATCACCTGAGGTAACAAAAGATCGATGCAGCAGAAACCATTCAGTCACTGGTAAAGACGTGTGTCACAGTGACGCCGTAAAATGTTTCCATCTACGCACACCAGTTACAGATGCAATCCACACAAAACGATTACCACGTCAACACACACACACAGTGGCAAAAACAAACAGCTCAAAGTGGGGGCAAAGTAACTTGCAGGTGGGAGTTTAAAGGATCTTCCGGGACAACACCTATCCTCATTAAACTCGTGGTTACCCTCAGTCCCTCCAGACACACTCTCGTACAGCACCTCGAAGTATACCACAGACGCCGCCTCCTTCCCCACACGTCCTTCCTTCCCAATTCACCGCCCCCCCACCCCCCCCCCCACCCCCACCACAACACCCTCCCCCCAAACACCACTCCCACACAACAAACCACCCCATAAAACCAAACAAAA
>Ga0123355_10011943_pt1 | contig 13421 bp, 6 predicted proteins | sample TergutEmb28metaG_3_FD_89872 | JGI IMG/M metagenome (GOLD analysis project Ga0123355, IMG submission 89872) | Embiratermes neotenicus P1 segment gut microbial communities from Petit-Saut dam, French Guiana - Emb289 P1 | ecosystem: Host-associated > Arthropoda: Insects > Digestive system > Gut ...
GGTTTCCGCCTGACCCGCATTTTGGTTTTTTTTTATGAGGGGGTAAAATGTGGCTTTGTAAACGGCCGTATCTCACGTTCTTAAGTTAAAGAATCCTGTTTAGTAGTACCCCACCCCCCCCCTTTTTTTTTTAATTCACTTTTTGTTAGCAGGCTCTCGCAAGCCATTCTGTCAAAAGTGGAATGGCTTGTTTTCTGTTTTTTGTAAGCTACGTATAGAGGAGACAGGTCAGTCAGTGAAAGGTTTTATATGCTGAGTTTGATGGTGAAATGTGTTCAGGACACACCTGAGCATGCCGGTTGGACCCATTTAACATTCAACAGCTGTGTTCATTTTGCGTTAATGGTTCCTAGCCTCTGTATTGCCGTGAGCAGTTGAACTAAAAAAAAAATGCTGTATTTGAATTGCATTGTGCATTTTTGGTGCTATACTGGTATCTGTAGAGACTGACGTGTGTATTGACAGTTAGTGATAACATGAATGAAGATATCCTCTTAAATACCATCCAATTTTATGAAACGAGTGGCAGTAGGCTTGACAGTAATTGGTGTAAGCTTACGGTTTGTGTTCGATTTGAATTAATGTTGGCCCATGAGATCATTGGAATGTGTAGTTATTTTCATTGCTTTCACTGATCCAAGCTGTACTATCATTGAAATATTCGATGATAATGAACAGTGGATTGAAATGGGTAAGAGATGTGGAAGTGATCAGAATTGGCCCAGCTTAAGGTACTCTGCTCACAATAATATCATGCCCACTATTGGAACAGTGACTGTGCAGGACTAGCTCCATTGTTTGCTGTGCTGTGCTGTGCTGTGCTTTGCTTTCGCAGTTTATGTTGGTAAAAGAGAGAATGGTTGCAGCTTATTCAGAAAGGAATCTAACCAAGCATATACAGGTATGGGCATGCTTGACCCACATCATACAGTGCAGTTTAGTCTGTGTGAGTAGCATTATTACCACCAAGGTTGGGAATTATTGAAGAAAAAATTCACTTACAAGAGTTTTATACCTTACTTGCATATCCTGTCCTTAATGATTTATTGTATGTGCAAGCAGCATTGCAAAATAACAACCAGAATTGTGGTTGGTACATGGCTAGTTTCTCAACCACAACAGCGGTACCACACACACGGCTGATTTCTCCAGCAGAATTCTTTCTGTTCCCAAAATTTAAATTTACTTGTAAAGGATATTGTTTTGACTCAATTGAGGAAATACAAGTAGTAATGCTAGAGCAACTAACCGAAAGGTCATGGAAATGGTACATAGAATGCTGGGAAGAAAGGGCCATTTCATGTTATTAGTGCCGAAGAGGCTGTTTGCAAGGGATGATGTTCATTAAAATTACATTGTGCATTGTTCTACTTAATCAATCTGAAAACTTCTTGAACTGACCTCACATAGGTACGAGTATATCGGAGGAACGTGCTACCTACATCATCAGGATAGATGTGTGCCTTGTACCATGAAGATGGAGGCAGCAGGTTCCTTTCATAGTCATTCCTGTGAGAATTTCATTTCATTTATATCCTGCTTATTTACACATTAGTAGTATTTTAGGATGAAAGTGTTCTTGGCCCGAAGGACAGATTCTGTGTATTTTGATTGTACTGTATTTATGTATTCATGTATTTATGTTAGTAGGTGTGGACTTGTATACTGGTTGTAATGGGAGGAGATAAAGTGAGAAATTTTATAGGATATAAATTACGCGCGTGTGTGTGTGCGTGCGTGTGTGTGTGTGTGCGCACGTGTGTGTGTGTGTGTGTATATATAAAACTCACAGTAACTGAAACACATACACCAACACACAGTGCACTGAGGCTGTTGAAGGGCATAACCAACTTGTCACGCGCACGCGCATGACAAGTTGGTTATGCCCTTCAACAGCCTCAGTGCACTGTGTGTTGGTGTATGTGTTCCAGTTACTGTTGAGTTTAATACCCATCTGTCCTGGAAAGTAGTTAATTTTAAACACCAGCATCATTAAAGGGTTAAGGAGCTTGACCATGTGTAATCTGAAGATGTATGCAACATTTCAGCATGTGTTACACGTGGGTTTTGAATGTTTGTGTCTGTGTTAATGTCTGTTGTGACAACATAAGAACCTGGAATTTACAGGGTGTGTCTATCAACACGAAAAAAATTCACAAGGAAGGGGCAGTAGAAGCATGATTATTATTTGACATTGCCTACACCCTTTTGTATAGTCTCCTTTGTGTACTGTATATGATAACGTGTGCATACATAAAACCATTGCTACTTGGAAATCAGCGAGACTGTTTGTGCATTCTGGCCATTTATCATCGGTGTTCAGATATGAATTACCGTATATTCTTGAATCCAATCCGCACTAGTTTTTGCCGATTTCTTAAACGAAAAAAAGTTAGTTTGCGGTTCTAATCCGCACCTTTCCTTCATCCGCCTTCAGAAGTTGCACGGTGGGTGTCGGCTGCATGGAAAGCCATTCCGGTGAGCATTATCATCAGATCTTTCAAGAAGTGTTGCATAAGCAATGCTTTGGATGGATCTGAAGTTGAAATTCTATGGGAGGACGATGAAGATAAAGATGATAGTGACTGGGTGACGGATAACGGTTCAGTTATGAGCGCTGATGGCGAGTCTTGTGAATAATAAATTATAAATATTATATATTATATAATATTATAAATAATAAATAAAATAATAAATTATTGTATTGTGTTGTTGTTACGGCATATACAGCGGCTCTATCATTTTTCCAAAATCCAGCTCACGATCGCGAATCTAAACCGCATCTGATTTTTTAGCCCTCTGAAACTGTAAAAAGGGTACGGATTATATTCGAGAATATATGGTAAATTATGCATGCAATCTGGCTGTTTTTGACCAGTAGTGGTGCGTGTATGGAATATATTAGACAGCCGTGTTTCAGCTTGTTTCGTGTGAACACTGTGTCATCTGTACTTAACCGTGGGTACCCATGTGCTGGCTGTAATTTAAACCAAAGCTGCATAATTCTGACTGTGGGCAAGGTGATAATGTGCCAGTGTCATTGTCTTAAGTTTTCCAGTTTGTGTTTTCAGGTTCCTGTTAATGTTTCTAGTTTATTGTGAGATATCACATAGGGTGCAGACAAGTTTTTGATTTTGTAAAAATAATGTGTTGCTTCTTCTGTTTCAGATTTTATTAGAACTGTTAGAGAATCCATTTGGCAAAGAATGGAGCCATGTCACGATTTGGATGGATGGATTTTTTTTAATTGTGAAGGAAAGACGAGATTTCCTGATGAGACGTGACCTGATTAACCCAGTCAGTTTGAAGAACTGTGGGAGAATGAAGAGCATGAATTGCCACATTCTAGAACCAACCCCGGACTTGCCACCATCTGCTTATCAGTGAAACAAAATTAACATATATAGTAAGATAGTTTATTATTTTTTTATTGTAGTGTGGCGATATGTTTAGCTATGCTGTCAATTTTTCAAATTGTATCATATTTTTTTTTATTATTATTATTATTATTATTATTATTACAATTAGCTTCTTTTGAATTGCACAAGAGTTTAGAATGGTTGATAATATGGGAAATGCATGCCAAACTTTCCATGGCATTAGAAGCAATATTCACTTGCTCTTGAACATTAAATTATAAAATACCATTCATGGCAGTAAGGTATGGTGTAGCATTCAGTGCCATATATGGAACATATCATCATTGAAGGACAGAATATGTTGTCTTCTAGTACTTCTTTTTGTGCTAATTCACTACAAATGCCGTGACATCCTCTTCAAGTAAGGGAAATAGTGGTTCCTTGTTTAAAAATTTCAAAATTTCTGGAAAACAGTTTTGCGGTACAATTTGGCTTCCCGTCGACTAACCTGCAGTTGATGTTTGAAACTGGTATGTAACACCCATAGTGAATTGAACTGGTGCGTTGTGTCGACCTTTTATCCGCTATACGTTGCCGTACCTTACACTTCAGAATGTAGCACAGTTTTCTTAAGACAGCATATTCCTTGCTGAGAACAGATTTTGTATTTGAAGTGGTCAGTTTTTCTTTCCCTTACGGATGATTTTCTCTCGTCAGTGTAACATATAAATGCTTCATGAACCTTTGCAATGTTGTAGGATATTGGCGTGAGTATTACGTGGTACAGTTAAGGAATAGATCAGGGAGTGACTTGCAGATATGGCTAGTTTTGATTTGGATGCATCACGGCCAAATTGTGATAGGAAGTGCCAGCTTTAATTCCTGCAATGCCAAGCCACCATTTTAGCCCGAACACCTCGTATTTAATCGGTAAATTGCATGACTTGAAACATAAGGAAATAGTTCCCCCCAAATGGTTGGCTGTGTGGTTCATCTAAGGTGCTGACAGATTTTGTATGCTGTAAGATGTGTAAATTTGTGTGAAGGTTGAAATTTTCAGCCTCAGTACCACAGGCACATGCATAAGGTCCAGAATTTTGACTCATGACACTTATTGCACTTAATTTCATATTTGCTGCCAGTCGCAGAACTTCGGGTTTTGCCGATGCAGTACATGTGCTGGATAATATCCAACGTGCCGTAATGAGAACACGTTTCTAGATATCACCAGAATAGAATTTGTTTCATCCACAGTGCGAACTTTGAGCTGTGGCACATTCTCAGCTGTTTCTCACTAATCAAATTTATGCGTTCTTCGCAGAATATATACGCATGTTTGGTATTTTGTAGTTAATGGTGCCATGGAACATATTAGAACCATACAAGTGGAGTAAAGAAAAGTCTAATTAGGATAGGGTATGTTAACCCTTCAGAATATTAAAATGTAAATGCTGCTCTTCTGACATACCTTCCAAAGCTGAAACTCGAACGAGTTTAGTTTAATTTTGTACAGGTTTCTATTTGTCTCTGCTGGTACTGATACGAATTTTGTTTGCACCTGCACTGTACATGGGAATGGTATTGTTTCTTATTTAGAATAATCTTACAATGTTAATATCAAAATGTGAATTCTATGTTTGGTTATCAAAATTCTTTATCAGTCTGTTGTTTATAATCATTGTTTTGCAAATTACCAAATTAAGACTTGACTTTGTTATTACTGTAACTGACTTTTCATATGTGAAAACGGAATTTTGTTCACATAATCATGTCAGCTGTAAATGTAAACATTGGACATTTGTGTAACAGAGAGTTTGTCTTTATTCAGAATGATTCATCATTTGGCAGACTCTTTAAATTCTGTGGTGCTGAGGAGGTTGTAATTTACATGCAGCTGAGATCTCCTCAGTTCCAGAGACATGTTGCTGATCGAGTTGCCGGTACTGGCCAGAGATGCGTGGCCTTGTTTGCTGGTGGGGGGGGGGAAAAAAAAAAGCAGAACTGAAAATACCAAAATGGTGTATCAATGTTGTATGGAGATCCTAACAAAGCATACCTTTCATTTTCTCACATTCCAATCAAATGGCAACCATTAACTTTGTTGCCTTATAGTAATTTTTTTGGGGTTTGTGTTTCATATTTTTCTACGACTTTAACTGTTGTTAGTGCCGATTTTTCCAGTGTTGAAATTTTTTTTTATGAAAATGCCTATATCAGTAATACATGAAACGAGTTTTTAAAGTATTTCGTTCTTTTTTAAAGGACCTTTTTTTAGATATTGTGCCTTTTCATGATAATTCAAAGACAGGGAAATAATTATATATATTATAAAATAATAACCATGAAGCCAAATTTATCTCCTAGTTGCTAATTGTTTCAGTGTTGTAGCAGTTCAAAAATGTACATTAAGTTGATCTAGAATTGAGCCTAGTTCTTTATGTGACTACAGGTGTGGATGCTGATGGAGATATTTCACAACACTGATCCTGTAGTGAGAGGTTTTGATATTTCCGAATTAACCGAATCATGTTTGTAAATGTTACTTTTAACAAGACTTGAAATGCAACCTCCATTGGCTATTTACCATATGTTACTGTGGACTTTATTTTGTAAAAGTGAATATAGATTTTTGCATAATTTTCATGTTATAAGAAGCATTTAAAGTCGTAAGAAATCTGCGCAGATTTCTTAGTGGAAATCATAGCTTAAATTAAGGGTGGGTGTTTCAGTACACTGCTGGCTTTAAGCAGTGCGAAACTGATGGAGTATTAAGAAAACAGCTTTCAACCAAAAACGATACAAACCAGCTGTAGATTGTATAGTTAATTGGTAATTGTCTGAGAGATACCAACTTGCTGTTAAGTCATGATTGTTTGATAGAGAATTTGTTAATAGTATAAGTATAATTGTTTATCAGTTTTCCCAGAATCTGGTTTGTTGGTTGTGACACCCAGTAGCTCAGGTCTTTAGGTTGTTGCCATTAAGAAATCTGGTTCTGGAGTGATTATACCATTATCAACATGAATCTTTGAACCATCGGGTTTTCCTAGAAGTTAGGGCTAATATTCCCATAGTGCATGCATTGTATTACTGTATTGAGAAGTGCGGAAAAGATTTTACAATGTTAAAAACTGATGAAATTTAGTTTATTTTGGTACATCTGAATTTGATGGTGAGATGGTAACTATTTTTTAAGAATCACATTTCTCACAAAAAGAGTCCATATTGAATATTAAATAAAACCGTGTGTTGTATTTACATGAGTACGTGTTTCGTAAATAAGAGCAAGACGGAGAAAACAGAAGTACACACTTTTTTAGGGTTTTGACAACATTTACACAAAGAGACATTTGTTAGTTGAGGTGACAGAACTGTATTCCGCTATTCTCAAGTGTAAGAAATAATCACATAAGTAGACACTTGTGTGCAACTTGCAGCTTCATCTCAACAGATGATGGTGTGATTTATATATATATAAAAAGAAAGACTTTCACTGTGTGTTTCCACATTGTGAGGAACATTACAGAACACAGCTTTACAGGAAATGTGAAAGTTGCGCCTGTTTAATCTTGGTGCAAGAATTAGAATTTAGGATTAGTTAAGAAATTGTAGAAATAGTTTGTATTGTAAATGTAAATGTGAGTGGAATTTGGATGCCATTGCTGCTTTTCCATTAGATGTAGAATAGAAACATTGGACTATTGGTAGGATTAGTAACATTGTTTCTTTTTTAAAAACAAATTCTGACTGAGGTAGAAGAAGTTTGTAGGTTTTAAGGGGAAAAAGAAAAGTTTCACTTAATGTTCTAATGTGAAACTAAATATGTAGAACTTAGAGGTCAAGGTGATTCTTCAGTTTTATTGTACAATAGAATGTAAGTTCCCTGGCCTTTTCTTTCGTTACGTGTGTGTTGTTTAAGTTCGTGTCGGTAAATCTAAGAGAACTAGTTGTCGTGTTTGTCCAAATGTGTTGGTTTAATGTTTTCTGTGTGAAAGAAAAAAAAATCAGTTCGTAGTCGTGTTAGGTGTTACGTGAATGGCAACTGCAGGTTGCGTTAGAATAGGATTTGTAGTTTATAGTGTTTGAGAGGCTGAGTCATAGCGGTTGGGTGGGCAGTGTCTGGCAGGCAGCGATCATAATGGAGAAGAAAATGTGCCCCAAATATTGGTGAAGTTTAAGTGCCCTTAGTTTTTTTTTTCTTCCTCTCTACCACCTCATAAAGGGAAGTCCTAGTGTTTAAAATATGTTTCCAAAATGGGTGTAGCTGCATATAGATGTTCCTAAGAAGATGCTGTCTGTTCGGTTGGCAAGTTGATATTGATGTCATAATCATTCACTAAAAGATGTCTTTCTTTTATGCATAAGGCGAGCCTCCACTGTTCCCGTTGTATTCCTTTTTGTTGAATTAAGTTTATTTGGTTGGTTGCATGATCGTTCCTTGCAGTTCGTTTTAACCAAATGTTAGGATCTGAACACTGCCCTTTACTTTCGTGGTTATTGCTAATGATGTCGATATTGGATTGTCATATTGACGAGTCACAGCAGCATCCATAGTAGATGCACACAGCCTGTTTGAGTGTCCTTTCACTCACCGAGAATGCCTGAATTAGCAGGTGAACATCATAAGGACAGGAACCAAGCCATATAAAGAAGTGTAGTAAAGAATATTATTAAAAAGTATGATAATAACTACAAAAGAAAAGTTTATTTTGTTACACAACTTTTTTGTGAAAATAACATAAAAGTCTTTTTCTTGTTGTTGTGATGATAAAAATGTGCTGTGTTTTTGTAGAGTAGATATGTTCTCTCTGCTCTCCAAACAAAGAAAGGGATGAGTATAAAATATTGAGAGCATGCAAACTAGTGTGAGATGGATCAACTGCAGAGTTCTGTTTGATTGGGAAGGTCACATTGACTTGGAAGTGTTCTCCCTTCGTGATGTGCTACTGTCAAGTTCCTTGTAAATATTAACTAGAATGCTATGTTTCAGCCTCAAAAGTAGTTAGTTAGGATTTAAGTAAACAAACAAAAAAATTAAAAATAAATTTAGATTGTAAGAAGTGAATCCTTTGAGAATGCTGGATCCATGGACCGAACTTTGGTGCTGAAAAGCATGAAGGAGATCTCGGACAGTGTTAAGCATTCCAGTCTTCCCCACGTCCGAAGATACACCATCAAGCAAATTCCATGGTCCTGTTTTGTGTGCATGTACAGTGTTGAACAAAGTCAGAAAAAGACTGTTAGAAGTGAAATTAGGGAAAGGTACTCTGAATTTTAAAAGCCAAGGTGAAATTTGGAGTGAAGAAACTCATCATTTGAGAGTAGTGATGTCTGTGTCGCTCATTGGCTTTGAATTGTAATGTGGATGATGAGGTGGAACCCGCTTACAGACTGAAGTGGTGTATATTCAAGTGTATGGAGTTTCTTGTTAGTTAATTTTAATTGCCATGGAATGATGTAGCATCGTTCTGTTAAAAGTATTCCAGTATCTTTTTGAAGAATATTTTATTGCATAATCCTGAAAGTTGAAGTTATTTGTTGAATTGCTAGAAAGACAAAAAAAAGTGCTGCTAATTTGCAACAGTCACCTAGTTGACCAGGGAGACGTCTGAGAATATAGAGCGTGTTTGAGCTCATCCATTACACAGATTGTGTACCATATTAGGTTTACATGATGCATTGAATGTTGTGTGTGTATGTGAAAATACGTTTGTTAGTCAAAGATTTGGGTTGATTTTACCCTTAATGGTATTTGAGTTCAGTGCCTTTTAGAGAATTTTGAGGGGCAACTGTAATGCATACATTTGTGATTTTTTCATGGAGATTTTTTCATTAATTCATGATAAGTAATCAACAGAGGTGGGTTTGTTTGGAAGTATGGTGTGCTGTGAGTGGTAGCTGCTACATGTTATAAAATATGATCCCAAAGAATTTCCTTGCCTTGTTCACCAGGGTTTTATTGTATTGTATAATCTTCATATAGTAGATTAATTACATTGTAGGGAGAGTAAATCTGTTCATCACTGCTTTCTGTAATCTTTCATAGTCTTGTGATTGTAATTTGTGTCCTAGTTGTGGTGAATGAGCCGCTACACTTCTGACCATCACGGCCGTCTAGGTTACTCCTGTTGTGTGAGGCAAGTGGAATAAACTGGATGCATTTGTAATGTGGTACATGCAGCTATTCCAGTTAATTTATAAGAACTAATATCAGATTTTGAAACTGACATAACTGTCAGTAAGCAGTGATGATATTTTGTTAAAACATAGAATTGAAGTATATCATATCATATATATTATGATTGTCTGTGAATTGTTGTCAGTTGTAAATTTTGTATGTGAAAACTTCTTTCACATTTCAGTTAAAAATTGTCCTGGTTTCCATTGGCTTTTCATTGCAGTGCAGCATGATTTCATGGTAAATAATTGCTTACAGTTTTTTTGTCCACTGATTGGCTGCCCCCAACTAATGAAGCGGTATCGTTGAATGGTAAACATTTGTAGATAGAATCAGTACACTGGTAGCATCAGTGTGTTTATTTGGCTTGTTTGTTTGGTGTCTTATCATTTCACTGTACCAGTCAGTGGCTTGCCCTAATTTTGGCAGTGTTCATTGTACTACCAGTGTCAAACGGTGCAATTCCAAGGTCTGATTTACATCTAAGCCTGTGATAGAAATACTGATATATCACATTAAGTAAAACGTATGCCTTCAGACTAGAAGCACATTTCTCCATCACATGTGGAAGTGCCTCATTGGAGAATGTTAGGTGCTAGGTTGATTCTATTTTCACACAACTTGCTGTTTCATATACAGTACTGCTGTTTTTATGCACCCTAATGAATAAACTTCCCTCCAGTTGAACTAGCTTAAGAGAAAGTATTTTTTTCATCTAAAGATGTTTTATATTCAGTAATTTTCAAAATGTCATACATGATTTAGGAATCATAGCTTCTGCACAGAGTAATCACATGTAGTATATAACAATACTGAACAGCCGCCACGCCCTACAGGGACCAAGGAATTAAGATATATGAACAACCTAGACCTTTGTATCGTTGATAGGGTTTTTTGATGTGGATGGGTGGGAGTTGTAGCTGACCACAACTGATACAAAATGTAGATAATAGATCAATGGAAGTGTTTTACTGCAGTTTACAATAGACCGCTGTGACTGTTAGCTCAAGAGCAGTTTGTGTAATGAGCAAGAAACTCTGTATACTTGAGTGTTAAACAGATTGTAGCCCAGTCTGGATAACTGTTAACTTCACTTACCTGAACCACTGTTACATCTTTCGAAAGAGGTTCTTTGTGCAAGGAATGTGATGGCTGATGCTGAGGATGTAGGCTTTTTGCATGTTAATAATGAACTGCCTGTTAAAAGCTGAGGGGTGCAGTAACAAAGGAATTGTATATACGTTTCGTTTTCTATGTCTTCACACCCTTGTCCTCATTCATCTCTGGGATTGGAACAATGATGACCAGTTTCCCAGATGCAGCTACACATTCCTTTGACAATACTGAACTGAAGGGAAAAATAAGAAAAGCAGTTATCTAGATGCGGGCATTAGTTAATGTGTTGTGTGATTGGGAAAAGAGGCTTGGATGTTAGATATTTAAAGAGAATTAAAAACATGCAAAAAAAAAAAATGTAAGATTTTATCAGTTGGTTTCAGAAAATGCAGATGAAAGCAACAAGTTTTTGTTGCCAGTAGGGTTTCCCCTCTTTGGATCAATAAAGATCTTACATTGGGAAGATGTGTAATTTCTATAAAATTCAGCAGTTACTAGTGCATCTTACTTTGCAAGCATAGTGTTGTGACAGCAAGTGCCAAGGTCTTCCACTTCGTTCCTCTACAGTCGTCATGGTTATTGCCTGCTGTGCTTTTGGTGGACTTTCTGCCTTAATCCTTCACACTTTACTGCGAAATATTACAGAATGTGCAGTCACTTACAGCATGAATGTTGTTTGTAGTGTTGTTGTATACTTCTTGCCTCTTGGGGAAAATGTTTCTAGATATACAACAAAACTGCTGTCTAGAAATAAGTTTTAAGTTCTTGCAATAAAGGAGGTTTGTTCGTATGTTTTGTCCTCATTGTGTCCCAGATACTAGAGGCCAGCATAGCCCAGCCAAGCCCAAAGGCGAGGTTCAGGGTCAGTAGTACAAGTAGTAATTGGGTTTGGGTCAGATTGGGTAGCACAGACAACATATGGGTTCATTTTTGGGCCTGTTTGAAATTTGATCAGACAGTTACGTAGGATTGTAAGGCTTTCTTGGGCCATTTTTCTTCACACAAAAAGTTGTTTGTATTTGCATGTAGCTTATGACATAGGCATAAACTCTCGATGTAAGGTGATCTGGCACGTTTATGCTGCAAAGACAACAGGTGGACTGGGGATCCTCACTTGATGCTGGAATGGAGACGTATTATGGTAAGCAGGGCACAGTACCTGGCACTACATTTACATATTGCTCATGAAACAGTAATTTGTCACAATCACACACACTGTCAGGCGAAGATTACTGCATTACTACACAGCTGAGCTACAAACCCACCTTCTGTCAAAATCGTGTGTTCACAAAAAATGGCTTGTCTGTAATTTTCGTAAAAGCATAACATGTCAAATTGTTGGTCTGTTGAGGGTTAGTAAAGTTTTCTCTTGCCCCCCTTTTACAGTTGTGTATCATTGGGTTATGACAAGTTGCTGAAGTGAGCAGTATTTCTGAATCATCCCACCTACTTTACCCAGATATTGCATTTAGAAACTTAATAGTTTACAAAGGAAATACTAATTATTTCTGCATATTGGTTTTGGTTATTGTTACCCCCTATGATAGATACACTGCTCAAAGGTGAATTTCAATACAATGAAAGCAAGAGGAAAAAGTGGTGCATGTGTGGTGGGAGGTAGAGATGCAAGGCTCATGTTTTAAACAGAATTTATGGCAGTTGGTGCTTAAAATGTCCATCTGTGTTAAGTCAGTGTGCCCAGAAAAGTGGAACTTTCATTTGAGTCATCGTAAATTGAGTGGCCTGCCAAAGTATCATTGAGGAGCATGACATCCATCTTTGTATACTGCAGAAAAAGAATGTGCACATGCCGTAACATTGAGAGGCATTCGTGTAACCGCTGTTGCCATGTAAAAGCATTAGAGAGTTGCATATTTTCTATTTCCCTTTCTCCCCTCCCACCCAGCACCTCCCCCCCCACCAGCATGCAAAGAGCATGCGCCATATTGTAATTTTCGGCATGTCTGGCTGTACCATATTTTTCCACATAAACTGCACAATTTTCAGGAAAAAGTTACTGGACACAGAATCCCCCCCCCCCCACACTTTTATCTGTAACATTTCTCATAGAATTCACCGTGGTTCTACCAGAAATGTAGTTGGTCTTCATGTGAAGACCTGTTAGATGTTAATGAAAATCTGTCCAGTGGGAGCCGAGGTCCACGCGGGCAGCCATGACGAAGCTGATGGTCGCTTATCACAATTTTGCAAGGGCATATCATTTGACATTATTACTGGTTCCATTGATTATTCGGCCTGTAATAAAAATAGGGTCACTGCACAGGAATTTGTTACATCCTACTTTAGTTTCCCCACAATACATAAAATGATGCTGAAAACTTGCTGAATATATTCATCCCAAGTACTGAGTCCTTAGTTGATCTAGAGGCAATGTATAATGGATTTAGAGATGTGAAGTGATTACTCGCCAACACATCTCATGGTAGCTGGAAGCTGTGGGGTAGAGTAGTGTTCACTTGTGAATTCCACTATGAGTATTAAAACTTTCAGTACTGTCCATTTGACACAGGTCTTATTTGCACATGGTCATATGGATGTGCAATATTCATAAGAATGTGGCATGTGGCGAAAGGAAACCGGACAGTATTTAGTGGCAGAGTTTGCAACTGCGTGCTTCACAGGGACAAGCGGCTATGTAATGCAACACTGCAGGGATGTTATGCTCCTGGCAAATTGGGGCGGCATTTAAGGGTTGCCTTCCAGTTCTGGAAGTGTTGGGGGGGGGGGGGGGTGGAGCGTGAAGCTAC
>Ga0123355_10011944_pt1 | contig 13421 bp, 6 predicted proteins | sample TergutEmb28metaG_3_FD_89872 | JGI IMG/M metagenome (GOLD analysis project Ga0123355, IMG submission 89872) | Embiratermes neotenicus P1 segment gut microbial communities from Petit-Saut dam, French Guiana - Emb289 P1 | ecosystem: Host-associated > Arthropoda: Insects > Digestive system > Gut ...
GTAACCCACGGAATAACTCAACACATAAGTCGCAAGCTCCTGAGGATGGATGTATTAACATCCGAAACATGTTGAGCATTATATAAAGAAATAATAAAGCAAGTGACATCAAATTTGTCTCTCTTTACTCAACTATCAAGATGATGCACGTTCCAATAAACATAATCATTACTTACTTACTTCATGGTGCAGAGTCCTTGAGAAGCTAACTGGTTTGCAGCTAGTCAAGAAATTCCCCGCATTTCACGGAACCCCAAGGTTCATTACCGCACTCAGGCTCTAAAACGTTATTAATCGGCATCAGATCTTACTCTTTCCCTGATAACTTTCTTTGTTAATGTAGGTTACATTACACTGTTTTGTAAGTTAACGACAGACTAAGTAAGAGTAAGGCACGTGAGGAGCGGAAGTTTTTTAGGGATAGAAATAAACGTATAAAGGGAGAAATAACACCAGTTTGCTGAAACGTGTAAAAAATGAAACTCTCTCTTCTTGACACTTGTGAGTTTGTTCACAACTTCTCTCCCCACCCCTTTTCTCTTCCTTTTCGGAGCTGTGTGCTGGTACGTGGCTGAGCGTGAGGGGGCATTCGACTTAAAACGAAGTCTTCTTATGATCTATAGGGAAGAGAGAACCTTTTGAACGTGAGATTCCGTCTTTATAGAGATATTAACAGTAATACATGTTAGTTCTACACTCAGATACAGACCAGTAAATGCTCTAGACATTTACAAATAGCATGTTGCGGTGGATTTACTTGGCGACACTACAAACTGATCAGTGGACTTGAGACTGACGAAAATTTCATTGATTTAACCTTTTGGCGCCGGAATTATTTTTTAAATTTTAGCACACCCTGTATATAAAATGTGAATAATACATGAACCAAATACGTTAGAATTATGAAACAAACTGCATTTTGAAGAGAGAGAAAAAAAAACGGAGAGTATATACCATGTTTAAAATATTCAGTACTTATATTTGTTGAATAAATATATAAAGTGCAACGTTTAGAGGTTAGCGGTGCGGTACAACCACTGTAGGGGTCGTTAGGCGTCAAAGGGTTAACCTATGTGGCGCTGATTTTTATTTCTTAAGGTGAGCAGAAATAATAATTTTTAGGCGCACGTCACGTGTCAAAGGAAGGTACAGTCATGCAGAATATTTTAGTGGAATCCTCGTTGTAAGGAACAACCTCTAAAAGGCATACTTTAGACCTTAACAGGTCAGTGATAGTAAAATACAAAATCACTATAAGTGAAAAGCTCTTTCTTAAATTATATTGTCGGTCCTAAAGCACATTGAACATCCATGGTGAATATGTAACCTAATTTGTTTCCAAATCTTCTGCAACATCAAGACGTAATTTTATTTACGTAATGCTGGAGTATGAATAATATTTATTAGGGATCTCTTTGAATGGTCGTAGTTATAAAACAGATTCAATTACTAGTAGCATTATAATGCGACTATTATAACAGGTCTCGTATATGTGCTAGTTACACGGAAGAATATCAGTTCCAGTGACAATGCAGTCTAAAGCATAGTTCTGCGGTCGCTCTGTTTGCTGGGATCGTAGGTTCGGATCCCGCTGAAGGTATGGATGTTCGTCTCCCGTGTATGTTGTACAAGTAGCGGTCTCTCCGACGAGCCGATTACTCGTTCAGAGGGGTGGTACTATGAGTGTGTGTGTGTGTGTGTGTTTGAGTGCCCAATTATGTGATATAGGAACCTCAACTATTAGATAGCCTAGGCCAGAAGGGCTGTTGCGCCACGAAAAAAAAAAAAAGACACTGAAGAGTTTTGAAGAAAAATTGTGAAGGTAGAATGAAGGTCAGAGTAATGAACGTGCGCCTTAGCAAGACGGTGACTCGATATTTGAATAAATTCACCTGAAGGGGGAGCTAAATAGACACACCAGTTCTTAGCGTAGGGATTACTGTGTTGAGTTGGTGTCGCATGGTAGCCAGGCACTGGCATGGAAATTGCAGAACCTGACCGTGAAAATGGAAGTCTTGTGACTGTTTGGTTTCCTCGATTCACCTGTGAGAGTGTTATTTTGGCTGGGCATATTAGTGTTGTCAGGCAAAGGTTTTCATGTTGCATTCCATGTAAATTCGCAGCAGGCAGCCTTGGGGTGATCGATAGTGCCTCATCAAGTGAGAGAGAGAGAGAGAGAGAGCTCTCTTATTATAAAAAGAAAAGCCATCAGCTAGCGGAATAAAAACGCATGGTACTTTGTGCAGAGGGGATTAAGTCCCTTACAAAGGTCAGCATCATTACCCAGCTCTCCTGGTGTTAGGTACCTCCCGCCGCGAAGAGAAGAAGAAATGAAATAAGTTACGTAACAGAACCCGAATAGTCGTCCAAGAAACTATCAGTTTCTCAGCATGACTGCTGTAAGTGGCGGGGTTTTTGCTGCAATAAATAACTGTGAAACTTTGTTCTAGGAAATTTCATGAATCACTACAAATTTCTGGTTGTAAATTTATCAGTTCCAAGAATAATTTTTATTGAGTACAGTGTGAATAGATCGAGGACTGTTGTCTCTCTTCTTCATATGGATCTAGCTGGTTCCGAAGGCTGCTGATAATTAGTACAGTTTCATTTGTTCTCTATCATGTAGCAGTAACTGTATTTTGCCCTATATTTTTGTTTCGTCTTTGTTGTTTTGTTTGTTTGTTTGTTTGGCATGGGAATATGATATGAAAATGCACTCACGTAAAGGAATTGGACCTCATTTAGTCATACACTATTGTTATTTAACCTTTTTCACGTGACGCCGAACTAAAATATATTTTAATTTTTCACTACACACCAAAGCAGTTATTAATACAATGTGTTTATGAATGTAAAAGGTAAAGCCGTCCCATTACAGGCCTGGACATGCCCAGAGGCTTCCAGGAAGTTAAGGCTCCAAGATTTTGTGACAACGGCGCTGGACGGTGGTAGGTTGTCAGCCTTACGCACCGGCCGTCTTTACCCCTAAGAAATACTCCTGGTACTCATTTCTGTTAGAGGCTGCGTCGACCCCAGGGCCATAGTGCGAACGGAAGGATTTTATGTCAATGAAAAATCCACTGACACCAGCTGGGATCGAACAAGCGACCTTCCGATTTGTAGCACGGCACCTTAACCACTGTGCTACCGCGGTCCTCCGTGTTTATGTATACGCACAAAATACTAATTTTTTATGGACTCCTCCTCTTATCAGAATTTGTATACTGGTTCAGATATCTCACCCCCCTTATCTTACGGAGTCGAAAGCTCATTACTACCTTTTATCCCACCCCGTATCAGCACAATCCATTATTCCTCGTTAAAGCTTGTTTGAGATCAGTTTAAGTAACAGCTATCAGCGCGTTAAATCTTCTAAGAGCTGTACCTAGCATGACTTTTTTTTTTTTGATGTTTTGCTGACCATGAATTTTAGTATAATCTTAGTAATTAACCACCTTAATGCACAAATTGTTTCATAACAAGTTTATTATATGCCTGTACATGTTTAGAGCACTTTATGCTCATCATCAGGAGGTCAAAATTGTATTATACAGCATCTGGTAATCATCACACCCTGTAGGTGGCCGTCCCGTGCAGGGGACGGCCACCTACAGGTGTGATGATACCAGATGCTGTATAATACAATTTTGACCTCCTGATGATGAGCATAAAGTGCTCGAAACATGTACAGGCATATAATAAACTTATTATAAAACAATTTGTGCATTAAGTTAATTACTAAGGCTAGTATGATCTGTATTGTGTATCATCCTTTAAATTAGGCAAAAAAAAATCATTGACTGCTACACTGTTAAAAACACTTTCAGTGACCACATTTTTGTACTCATAAAATTACAGCTGTGTCAATGGAAGGGTTTGTGGTCTTTTCAAATTCACCTAATCACAGTGAAGGAAGACCATAAAGAAGTTTAGTCTAAAGAACCGGTAGCTCAGTCGAGACTGAAGCCGACTGTCTACCTAATTCCAATTTCGAGCGTTACCTATACATCAATTGCTTCGTAGCAGATTCTAAACTGAGGCCTTCCGATTATAAGTGCTCGTCACTAGTTTTCGACGTTCTGTATTGACCGCTTTTGGTTGAATAGAAATTATGCTTAGGTATAAAGCAGAATGGTATGTACTTCATTTTGTTGTTGTCGGCAGGAGACTAATTGGAACTTGAAGGCACTACAAACATAAAGGAAGACAAATAGCGGCATTATCGTGTGGCATCCCACATTGTAAGTTGAATAAGGTGAGGGGTGTAGTTGTATGCTTACATAACATTATTGAGTGACTGCTGTACCTTATTTATTTTTCTGCATATAACGACTAGACAGGGTCAAATGCCATGGAGAGACAATGAAGTCTTACCTATAAACTCGATGATCTACCGGTCTAACCATGACTAATGTATTCTCAGAGTACGTATGTGGATCCAACGAAGTCAAAAGTGGTTCTGAACTGTATCCAAAGATCTGAGATAGAGCCTGCAAGCTGTTTGATTCGTGGAGTAATAAAGACGTTTTAATAATTTTTACTGTTTTATCCCGACCCAGTGAAAGTACAAGGTAATTATGAGTTTCAGATACGGGTGGATTTTGATGAATATCTTGGCATGTTTAAAAGCACAGGTAAACCATCCACAGTTTTAAGGCAGTAGAAAGCAGATTTTTTTGCGGTGTTTTTTTTCTTCCCCCGTTTGAGTTACAGACTTAAGTGGGAGGACAATATTAAAATGGATTTTAACGAACTATTCTGCTCGGATATGTGCTAAATTCAACTGGCTCAGACGGACTGCTTTAAGTAGGGGAGTGAAGTTTCGAGCAATTTAACCCTTTGACGCCTAACGACCACTATAGTGGTCGTACCGCACCGCTAACCTCGAAACGTTGCATTTTATATATTTATTCAAAAAATATAGATACTGAATATTTTAAACATGGTATATACTCTCCGTTTTTTTCTCTTCAAAATGAAGTTTGTTTCATTTTTCTAATATATTCGGTTCCTGTTTTATTCACATTTTATACACAGGGTGTGCTAAAATTTAAAAAAATAATTCCGGCGCCAAAAGTTTAAAGGGTAAGGAATATCTTCGTAATTCGTGCGACTATCAGCATTAGGGTAACGGTCGTTGAATTATGAGTATTAGGGTAACGGTGATCTTGTGCGTGACCCCGTATTGTTTGGTAGGAAGGTGGCCACTGTTTGGTGATAATTGTTCCTCCTCATCTGGGTCCAGCAGTCTCAAGCAATATCAACTGTTCAAGAACTGCTTTCTGCTCGCCACTTTCTTCTCTTCTGTTAGAAAGAAAATCGCGAGGAATCTCTTACCATAGTAGTATTGAGATAGGAAAGGTTCCTGGGGGCTACCAGATACGTGCAGAGGGCACTACTCGTACAGAAGTTCATGTTGATTATATCCACCAGTAGAAATGCTCAAATATTCTGAGACGCCCCAAAGGACGCGTCTCGTGTGCAGAATGCAGCCTTACCTAAACCCATCCCACACGTAGTTACACAGATGAAAAGTTTTATTTCAGAAATCCCGAGCAGGATCAGCGTTATCACGCTACGTGCACGAAGCACGCCACCTGAACCGAATTCCAGTGTGGTTGTTCGTAATTTGTTTCGTGAGCAAACTGTTTGTAGTATAAACAGCTGTGTTCAAGGTCTGGCGGCAGACTTTGATTTAATATACGGCCGCACCTATGATTACATTTATTCTGAGAATTAAGTTGCTCACCGCGCTGTCTTGCAAGTAAATATTACAAGAGTCTTGTTCATGTGGAATCAAGATAGCTAGCACCTTAGCGCAGAACGGGACCATGCATTTTGCTTGGTATCGATTTGTTAAAAAGGTTTGTATTCTGAAGTGGCCCGAAATTTAGATCTGCTATCATCTGACAGTGGTTAACGTTATAATTTCATGGCAACTTGTGGTTTTGTCGCTGTAAGAGCAAAAATGAATTTTGATCAAATGAATATTTAGAAAAGGAGAAAGATGAGGACTGTGTGAAGAATTGATTCAGAAAACCTACGGAAGTATGCGTAGTATGAGAAATGTCATAAACGGAAGGTTAATTTGAAAGTTGGTGTTAAAGAAAGGTTGAGGAGATGATGGTATTTTAAAGTCTCCGAGGGTCGGATCCGGTAGTTGTCTTTAATGAGCACTAATGAACTTGCAGACTGTAGTAAAGCAGAATTTGTTGACGACAGAAAGTTCCCGCTTTTAGGCATCAGTGTAATCGTTTAATAATAAAAAAGATACAAAGCTGAGGGAGAAAAAGAAAAGGAAGGAAAAATGAAAAATCGATTATTTGAAATGTAGGTGGATAATGATTGGCAACTACTGAATTCGTAAAGAGCCGTAGCGTTCGAGTTTTGTTCTGTATCGTAGGTATTTTCGAATACCTTTACGTGACGTCACGAATTATAAAGAGGTTACAGCCCGTGACATTACTGAAATTCATACCCTCCATACTAACGTTTTAGCGGTGTATGCCAGTGCTCCAGTTGGGTCCAGATATTAACACGTCGCGTTTAAGTATTTTGCAAGCATGGGTCACGCCTTTATGAATGTGGAAGTTTCCCTGGCAGTGAATCTTCAAATTATGATCTTCAGATTTATGACACCGTGTTGTATTGTGCCTGGTAACCAACTTGTCGGGAGGACATTTTGTCCGGGGATGGCAACAACATGTTCCTCCGAAACTTCATTTACCTACAATAGAAAGAGATGTTACAACTTAAATTTCGTGATCAAAAATATTCACGTCTCTCTGTGACATTTGCTGTGTCTTGTGCACGTCACAGAAAATGAACAGACTCTGTCACACCCTAGTCTTAGAACCATGTTGTTTGTTGTTTAACAGCAACCCCTCCCCCCCCGCCACCCCGTTACATTAGTTTTTGAACAAACCCTCTATGTTCTCTGGACTTACACTTTTTTGTTTGGGGGGGGGGGGGGGTCTGGTAGTCCCCTTTTTACATTGATTGATGAACAGACTATGTGACATTTTCCCTGGTCTTAGAACCATGCTGTTTGCTATCTGACTGTCGCCCTGTTACTATGGTTGTTGAAGTCTCCATCACTAGTCCCTGGTTTTAGAACCGTGTTGTTTGCAATCGGACTGTCGTTCTGTTACACTGGTTGATGAACAGACGCCATCACGTGTTTCGCGGTCTGAGAACCATATTGTTTTCTGTTTGACAGTCTCCTTGTTGCACTGATTGATGAACGGACTCTCTCATTTGGATCCCTGGTATTAGAAAAATTTTTTGTGTTGGTAGTCGCACGGTGTTATGAACAAATCCTATCACTTAGCCCATGGTCTTGTGACCATGTTGCCTGCTGTCTCACATTCTCCTTCAGCAGGCAGTATCACATGGTCCTGAAGCTAGTATAATTATGCTTCAATGGAAGCCTTATCTCTGCTTCAAATTCAAGAGCTCCCGGGTTTTATTTGCCGGTCCGGAGACCTGCTATCCTGACTGAGATTTCTCTTGGTTTCCTTCAGCTTCGCCTGGCAAAGGCCAGGATAGTATTCCGTATTATACAGGATAGTATTCCGTATTATACGACGGCTGCGCCAGCTATATCCTCCTTTAACTCCGTGGCTTTAGTCCGCGAGCGAACCATACCGACAGAGCGGCCGCCGCCGGTAGGCGAAGTTAGTGCCAACTTTTTGCGGATAGAGGGGTGTCACGTGGTTAGCGCAACGATTCCCCACGGCCGTTAATCTCTGTTTTCTGAACCTGGAGCCGCTACTTTTTTTTTTTTAATTCAAGTAGCTCCTCAGTTTTATATCCTCCTTTACATTTCATTATTTAGTAATGTTCCTGTCACTGGACACTTATGTTTCCCGAGCTACGGGCTACAGACTTCACCTACTGTTTATATTCTGTGAAAATTGTTTTTGAAACCTAAGATTGTAGGTTTAGCGTGTGTGAGAGGAGGATGTTAGTTCCAAAGTAAAGGCAAGATAATTGTGAAGACTGCTTAATGAAGAGCTACATATTCTGTATTCGTAAAGGAATATGCGGAGATATGAGCAGTCTAAGTTGCCAAGCATTGGGGAAACGAGTAAGACTATGTCAATATGGAATTTGGAGACTCAAGAGCAGAGAGTCCTGTTCCTCAGATCCAGAGAGGAGGATGTCATCAAAGAAAGGATGTAAAAATCCGAACTGGATATAAAATGGCTCAGAATAGGAAGATGATGAACTTTTGAATTCAGTAAAGTCGGAAATTTCGTGACAATCCGAGTACCAACGAAGAGTTCCAAGGAAGGCCGTGTAGCACGGTTTTTATTCAACGCATTCTGAGACGACTATGGCTTTGTATGCTCGGAGTTAAAGTACTCGAAGATGAACATGTCATAGATATTACAAGACTTTTTGTTTAAGCATATCATACTGGTTGGTTAAACCGTGAACTATTTTTTGTCAGTAGATTTTTCATAACGTAAATTTGTCAATTTAGCCAGAGAAAATCTGTCAGCCGTCACGAATAAGATAAAAACTAAACTCCGTGGCTTTAGTCCGCGAGCGAACCATTAAGATAGTAGGTTAAAAATAATTTCGCGTGGTTTCAGGCGTCCGCCGCATTTTAAATGAGAAATGCTTTCTTCTGGGATTTTACGCAGCGTAGATTGGTAGTTTGTTATCGACGTTTCGGCACACCCTAACGGTTCCCTCTTCAAAGGTTAAGCACTCTTGAGTAAGCAGTGTTGTACTGCTTGCCTATTGAAGATGGGACCGATAGTTTGCCCCGTAACGTCTGTAACGAACTACATATCTACGCTGCGCAAAGTCCCAGAAGAACGCGGGCATTAAAAGTAACTTGACTAAATATAATGTGGCACTACACATACTTGCTGGTTACTGTTGTGGTTCATAGTCAGTTTATGCACAAGTTTCGTGGACTTGTACCTTGTGTAGTTGTGCTGTATCACAGGCCGCTGTTCAACACACATGTACCAATTTACGGGCGTTATCATATGTAATGATAGTTTGTGTAAATTGCTATGGGAAACTCGAAGGCAGTAGGCGGTTAGGTTATTACTTGGAAACTTTTTTTTCTTCTGAATTTCAGGTTCACGTAATTCGTCTGTAGACACATGATTGCTGTTTCTTGTAGCTTGCCTTCAGACCCTGCTCAGATTTATTCAGGCCCGTGGAGTGGGATGTGTAACAGTTTAGTTTGTACTTCGGCTTCTGTCTGCGGACGTTGTTAATTGCATTGCTGCTTTACATACGGCGGAATGTCGAGTCCGCTCGTCGGCGGAGAATGTATGCATGTGGTATAAATCAGCAACCTAAAACATTTGTCACTGTAGGTTGTTAAGGTTAAATATAGCCGTAGCGTGATTTTGGCCACTTAGACATACCTGCTTCTTGTTCCTCTTATGAAGAGGAAACCTGCATCGTGAAATATTTTTCAGTATTAGAACGGAAGTGATAATTGCCAGACACCAATATGCATTAAGTTGAGCATCACGTTCCGGCCATTTCTATAATTGAAATTTCTTGTAGTTTTGCGTCCTGTAGTGTAGGAAGATGACTTCTGCTTGTGTAATTTATTTGTGCAGTATTTTTTGTCGTTCTTTCTTTAGTCTTCATGCGTGTTCCTGTTTTATTTCTTTCTTACTTCCACATTCCCTCATCAAAATTTCTAGGAGCCTTAACCGTGGCCGCCTTGATGATTTTAGGTCAGTAACTGTTATTCATTCATTGCTCCCATCACTTTAAAAGGCCGACGGCCTCAGTTTCAGTAATTTATTAAGATGCCTGTCTGCGATCTTTTCGATGTTGTACGAGGCTTTGCACGCCCGGTTTTACTTCTGTTATTTTTGCGGTGTGCTTTATGGATTCATCGAAAGACTCGGGAATGAAGAAAGGGGATATTTCAAGTGGTAAGTAGATGGAGGAAAGGGTTGAAATGTAATACTGTAGCAAAAAGTTCTTGATCAGAAAACTTTTTAATTAGCAGACTTTTGCGTCGCTGCTCTGTATGAGTATGAAGGCATTGACGTTTTGTGTATTTTGTGAGACTTGCTTTCAGTTATAAGAAGTTCCTACACATTTTTCAAGCTTCTCTTTCTTTTCCTACTGAAAAGGACCTCAACCCTCACCATCGCATCTCCAAGGCTACTGTAAACAGACTGGTGATATTTGTGATTACGTTCGGTTATGTGCAAACTCTCCGTGCCCCCCCCCCCCCTTTTTCCCCGAGCCCTTTATGCTTCGGAAGCCCTTATACTGTAGTCGGTTGGGGGTTTAATTGTGGATTGCGGATGATATTAGAGGATGTCGGTGTTCTGGTACCTGTTGTAATGCAACAAGGCTCTAAGTAATGTAGGAACGTGGAAAATCATTGCGTGGTTTTTTAGATTTCACAGTTATGTTTGTGAGTAATGTTGTCTTCTGGAATGTGACATTATGCATATTGGAATCTAAATGTCGGCTTGTTTTTGAAGTAGATTCCTGCAGCTTTTCGTAAGTATTTTAATGAGAAAGGTGAGTGGGTGTGGTGCGTATACGCAGAGTTTTACAGAAATGAGAAATATACTGAGAAAACATTTTTTGGTGTAGGCTATCTGCCTTGGTCGGGAGGATTATTTAGAGACAGACTAAACTTACTGAGGTAGAAAGTTAGATAGTTCAACCTTGGGTCGTTCGCGCCTTTCGTCTCGTGTTAAACTTCCATTTGGGCAATTTTGAAATTTTGTGCCATCACTGTGTATTGACAAGGTCAGCAGCCGCTATAGTGTAGTCAGTTCAATGACTAGCTACGGGTTGGACTGTCCGGGGAACCCCAGCTGGAGCGACAGATTTTCTTCATGTCGAAAGAATTCGGACCGGCTCTGGGCCCCACCCAGCCTTCTCTTCAGTTGATACCGAAGTTTATTCCCGGGAATAAAACATCCGGGGCTAGATATTGACCTTTCTCTTCCATCTGCCGTCGAGGTTAAGAATAAGTGGAACTATACTTCTCCTCCTTTACGTCTTCATAGCCTGGAGGGAGTCAACTTTGCATTTTACCTTTATAGATAGTGACATTTTGATAAACTTGTCCTATATTAGAGAATGTCTTCAAATGTGGTGTGAATCGCGCTATACTTTCAGAGTCTGAGCGGAGTAAAGCCCGAGAGATGAACATAACAAAATTGTAACCCAAATAATTGACGCATGTACTGCATATCAACATACGAGTTAGTGCATAATGGTAAAATTACTAGACGCTCGGTCTTGTTTCCTGTTCATTCAGTGCCTTTGTCCCATCTTGCAGTACTGAATACGGCTGAACACATCCCAATAACGATTCAATTGTACGAACTCGACATTCCGCTGTAAATGGCGCCCCCATTTGTAGGGTGCACGCATTCCTAATTTTCAGCCGACAGCCCAGCCATCATTAAACGCTCAAACAGTGAATTCTTCTCCCTCAATTTTACATTGTAGGACCCATGCTTGTGTGTAAGCGTTTTTATTTAATGTCATACCTTTTTTTCTTTCGTTCTTTGCGCATTGTTTGTTATAAACTACTTTCTTTGTACCTTTTAGTTCTGAGAGCTCGCAGTGAATGTACGATTCATTTAACATCCCCGAAACAAAGTAATGTTATTCCTGATATTGTACCTCAGTCTCTCCATTTCCGTTTGTCTCTGAGCACAAACGTAGCTAACCGAAACATCGCATTAATTTCTTACTTCACGAATGTAGACCTACGTATCCCGCACGTACATACAGTTGGTTGCAAATAGCAAAATGTAGTCTGTTCGACTCGGAGGATGCTGATGAATGGAGTTAAAACCCGAGAAAGTCTTGGGAGAGGACAAGACAGATTGTAATAACAGAGGTATGCGTGTAGCATTGGTATACTAATGTCAGCATTAAATTGAGAGCGTAGACCACTGTAGCTACGAAGACCTATGGGTATTGACAGTTCCGATGCCTGTGGCCTTGCGATCTAAGTCGAAGTTTCGAATCCCGATGAGGGCAGGTATGTTCGTCTGTTGGTGAATGTTGTGTGTTGTGTAAGTAGCGGTCTCTGTGACAGGCTGATCACTCATTTAGAGGAGTACTACCGGATGTGTGTTTGTGTGTCTGTGATATAGGACACTCACTAATGGGGCAGCCTGTGCCCCAGTTGGATTGTTACGCCCCAAATGTGTGTGTGTGTGTGTGTGTGTGTGTATTTTGCAGGAAGGTGTTTTCGGCAAGAACGTGGTGTTGCAAGAGGAAGAATTCATGCAAACGACGAACCACGGCTCAGTAGATATGTCACTTATTTGACGTTCTGACGTAACACTACGATTCAAAAATACGAATTAGATTTATCATAGTTACGTAACTCGTTTATTCCTTGTGTTATTATCATATACAGTCACAGCAGACCGCATTATGTAGGAATTATCCTGCAGTGGGTGTTAGATATTTGTAACTAAACTGCTTTATTTACTTCGATTGCCGACAGGCCGAAACATCAAATTGGCCGTTCAGCCCTTCCAGTGTAATGTTCCCTGCTATACTGTGCTGGCGGGGGTGTTTTTCCTCACAGGAGTGAAGCGAAGAGGGGCTTGAAACTGACCACTCACTTCCCTCTTATGCCAAAATTAAGAATGAGTGGAGTTATTCGTTCATTTACCCGTAGGTCTTCGTTCCTTGCATAGGGACAATTATCTCTTCGTCTGGCTTTTCCACAATGATTACAAGCTTCATGGAAACACATTTAAGCAGACTTATTTAGAAACATTCTATGCGATAAGCCCCTTTGAATCAGATGATTGGTGTGAATTAGCTTAGATGGATGTCTTAGCATGAGTTTGTATACTGACAGGAGTGCTGGTAGAATTTAAGAGATATTGTAAGTTCCTTTACGTAGCAATACCCGGTGAGCGATTCCTCTTGTTTGTATTTGCGTATCCATTTGAAGAAATCGGGTCATGCTCAGTAATTAGAAACACACATATGTGTTTTCGTGTTATTAATTGATGAATAATGTTAATTAAAATTAATGCTTTTTATGTACACTGAAGTGATCGCCTGTTATAATTTTACATACAAGAGACTTAATTGATTTTCTAAACGCTGTCATTACCAGAGGAAGATACGTAACATTTTATTGCACACACACACACACACATATATATATCTTCATTTCGCGATGTTTGTTTCCAGTTATCGAAGTATTTAGCCTTTTATCTGTAGTTTAATTACGTTTGCACCTGCAATTATATATATATATATATATATATATATACCGTATATTCTCGAATCTAATCCGCACTCTTTTTACAGTTTCAGAGGGCTAAAAAATCAGATGCGGATTAGAATCGCGTGCGGATTAGATTCGCGGTCGTGAGCTGGATTTTGGAAAAATGATAGAGCCGCTGTACGTGCCGTAAGAACAA
>Ga0123355_10011945_pt1 | contig 13421 bp, 8 predicted proteins | sample TergutEmb28metaG_3_FD_89872 | JGI IMG/M metagenome (GOLD analysis project Ga0123355, IMG submission 89872) | Embiratermes neotenicus P1 segment gut microbial communities from Petit-Saut dam, French Guiana - Emb289 P1 | ecosystem: Host-associated > Arthropoda: Insects > Digestive system > Gut ...
CCAATAAAGAGAGATCCCCCACCCCCAGCCCCCCCCCCCAGCAAATTCCCAAAGTCCCCTGGAGACAAACCCCCCCCCCCCCAAATCCCTTGGTCCCCCAACGGAGTCCCTACAGAGACAGACACCCGTCTTATCCATCTCTCGAAGTCCCCGGTAAATGAGCCCCCTTCTAGGTCCCCCAGCGGGTCCCCTATGTAAAGATGCCCGTCACCAGAGCCTTCTTCTACATAACCTTCAGGGTCCTCAGTAAAGGAGCCCCCGTCCAGATTCCCTTCACAGAGCGCCCACAGAGAGAGATGCCCCACCTCTAGAGCCACCTTTCAACTATTTCTCAGAGTTCCCGGTGAACGGAACCCCCCCTCTCATGATTCTTAGCAGGGCCCCTGTGGAGAAAGGTGCCTGTCTCCAGAGTTTTCTCAAGTCCCAGGCAGACGAGCCCCCTGCAAATTCCTCAACGGGGTCCCCATGGAAAGTGATGTCCGTCCTCTGAGCCCTCCTCCACATATCCTTCCAGATCCTCAGAAAAGGACCCCCTTTCTAGGTACCCCTTACAGAACTCCCTCAGAGAGAGATGCTCCTCCTCTGGGGCCCTCCAATTATCTCTTAAAATTCCAAGTAAACGGGCTCCCCCCAGGTTCCCCAACGGGTCCCTAGAGAGAGACATCTGTCTCCAGAGCTCTCCTCTACATGTTCTTTAGTAATTCACCTTTCCCTCAAAGTCCCCGGTAAATGAGCCCCCCTCCACGTTCCCCCAGCAGGGTCCCTATGTAGAGAGATGCTTAATCTCCAGAGCCAATGGTTTATTCATTCATTTATATTTGTCAGATTCCCTAGTTAAGGAGCCCTCCCACGAAAAGCGGTGAAAACATATGGTTGACGTCCACGAGCCCCATGGGACGGAAAGCCTACATATAATGGGGTGCGGCCTGGTTCCGCAAGGGGATCATTTATGACACTGCCATCTCTACCCCAGTGCCATGCAGCCTTCAGCACAATACCTTCCACCTTGGCTTGGGTAGACCAGAGCCCCTTTCGCTAGCGTGTGTTGTAGAAACCCTCATCAGGGTATCCTTACACATCTGTTACCGCCTCCCACATGACCCAGGGTAAGCAGAGTAAGAATCCACATAACCCTGAGGTACAGACGAGGAGTTGGATTTATTGGAGGCCTATATGACCCATATTATCCACTTAGCTAGACCCTCTGGGCCACACCAGGCCTGTAACACGATCACTTTACCTTTACCTTTACCATTATGTAGCTAGTCTTTCGTCCCAGGTGCCTTTCACAAGCAACTTGCTTAAGAGCATTTCTACATATGACAGTATCAAGTGTGAGCAAGTGACTACAGATTGTCAGAGAATAATCTGTTAAAAATGTAATAATGGTGATAAATGTGCATGTGTGTGTATATATATATAAATGTGTGTGTGTGTGTGTGTGTGTGTGTGTATGTGTGTGTGTGTGTGTGTATAAATGTGTGTGTGTATGTATGTGTGTGTGTGCATGTGTGTGTGTGTATATATATGTACACACACACACACACATGTGCATGTATATGAGTTATCTTTTTATTTATGCTGATTAATGCAGAAGAAATCTATTAGTGATCCAGAAGTACAACTGTTTACAGTGATTAGCACCGCACAAGAACCTGTCGCAGGTTGGATCAACAATGTGTATGGAGCAACAGGAGTTGTAGTAGGAGCAGGGATGGGGATTCTGCGGACCATGCACTGTGACCCAGATAAGATTGCAGATCTAGTTCCTGCTGATATGGTAATTAATGTGATGATAGCCTCTGCGTGGGATGTTGCGACAAGGCATAGGTAAGGAAGCCTGTGCCTACCTTGTTTCCCACTTTGTACATTAAAATCAGCATAATGACGCTGAATTGTGTAATTTAGAATTACTCAATTTCTATCCATGTTTATGAAATTCTATTGACAAAATTATGAACAAAATATTTCTCTTATTTACTTATTTATTTTCAAATATATTATCCTGACACTGATAAATTCAGTAGGAAATATAGTGTATTAAAATAGGTACAGATTAATGTCCCTTAAAAGACAAGATTTATGTTTGTTTGACCGTATTCCTATGTTGTCCCTCTATAAGTAAACATTGTTTATTGTAGTTCCCTGGAGATAACGATCATAGTACTACCAAAGGATTTGGTAAATTCAACACTGATCATACTAGCAGACGATATGCTCTAATGCTATGGATTTAAGGACCATTTACTCTTAGTTTTGTAATTACTGATACCTAGAAAAAAAATTAGTGGAAATTTTATAATGGCATATGAATATTTCCCACCTCTTATATTACCTTAGTGTGAAATTTAATCTGTTATTCTGATGGGGGATTACAATATTAAGGGTGTTTGGTGGAGAACAGTAACACAAAATAACCCCTTAATATGAAGCCTGATTCTTCGCAATTTCTTACAATCTGGCACTTAAAGGGAATAGTCCGAAGCCTGAAGTTTGCTTTCTACCAGAGAAAATCTTCATCAGTGAAACAGTGAAACAGACAGACCTCAGAGACATGATCAAAATAGCCTCCATGTGTGCCTTACATTAGGCAATTAGATATGTCCTGATGCCTTTTCTCCTACTCCAACAACTTCGTTCTTCTATAAAGACCCAGCAAACATGGAAGAGGATCCTGATTACCCTGGACCAGCAGAGGAATGAGATATCCAAATGGAATAACACTCTGATTAATTACACAGACCAAGTACAAGAGCAGTAACGAAAATTACCTGTAAGAACTTACATCAGTATAGGTACCATCTGATATTCCAGGGTGTTTAACGTTTCATCATGTTGTATATATAAAATTTTAAAACATAAAACTTATAGGGAAGAGCAGCTAAGTTAACCAACTTTTGTTTGCTTCAGAAATGTAACAATTACTTTCTGTGTAAACTTAATGCTGTGAAGAAAGAATTAATAATGATCATTTATGAAGAGCTTGTCAGTCAGTATACTATGTATTTGACTCCTCAGCCTAAAAATGGTCAACTGGGCATTAAAAATTCAGACAGAATTAGTAGAATATATAAAAAAGTTTCACTAGACTCTTGCAGTTATATGAACCATACTTATAGGCCTATGTATGTTCAAAGTCAAGAGAAACTAAGAAAGTTCTTGTTTTTGCACTGTGCATTGTGATACAATTATGTAATGTAAACCAACAAATGTACTAAACTAAACTAAAACTAAACTCCGTGGCTTTAGTCCGCGAGCGGACCATACCGACAGATGTACACTTTTCAAATTAATGTTTTAATTCAATTCTTGGTGTCTTCTACATGTTAAGAACATACATGCAGTTTTTTAATGGTATTTTTACATATCTTTACAGTTGTGATGCCATGAATGATGTTATCATACAGAGTGAAGAGGCAGATGCATAAATTTCATTCACAAAACGCCATCTTATATTATTAAATAATGCATCTCCCCTTGTCCTTTACATATCTTAATTTTTATGAGTGAATTTTATTTGGGCATTCTTGAAATTTGCAAATTAATCTTCTGGAAATATCTAAGGAAAAGAAAAGACATTCATAATGCTAGTAGCAATAAAAATGGGTTTATAAGACCCATGCATTTGAGACAAAAATGGACATCCCAAAATGAATTGGTAACAGGGAAATACATGGTTAAGTTTCATGTTCATGTGGGTTATCATGTTCCAAAATAAATACTATTGATAGAATTATGGACAAAATAAAAACATATGTGGAAAGTTTTGGTTGCATTTTGTATGAATGATGAAATACAACACTTGAGAAGACTATCTAAAATTAATTATTATCATAGGGTCATTGAAAACTCATTTCTCAGACACTAAATCTATAGAGATCTTTATAGCTTGTCATGCTATATTTTAATTATTTTTCAGATTAAGTTCGGAGCAAATTCATCATAAACAGCTTACAGAGGTTCTTCCTGCTGCGGATGATGATATTTCCGTCTTTAACTTTGTATCTTCAACACAGAATCCTATAACATGGAGTCAGTACATGAAGTACAATGAAGTTGGGAAAGAGTTCCCAAGTGTGCAAGTACTGTGGTATTACTGCTTACAACTTCATAAATACAGGATTCTACACAACTTGTGTGTTGTGTTTCTACACTTGCTGCCAGCCATCATTGTAGACACCATGGCTAGGCTTGTTGGGAAGAAGCCAATGTGAGTTTCTGAAATAAAAAATCACACTGATACAGCATTGTAAGGTTTGAACTGGTATAGGAAATTCTGAATTATTCAAGCCATTAAGAGTGTTCATAAAACTCATTTTCAAGTAATGCACATATGAAGAATGCTCTTCTTTTTAAATCTGGGTGAACAAAAGTGTCCTTCACAACATTTTCTATTTCATGAAAGTAGGGTAAACCTCTATATACATATATATATATATATATATATATATATATATTTCCCACAGTATTTGTGCTCCATAGCAACTACAGGTTTGCTAAGAAATGCTTACAATTTGTGAGCAGAATAATGATTATCACTTTCAGTTCAAAATGAAGGACTTCCATTGCATTTTATGCTACTGGTTTCTGTTGACATTACATTGCCATTACTTGCAGAATAAGTAAATTAGCTTAACCTTTTGGCGCCGGAATTATTTTTTTAAATTCTATCACACCCTGTATATAAAATGTGAATAAAACAGGGACCAAATACGTTAGAATTATGAAACAAACTGCATTTTGAAGAGAAAAAAACGGACAGTATATATCATGTTTAAAATATTCAGTACCTATATTTGTTGAATAAATACATAAAATGCAACGTTTAGAGGTTAGCGGTGCGATACGACCACTATAGTGGTCGTTAGGCGTCAAAGGGTTAATGTTATAAAGGGCAACAATATATTTTCTGAACATAACGTTCTTATCTACTTTGGTGCCTTTCATCTATATATAAAATAAGCCAGAGTACCTGCCAACATACTTTTTATGCTAAATGTGAAGGATGTCTTGTAGTGGTTATGCTGTCACATATATTGGGGCACAACATTTTTCAGTAAACTGTGTACATTGAAGGTAATTTGGAGTAATTCACGGACAGGGAATATCAGTAACATCTACCAATGTTACTTGTAAGACTGGCTACCTTGAAAGTGGGGAATGGTTGTAATTGGGTTAATTCATTTGGGCATTTTCCACTTCTTTGACGAGTATAAAAATGAAAATGAAAGTATTATACTGCCCATAAAATATGGCTACTGATAAAGTTCCCAGTAATATGTGATATTTTAACTAACGTATTCAAGATTGTTACTCATGTCTGTTGTGGCAAGATTTGATATGCTGCTATTTGCATATGTACTTGCAAATGATACACGATTGATTTGATTTGATATATTTTAATTCCAGGAAATCCATATACAGGAATAATCCATGGATATAGGAAATGTCAAAGAGTGAGAACTTGGCTCTGTGAAGCCAAGTCAGTCATGAGACAGAATAGCGTAGATTAACAGTAAAAAATACAAGCAGAAAATAACTAAACAGGAAACAAGCACAAAATAGTTACAATTCCAAATTACAAAACATAAACTAAAATATGGCAATACTGTACACAGTTATAAGCTAGATAAATTAACATAAAAACTGTAATAATTATAAAATAATAAGTAGATAGCGATGGGTACAGTATGTACAATAAAGATTAAATTTGTACAATGTAATAGTACGTAGCATACCATAAGTTAAATATTCTGTTCACTGAAGAATTCATCTAGATTGTAAAATGAGTGAGTTAGTAAGTAGTTCTTTAGAGCAACTTTGAACTGTTTGGGATTGCCAGAAATGTCCTTAATTGTCGTGGGAAGTGCATTAAAAACTTTAATAGCCGAGTAAAAAACTCCCCTCTGATAAATAGTCAGGGATACATGTGACAAATGCAGGCCATTTTTTTTCTGGTGTTAAAACTGACTACTGTTACCTGGCATATACAGGATGACACAAAAAAACGGGAACTTTTGAAAAACCCAACAAAAATTGAAGAAATCCAACAACAAAAAAATTTATTGACAGAAATTGAACCATTATTACTTGCCTTTTAAGATCTGATCCATGATTACTAAAATGGCGAGGTTGTCTGTAGCTCAAGGTCTCTGTTCTGCAGTGCTGCCAACTGTACATGGCTGTCACTATGCATTTCAAAAGTTCCCGTTTTTTGTGTCACCCTGTATACCATAGAAATCAGCTGATTTCCATAATGTATCACCTGTTTCAGATTGTGGAAAGCTTACCAGAAGATTCACAAGTTTGTTGATGTGATTGCTTACTTCTCCGTTCAGCAGTGGAAGTTTACAGATCACAACGTGCAAGCATTGCGGAGCAAGATGACTCCTCTAGATCAAGAATTGTTTGATTTTAACGTTGCTAGACTTGAATGGCAGTCTCTATTCAGATCTTGTATGCAGGGTCTACGTATCCACTTTGCAAAAGAACCTCTTGACAACTTGCCAATTGCAAAGCAGCGCTATAGAAGGTACAGTCAGAAAGTGCTTAATAACTTACTAATTATTTCAAGCTGTCTAGTGGTCCACAGATGATATTCATCCTGCTTATTGGTGTTGGCACCAGATAAAAGTGGGCTGTATGTTGTGCTCATGTTCTTGAGATCTCTTTCTGACCTTAAGAGGTAATGCTGTCCAGGGTGGTTGTGTCATAAAGTCAGGACTTACACTGAAATCTACCTGTTACGCCACTACACTGATTGGTAGCTTGTGTTTCTATGACACCTTGCTTGAAGCTAAATTTATGGATTACAGCTTTGTTTTCTTATGCTGAACATCCCCCCTCCCCCCAGCAGAGTTGGTCACAATGTGTGCTAATGTGAGATGATAATGAAGCTGAGAACCACTGTTGTATTAACAGTTGCCAAATTGCTATTGGCAAATTAATGCATGTTCATGGAGCAACTGTTGCTTTTCCTCTATCTTAACTTCTCTGAATACTTAAGATAATTACTTACTGATGAGCTATGTTGCAACAAGTTATATAAATTGTCTTTTAGCTTGTGATAAAGCAGTGCTGATTAGCCACTGCAACTCATTCCTGACTGCTCAACATTTCTTCATTTCATTGTTATTGTACTGGATTCATATAGCTTAGTAAGAGCATTTCTGTTAACTGTTTTACAAAGACTAAAATTTACACAAATTGAGTGGTAGCTACACATTATGCTGTTTTACTGGCATTTTGGACATGCTTTCTGCCTCAAACTTCAGGGTAAAATTGAAGTGTGTATGCACTTTGAAGGTGAAGATGAAGGCAGCATGTTCCTCTAAAACTATGGCAAAACATCACTTTTCTGTGAAGCCATCATGCCAAAAGACAATAAATATCTCTCTGCTTGTTTTATACTACCACATGTACTTTATGTACTTTATGACACATGTCCCTGAACTGAAATACTAGAACATGGAATTGGTTTCAGGATCAAGAATGCATGTGTGGTATTACTGGTTTGTGTATTTGTAATTGTCTCAGAATCTTTACAATATGAATCACATTATTTCAACATCTAAGCTGTAGAACCTACATTAATGATAACATTCTTTTTTCAGATTGAAGATTGCACATTACACTGTGGTGTACTCCGTGTTCTTCCTTCTGCTTACCTTCATTACCTGGGTCACCTTAAGCATAGTGATGTGATGTTTTCATAAGACCGAACATTACCGGATGTAAACAATTGCTGTTAAAATTAATCAGATACAAATAATATAAGAGAGAATACTATGACCAAAGTTTTACATGGCAGTTTCCTGTCTATAATTTATGCATATCAGTGCTCAAATATTACAGTTACACCATACTTTTCTATGGACTCACAGTAGATACTGTAATATCAAGTTTTATATTTGAGAAATTGTGCAACTAGAACATAATGTAAAACGTTGTTGTTTTAATTATGTTGATATATCAATGTGTAAAGTTTCTATATTGCATTCATATCCAATTAATTGACTGCATTAAGGCTTCTTAAGTGAGACAAAGAATAGTTTAAGGAGTTTTCATTGTACCATTACAAGACAAGAGCATGAAGTGTGGAAATTTCATAGAATGGAATTACAAGATGATTTTTGCTGACAGTTTGGAAGATATGTGGAAGGAAGTGGTTGTGAACAGGATAATCCTGGAGATTACCGAGGAAAAATACAGAAGATTTTTCTTACTTCCAGACAACTTTTAGATATAGTTTTCCCGCAAAAGGGCTTCACAATGAAAAAGCACCAAAATTCTCCCATTTGAGTAACACGCACCTAGCCCATGTAATATGTCCTGGCGTAAGTAAATTTCCGTTCTAAAAAGCGTGGAACTCTCAAGACAAAACGAATTTTTCACCCGTTTGATGTAATTTCTTTATCAAAATCTTAATCATTTTTCCGATTTTCCATTCTTTCAAACTATCCCAAACACAGAGCTTTGAAAGGACGTTGTCAGTTCGAATATGCTATTCTGAAGGCGATGGCTGCAACCGAGTTTCGTACAGCAGAATGACGCAGCCTCAGATCTGGTCCTGTTTATTCGCGAAACAAATCCCACGGTCACTCTTGCATCTCCGTAGTTGCTACATCATTCCTTCGTCGCGTTCGCAAAATTGCGAAAAGCGACTATTAGTTTCGTCATGTCTGTCCGTCTGCCTGCCTTTCTCTGCTCGCATGACGACACTTGGCTCCAACTGGACGGATTTTCACGATAGTAGTATTTTTTTTTGGAGGAGGGGAGTTGTTGAGAAAGTATTAAGTTGGATTACGATCTGAAAAGAATAACGGATACCTTATACAAAGATCTAGGTGCGTTTGTGATGACATCTCGCTGAATTCTTCTAGAAAAAGCAAAGTTTCAGAAATATGTCAAGAAAAAACCACACATTTTATGCTCAATATTTTTTTTTTAATAAAAACATGCTGGTTATAATATAATGTGGAAAAATATGGTACAACCTGACAGGCCACAAGTGGCCTTAAAACAGGGCGCAGAGAAGTTGCAAGAATACAGACACATAATTATTACTTTTCCACGGCAACAATGGTAATGCGAACGCGCTCCAGTGTTACGTTGTAGAAACGTTACCAGGCTTGTTTTGCTTCTAGTCACGCTGCTATTTATTGAGCAGCGCGCTTGTGTGAGGTTCTCTCTTCTCACGTCATGCTAACGTGTTAGCATAGCCTTGAAGAACGGGCCAGTTCATGGCTGTTGCCAATTCGAAATTGACTGGAAGCGTGGTCGCAGTGTTCTTTTTAGACTTGTTTTACTGCTGTTATTTATATACACTTTTATTTCACTTATGTCATTGTATAAATGTTTATTCAAATTGGTTAGGGGAAAAACGTTATTTGTCCTCGAACACGCTGTACATAATTTCTGTGCAATAAATCTTTGAAAAAAAAACTGGCCGCAAGTTGTGTTTCGCATATAATAGGTTTAGACGATCTTGTTCTTAAGCTTTCGCCGTGTTCTAAATGTAAATTATTCCTTTTTGGGCAATTCCCCGGCGTCTGAGTTCTAATTGCCGATGTTTCGGAACTCACTATCGGTTCCATCTTCATAGGCAGGTGAATGAAACCTGCCTATGAAGATGGAACCGATAGTGAGTTCCGAAACGTCGACAATTAGAACTCAGACGCCGGGGAATTACCCAAAAAGGAATAATTTACAGGTTTAGACGAAGTTACAGGCATGTAAAATTGAGGCAGAATAACCCCCTCTGCCCCTAAAAAAAACTTTGAATCAGTCACATCCTCTGTTGATTACAAATTTTCTTCAAGAATTCTGATCCTAGCTGTTTGTGACTTGTAGCTTCATGGGGAAGAGAAGTTTTTGAGATCGCTATTATAGTGGGTTGGGTTTTTGGAATCATTTTACATGCAAGTTCTTCAACAACGAAATTGATTGATCGATACATAAACTCCAATCTAGTGTATTATAAAGACAATGGGGATGACGAACCTTGTGATTACATAACAAAAGAAACTTGAAATACAATTACATCAACAGAGGAACACAGTAATATAAAGTATAATTAAAACTCACACATTAATGTATAATTTCTCTTTTTTTATTACCTTTTTGGTGAAATTACTAAATACTAAGAATAAAATGTACATAACAATAAATAATTGAGTAATAGTGGTACCTAAGAGGACATATATTATCCACTATCCACTGATTAGAAAATGTGTTGAATATTTCAGCCTTCTTTTAAATTCCTGTATCTTTTCTAATCTCTTTATTGTTTTGGGCAATTTATTGTACAATTTTATACCCACATTTGCACTATGGTAAGTCCATGATTACATATATTCAATATATGTTCATGATGTAATATCCATAATAACACTAACGTCCATTTTTGATGTGTATTGGACCGTGCATCATCTTGATAAATGAAGAATAAATCCAACTAGATGTTACTTGTTACTTTATCATGCTTATGCTAGGCTCAACATGTTTCGGGCACCATTATGCCGATCATCAGGAGCTCACGGCGATAGCGTTGGTTACCACACAGGCCTTCTGGTTCTCGGGTTGCTGCTGGTTGGAGGTTAAGTGCTGGTAGGATGGATGAGTGTCCGTACCGAAAGCTGTTACAGCCTTCGGTCCGGACACTCATCCATCCTGCCTGCAGTTAACCTCCAACCAGCAGCAACCCGAGAACCAGAAGGCCTGTGTGGTAACCAAAGCTATCGTCGTGAGCTCCGGACCGAAGGCTGTAACAGCCTTCGGTCCGGACACTCATCCATCCTGCCTGCACTTAACCTCCAACCAGCAGCAACTCCAGAACCAGAAGGCCTATGTGGTAACCAACGCTATCTTCGTGAGCTCCTGATGATGGGCATAATGGTGCCCGAAACATGTTGGGCCTAACATAAGCATAATAAAGTAATAAGTGGCATCTAGTTGGATTTTATTTTTCAGTTTTCAACTAACGTCCATATTTATTGCAGATTGTATATGCAGCCACATAAACACACTGCTTTCAAAAGAAACCGTTACATCGCACAGACTATACTGTGCCACTCAGCGACGACCAAAGAATAATTTAATCTAATGAATTTGTGGGATGGCCTTTTGAAGAGTTTCTATTTCAAGAACTTATATAACTTCGCGAAGTACAACACTTTTGAAACTCGCTGAGGATGACGCAGAGATGTCGAAACGTGTAGGAGTGAATATTATATAAAGAGAAAATATTGTGGTATATATTTGTGCATTAGTTGTTTGTATTAAAAAAACAATACACCGATGCACGGTACATGCATTAAAATATTTAGTTCAAGGCAGTTATGTGTTTCAGCCACATATGGCCACCATCAGGGTGACCACAACAAAGGAAATAAGACACAGTTACTTTTTTGGATTGAGGTTTTAAAGCTTTATATATGTGTGTTATATAAAATATATACATATCACGTTGGATGGCCTTGGGAACAATATGGTAAGCGATGCAGTGTGTAAGTTTTTGTAAGTTGTAAAAAGATTAGCACAGTGGCTAAGGTGCTGTGCTACAAATTGGAAGGTCTCTGGTTCGATCCCAGCTAGTGTCGGTGGATTTTTCATTGACATAAAATCCTTCCGATCGCACTATGGCTCTGGGGTCGACTCAGCCTCTAACAGAAATGAGTACCAGAAGCATTTCCTGGGGGTAAATGCGGCCGGTGCGTACGGCTGACAACCTACCACCATCCTGTGCCGTTGTCACCAAATCTGGGAACCTTAGCTTCCTGGAACCCTCTGGGCCCCTCGGGCATGTAATGGGACTAATTTACCTTTAAAAAGATTTTTAAATCTCTATCATTCAGTGCAGAATCTTTTGTCTTCCAGGTTGCTATCAAAAAATTTAAAGATCAAGATATATAGAACTATAATTTTGCCTGTTGCTTTGTATGGGTGTGAAACTTGGTCGCTGACATTGCGGGAGAAAGGAAGCTGAGGGTGTTTGAGAACATGGTGTTGAGGAGAATATTTGGACCTATGAGGGACGAGGTAACGGGGGAATGGAGGAGATTGTATAACGAGGAGCTAAATGATTTGTACTCCTCACCCAATATTGTGCGGGTGATAAAATCGAGAAGGATGAGATGGGCTGGGCATGTGGCGCGTATGTTTGAGGAGAGGGGGTGTATAGGGTCTTGGTGGGGATACCGGAGGGAAGGAGACCACTGGGGAGACCTAGGCGTAGATGGGTGGATAATATTAAGATGGATATCCAGGACGTGGGATATGGGTATATGGACTGGATTGGGCTGGCCCAGGATAGAGACAGGTGGCGAAGGCTTGTGAGTGCGGTAATGAACCTTCAGGTTCCATGAAATGCGGGGAATTTCTTGACTAGCTGCAAACCGGTTAGCTTCTGAAGAAGGACTCTGCACCATGGAGTAAGTAAGTAAGTAAGTAAGAAAATATTAAAGTGTGTAAAATAGAAAGATCTAGGTGATTTCTAGAGGACGGCTTTGCAATGTCCGTTGTAGCGGTACCTTTTTGTGGATATTCTGCGAAAAATGTCGTCTTTCTTCGGAAGAGAGAGGTAGTTAAGACTTTCCGTTCTTATTTTTGAAACTTGCGAATATGGTTTTATATTTTAAACTTGTTAACGTGGTGGGACAGACAGTTCAAGTTGGAGGATGACGTAATAAAACCTTTCGACTTACTTTGTTTGTAAATATCTCTACAGTTGTTGACATCCGCATATTTTGTTGAATGAATTCTCCTCCGTTTTATAGTCCACGTACATTTATGTACACATCTTAACTACCAATCTCTACGGCAGAAGGACAATCCTCTTCTAGAATATCCACAAACAAGGGGCTGAGTTTTTTTTTCTATATCTTTGATTATTTACAAAGCAATGGGGATAAATTACGTGGCTAGTACCCCTTATCAAAAACCCGTGTCGTGTTAGCGAGATGTTATCATCGGTTGTTAGGTACGTAAAACGTTGAAATCTTTGGACGCATTGCGGAAAGTAATGGCGAAAATTGCACGATGGACAGCTTAGGGTTTAATCCGGAACTGATTGCCGTTGTTTCGTTTCAGTGCTAATACTGAAATGAACGTGTCATTTTATTTGATTTTAAAGATGAAGAAAGGTTGTCATTAAATTTTTTATTGATTGCACAAAATATGTCCTCGAATATGGTGACATTAAAAAGGGCAATAAACGCAAGCCACTCTCAATATCTCGTAAGCTGAAAACAACAAAAAAAGTGGATGCATTCCAAATGTTCTTCGCACCACAATTGTTGAATAAGTAGGCATTCTTGGGAGAAATGTTACTGGGACAAAGCTTGAACTACCGGAGGGGGCGAGAAGAAGTCCGAATCTTCTTCAGATTACACAATAAGTAGGCATTCTTGGGAGAAATGTTA
>Ga0123355_10011946_pt1 | contig 13421 bp, 30 predicted proteins | sample TergutEmb28metaG_3_FD_89872 | JGI IMG/M metagenome (GOLD analysis project Ga0123355, IMG submission 89872) | Embiratermes neotenicus P1 segment gut microbial communities from Petit-Saut dam, French Guiana - Emb289 P1 | ecosystem: Host-associated > Arthropoda: Insects > Digestive system > Gut ...
CCTTATTTCCCTCTTAAGAACTACTCCCTCCGCAGTGATTGTCTCTAGCCATATAGCCGTTATTAAACCCAATCTTCACCATGTTCCTCTATCTTACAATACCTCTCTTATAAAATTTAAACTGCCCCTTTTGAATGTCTGTAAACTTATATCCCTTATAAAAATTACCCTCCAATCTGTGCCTCTGTATTGCTTTTTCTTCTTTATAAAAACTTCTTTAACCCTGTGCCTGTCTCTAGCATTACCTCCCTTATAAAACTTACTTTTCCATCTGTTCTTGTCTCTAACATTACCTCACTTATTAAAACCTACCCTCTCCTCTGTGCTTATTTCTAACTTAAACGCTCTTATAAAAACTACCCTCAATTCTTTGCCTCCCTCTAGCTTTATCATCATTATAAAAATTATTCTAACACCTTTTCCTGTCTCTATAATTAACTTCTTTTTAAAACCTAATCTTTCCTCTGTTCCTGTCTCTAACAATATCTAACTTATTAAATATATTCTCCCCTATGTGCCTGGCTCCAGAATATTTTCCTTATTAAAAACTGACCAGCACTCTCAGAGACAATCTCAAGCATAATCTACTTTCCTTATTAAAAATTGACCCGCACTCTCAGAGACAATCTCAAGCATAATCTACTTAAAAAAAATTCTCTCCAGCTTCTGCCTGTTTCTAGCATTTTCTCCCTTATAAAACCTACTCTACCCTCTGACATTTCTCAAGCATTAAACCACTTATTATAACTTTTCTCCCCTCTGTGCCTGTGAATATCTGTTTCTCGCTTACAAAATATTCTCTTCCCACTCTGCCTGTCTCTAGTATTATCTCCCGTAATAAAATAATATTGCCCTCTGTGCCTGTCTCTAGCATTATCTCCACTTTTTAACTACCACACCCTCTGTGCCTGTCTATAAATTTACCTCAATTATAAAACCTACTCTCCCTTCCGTGCCTGTCTTTCGCTATATCAATTCTATTAATTATACTCACCCCTCTGTGCCTGTCCCAAACATTATCTCCCTTATAAAATGCACTCGTCCCCCTGTGCCTGTCTCTAGCATTACCTCCCTTACAAAACATCATCTTTCCTCTGTGCCTATATATAGCATTATCACCAGTATTAAACCTACATACCACTCTGACCTGTCTCTCTAGCATTAACTGACTTATATAAACTACGCTCTCCTCTGTGCCTGTCTCTAGCCATACCTCCTTTTTAAAATTTACTATCCCTTCTGTGCATGTCTCTAGCATTATTTCCCTTATAGAAACTCATCTCCCCTCTATGCCTGACCCTAGCATAACAACATATTTTACCTTCTGTCCCCTCTGTGCCTGTCTCTAGCTATAACTCCCTAATAGAAACTATTCTCCACTCTGAGCCTGTCTCTAGCTTTATCTCCATTATAAAACCTACGCACCAATCTGTGCCTGTTTCTATCATTACCTCATTTATAATCTCCCTTGTTAAAACTCTCTCCCATCTGTTTCTGTCTCAAGCATTACCTCAGTTAAAAAACTTTCTCTCGACTCTGTACCTGTCTCGAGCATTATCTCCCTTATAATAATTTCACTCCCCTCTATGCCTGTCTATTGCATTTTCTCCCTTATAAAAGCTAATCTACCCCCTTTGCCGTATTTAACTTTATCTATCTTTTAGAAAATAAACTCCACACTGTGCCTCCCTCTAGCTAAATCTCCATTATAAAAACTACTCCCCCTTATGTGCCTGTCTCCGGGATTATAACTCCTAAAGTATACTCTTACTTCTGTTCCTGTCTCAACATTATCTCCCTTATAAAACCTACTCTCCCCCATTTTCCTCACTCTAGCTTCATCTCCCTTATAAAAACTACCCTCCCCTCTGTGCCTATCTCTAGCTTTATACCCTTATAAAATTTACTCCTCTCTCTGTGCCTATTTCTAGGTTAATCACCCTTATAAACCTATTACCCCCCTGTTCCTGCCTCTAACATTACCTCTATAATAAAATCTACACTCTCCTCTGTTCCTAGCACTAGCATTATCTCCCTAACTAAACCTACTCAACCTTATGTCCCTGTCTCTAGCGTTAATTCTTTTATTATAACTAGTCTCCTTTATATGTCTCTCTCTAGCATTATCTCCCTTATATATACTACTTTCCCCTCTTTGCTTTTCTCTAACAAAATCTCCCTTATAAAACCTAAACTACTCTATCTGCCTGTCTCTAGTATTAACCCCCTTATGCAAATTTTTCTCCCCTCTATGCCTGTCTCTAGCCTTAAATCTCCTATTAAAACTTCTCTCCCCTCTGTGCTTGTCTCTATCATTATCTCACTTATAAAACCTAATCTCCCATCTCTGCCTGTCTCTAGCTTTAACTCGCTTGTAAAAATTACCCTCCCCTCTTTGTCTGTCTCTAGTTCTAACTTCCTTTAAAATACTAATTTCCCGTCTGTGCCTGTCTCTAGCATTATCTCCAATATAGAACCTAGTCTTCCCTCTGATCCTGACTCTAGTATTATCTCCATTTTTAAACCAAATCTCCCTCTGTTCCTGTTTATAACATTATCTCACCTATAAAACACAATCTCCCTTCTGTGCCTGTCTCTAGGTTTACCTAACTTGTAAAAACTACTCCAAACTCCGAGCTTGATTTAGGTCTATCTCCCTTAAAAAACCTACTTTTGCCTCTGTTCCTGTCTCTAATATTACCTTCCTTACAAAATATTCTATCACATCTGTGACTTTCGCAAGCTTAATCACCCTTATAATACCTATTTTCCTCTCTGTGCCTATTTAGCATTGTCTCCTTTATAAAACCTACTCTGTGTTCTCTGCTTGTCTCTAGCATTATGTCGCTTATAAAAACTACTCACCCCTCTGTGCCTCTCTCAGACTTTATCACCTTTATAAAAACTATTCACCTTCTGTGTCTGTCTCTAGCATTATCTCCCTTATAAACATCCTCTCCCCTCTCTGCCTGACTCTAGGTTTATCTCCCTTATAAATACTACCCTTCCGTCTGTACCTGTCTCTAGCTGTATCAATCTTCTAAAAAATTCTGTCACTTCTGTGCATGTTTGTAGAATTATCTCTCTCATAAAACATACTATCCATTTTGTGCCGGTCTGTAACAGTATGTCCCTTATAAAAATTAATCGCCGCGTTGTGCCTGTCTCTAGCATTATTTCCCTTATGAAACTTACACTCTCATTTGCGCCGGTCTGTACTTTATTTCATTTATAGAACGCACCTTCCCCTCTATTCCTGTCTCTAGCATATATTCTCTTATATAAACCAACTCTTCCATGTGCCTGTATCTAGCTTTATCTGCCTTATAAAATCCACTCTCCCCTTTATGCCTGTCTCTAGAATTATCTCCTCCATAAAAGCTAAACTCCACTCTGCGTATGTCTCTAGCAACATTTCCTTTGTAAAAATTATTTTCCCTTTTGTGCCTCTCTCTTGCATTATGTCATTTATAAAACCTACTCTCCCCTTATGCCACTCTCTATCATAATCTCCCTTATTAAATCTTCTCTTCCTCTGTTCCATTCTCAAGCATTCTCTCGCTTGAAATAACTACATTCCCCTCTGTGCCTGTGTCTAGAATTAATTCCCTTTTAAAAACCTCACTCTCCTTCATGCCTGTTTCTAGCATTACCTCCCTTAACGAAACTACTCTCCCCTCCAATCCTGTCTCTAACATTACCACCATTATAAAACCTACTCTAACTTCTTTGCCTTTATCTAACTTAATATACCTTATAAAACATACTCACCTGTATGTGCCTGTATTTAACTTTACCTACCTTATAAGTTTTTGTCTCCTCTCCGTGCCTGCCTCGCGCATTACTTCCCTTTTAATCCCTAGTCGCTACTATGTGCCTGTCTCTACCGATATATCCGTTACAAAATCTCTTCTCCCCTCTGAGTCTGTCCCTAGCAATATCTCCCTTATAAAACATACTCTCTCCTCTGTTGTTGTCTCTAGCATTATCTCAATAATAAAAACTACTCTCCCTTCTGTGCCTATCCCTAGCGTTATCCCACTTATAAAACCTACTCCCTCTCTCTGGGTGTCACAACCATTACCTACCTTATAAATAATACTCTCCCCTCTATGCTTGTCTCTAGCATTATCTCTCTTATTTAAACTTCTCTCCACTCTGTGCCTGTCCCTGGTAATATTTCTCTTGCATATCTTCATAATAAAAACTACTCTCTTCTCTGTGTTTGTCTCCAGCATATCTACATTATAAAACTAAATCTCCCTTCTGTGCCTGTCCCTAGGTTTATCCCCTTTAAAAAATACAGTCCCCACTGTGCGTGTCTCTAGCTTTATCTCTCTTATAAAAACTTCTCCCCCATCTGTGCTGGTCTCTGGCATTATCTCAATTATAAAACCCACACTTCCCTCTGTTCCTGTCTCTTGCATTACCTCCCTTATAAAAACGAACACTCCCTCTGTTCCAGTCTCTAATATTAACTCCCTTAAAAATTTTATTCTCCCATTTGTGCAAGTCTAAACTTTATTTCTATAAAAAAAACCACACTCCCCCTCTCCTGTCTCCTGTTTTGTCACCCCTAGAGAAGCTACTCTCCCCTCTGTGCTTGTCTCTAGCATTAACCCACTTATAAAACCTACTCCTCCCTCTTTTCTTGTCTCTAATACTTTCTCCCTTATGAAAATTATTCTCTCCTCTGTGCCTCTCTCTAGCTTTATCTCCCTTATAAAAACCACCCTACCCTTTGTGCCTGTCTCACTTTTTACCTCCCTCATAAATTCTACTCCCTTCTTTGTGCGTGTTTCTAGTACTACCTCCATTTCGAAATATACTCTTCCATTTTTTCCTATCTCTAGCAAATTTTCCCTTATAAAAACTAATCTCCCACCTTGCCTGCCTCTGGTGTTATCTCCCTTATAAAGTCTAATCTCCCGTCTGTACCTTTCTCTAGCATTGTCTTCCTTACAAGATATAACCTCCCCTCCCTGCCTGTCTCTAGCATTATCTCCTTTATAAAACCTACTCTCCCCTCTGTGCTTGGTTCTAGTTTATCTCACATGTAAAAACTACTCCCACCTCTGTGCTTGTCTCTAGCATTATCTCCCTTACTCTCCCCTCTGTGGCTGCCTTTATCTTTATCTCCCTTATGAAAATTTCTAACCCCTGTGCACCTGTATCTAGCATTATCTCTCTTACAAAACCTGTTCTCCCCTATGTGGCTGTCTATAGATTTATGTCCCTTATAAAAATACTCACCCTTGGTACTTGTATCTAGCATTATCTCGCTTTTGAAACCTATATTTCCCTCTGTGCTTCTCTGTAGCCTTATCTCCTATATAGAAACTACACTCCCCTTTGTGCCTGTCTCTTGCTTTACCTCCAACAAAATATATACTCTCCTCTCTATTTCCTGTCTCTAGCTTTATCTGCCTTATAAATTATACACTCCCATCTGTGCCTACCTCTAGCTTTATCTGGCTTGTAAAACTTATTCCCCTCTCTATTCCTGTCTCTATCGTTAACACCCTTATAAAATTACTCCTCTCGGTGTCTGTTTCAATCATTATTTCGCTTAAAATTCCTAAACCCCGCTGCCCAAAATAATTATCTCTAGCAATAACTAACTTAAAAATATAATCTCCAAATTTTCCCCATTTCTAAGATTACCTAACTTATAAAAGTTAATCTCCATTCTGTTTTGTGTCTACAAATATCTCCCCTATAAAAATTCCTTTATCCATTTTGCTTGTCTCTAACGTTATCTCCCTCATAAAAATTACTTTCCCTTCTGTGTTTGTCTCTAGCATTATCTCTTTTATAAACTACTACCCCTCTGTTCCTGTCTCTAGCAATATGTCCCTTATAAAAGCTTCACTCCCCTTTTACCCTGTCTCTAAATTTATTTCCTTCATAAATCTACTCTCCCTTCTGTGTCTGTCCCTAGCATTACCTCCCTTTTAAATCTTGCTCTCACTTTTGTGTCTGTCCCTACCTTTATTTCACTTATAAAATATACTCTTCCCGCGGTGCCTGTGTCTAGAATTATCTCCCTTATAAACTATTCCCTCCACTCTCTGCTTGTCTCTAGCATTATTTCCCTTATCAAAAATACTCCCCCTCTGTGCTTGTTTCTAGCATTATCTCTCTTATAGAACCTAATCTGCCCTCTGTGCCTCTCTCTACCGTTATCACCCTTAAAATCCTCTTTTCCCCTCTGTACCTGTCTTTAGTTTATCTCCCTTGTAAAATTTTCTCTCCCCTCCGTGCTTGTCTCTAACATTAAAACATTTTATATCCTATTCTCCCTCTTTGTCTGTCTCTAGCATTATCTCTCTTACAAAATAACGTCTCCCTTCTGTGCCTCTTTCTATCATTACCTCCCTTATGTAACCTAATTTCAATCTGTTCCCGTCTCTAGCATTATCTCCATAATAAAAGTACACCTCCCCTCTGTGCTTATCTCTAGCATTATCTCCCTCATATAACCATTCTCTCCCTTCTCTGCCTGTCTCTAGCATTATATTTCCTATAAATATTTCTATCCACTCTGTGCCAGTCTTTACCAATTCTCCACTATTAAAAATTATCTCTCCCTGTGCCTGTCAGTAGCGTATCTCTCTTATAAAACCTACTCTTCCTTCTGTTCCTGTCCTTAACATTATCTCGCATATAAAACCTAATCTCTCCTGTTTGCTTGTTTCTAGCTTTTTGTCCCTTATAAAAATTAAAATTTCCTCTGTGCATGTGTATAAATTTATCTCACTTATAAAAAATTCTCCCCAACCGTGCATCTCTCTAGCATTAACTCCCATATAAAACCTACTCTCCCCTGTGTTCCTGCCTCTAGAATTTTATCCATAATAAAATATACACTCTCTTCTGTGCCTATTTATTCCATTATTTCGCTTGTAAAATCTATTCACACCTCTGTGCCTGTCTGTAGCATTATTTCCCTTACAAAAATTACCCTCCCCTCTATGTCTGTCTATAGCATTATCTCACTTATTAAAACTTCTCTCCCCACTGTGCCTGTCTCTAGCAAAATCGCACTTAAAATAATTCTCTCATTTCTGTGCCTGTCTCTAGAATAATCTCCCTTATAAAACCTACTCTCCCCGCTGTGTCAGTCTCTAGATTTACCTCCCTTATTAAAACTACTTCCCCATATGTGGCTATGTCGCATTTTCTTTATTATAAAACCTATTTTCCCTTTGTTCCCGTCTCTAAAATTATCTCCCTTATAAAACCTACTCTCCTCTCTTTTCCTGTTTCTAGCATTATCAATCTTATACCATTATACTTCCCTCTGTTCCTGGTTATAGCATTACTTCCTTTATAAAATCTCATCTCCCCTTAGTGTTTATCTATAACATTATATAGCTTAAAAGACTTGTCTCCAAATTCTGCCTTTTTCTAGCATTATCTACCCTATAAAATTTACTCTCGCCTCTGTCCTGTCCCTAACATTATCTTGCTTATTAATTCAACACCCCACATTTGCCTGTCTCTAGCATAATGTCCTTCATAAAATTTTCACTCGCCTCTACGTAGTATATCTTTCTCCAGTATTACCTCCTTTATAAAAATACTCTTCCTTCCGTTCTTAACTCTAACATTTATTACTTAATGAAAACTTCTCTAAACATGTGTCTATATCTAGGTATATTTCCTTATGAAAATTAATCCCCCCCCTGTGCCTGTCTCTAGCATTACCTCCCTTATTAAAACTACTGTCCCCTCTGTTAGTTTCTCAAGCATTAACTCCCTTTTTATAACTAATCTCCCTTCTGTGCCTGTGTCTAGCATTAACCCAATTATAAATTTTTCTCTCCCCTTTATGCCTGTTTCTAGCATCATCTACCTTATCAGAACTACTCCCCTTCTGTGCCTGTCTCTAACATTACCTCACTTATTAAACCTTCTCTCCCCTCTGTGCCTGTCTCTAACTTTATCTCACTTATAAAATATGCGCTCCCTTCTGTGCCTGTCTTTAGCTTTATCTCCCTTTTTAAATTACTCTCCCTTCCCAGCATATCTCGAGCATTATCTCCCATATAAAACCTACTCTCCATTCTGTGCCTGTCTCTAGCATTATCTCTCCCACAAGTCCTCTTCTCCCCTCTGGGCCTGTCTCTAACATTATCTCCCTTATAAAATTTTTTCTCCATTCTTTTCCTGTCTCTAGCATTTTATCCATATTAAAGTCTATATAACCTTCTGTACATATCTCTAATGTAATCTCCCTTATAAATTTTACTCACCCATCTGTGACCTTCCCTAGAATTATCTATCATGTAATTACTACTCTACCCTGTATGCCTGTCTCTAACATTATCTCCCTTATATAAGTTACGCTACCTTTTCTGACTGTACCAACAATATGTCTTTTATAAAATCTACTCTCCCCTCTGTGCCAGTCCATAGCATTATCTCCCTTAAAAAATCTCTCCCCTCCTTGCCTCTCCACAATTTTAATTCCCTTATTAAAAATTCTCTCCCCTCTGTGCCTGTCTTTAGCATTATCTCCCTTATAAAATCTACTCTCCGCGCTGTGCCTTTCTCTAGCATTATCTAACTTATAGAACCTACTCACCCCTCTGAGTATTCTCTAGCTATATCTTCCTTAGAAAACTTCCCTCCCATCTGTGCCTGTCTCTAGCTTTATCTCCTTTGTAGAAACTAGTCCTCTGCCTGTGCCTGTCTTTCGTTTTACCATCTTTATATAAAATACTCTTCCTTCTGTTCCTGTCACTAACATTTCCTGTCTTATATCATCTTCTCTCCCATCTGTGCCTGGCTATAGCATTAGCTCCGTTACAAAATCTAATCTCTCTTCTGTGCTTCTCTCTAGCTTTATCTCCCTTATAGAAATTACTCACCCCTCTGTGCCTCTCTCCAGTAGTATATGACATATAAAATATTCTCTCCCCTTGGTGACATTCTATCTTGCTTTATCCCACTTATAAAAATTATTCTTCCCTCTGTGCCTGTCTCTAGCATTAACTCCCTTATAAAACCTACTCTCCTTTCTGTGCCTGTCTCTAGCTTTATCTCCCTTATAGAACTACTCTCACCTCTGTGCCTGTCTCAAGTTTTACCTTCCTTATTTAATTTTAACTTCCCTCTGCTCCTGTCTGTAACATTACCTCCCTTTTTAAAACTACCCTCCCCTCTGTGACGGTCTCAAGCTTTATCTCCCTTATAAAAACTACCCTCCCTTCTATGCCTGTTTCTGGCATTTCCTAACTTATAGAATCTAATCTGCTATCTGTGCCTGTCTCTAGCATTGTCTCCCTTATAAAACCTACTCTCCCCTCTCTGCCTTTCTCTAGCATTATATCCCTTATATAATCTACCCTCCCCTCTTAGCCTGTCTCTAGCTTTATCTTTCCTATAAAAATTACTCACCCTTCTGTGCCTGTCTCTAGCATTATCTCCATTATAAAACTACTCTCCCCTCTGTGCCCGTCTCTACCTTTATCTCCCTTACAAAAAATTCTCCCCCCTCTGTGCCTGTTTCTAGCATTATTTCCCTTATAAAAACTTCTCTCCCCTTTGTGTCTGTCTCTAGCTTTATTTCCCTTATAAAATCTACTCTCCCCTCTGTGCCTCTCTCTAACATTATTTCCCATATTAAAACTACTCCCCCCTCTGTGCCTGTCTCTAGCATTTTTTCCCTTATAAAACCTACTCTTAGCTGTATTCCTGTCTGTAGCTTTATCTCCCATATAGAACCTATTCTCCCTCTGTGCCTGTCTCCAGCATTATATCCCTTATTATATTTACTCTCCCCACTGTGCCTGTCTCTATCTTTGTCTCCCTTATAAAAACTTCTCTCACGTCTCTGCCTCTCTCTCTAGCATTATCTACCTTCTATAACCTTCTCTCCCCTCTGTGCCTGTCTCTAGCTTTATCTCCCTTATAAAAACTACTCACCCCTCTGTGCCCTTCTCAAGCATTATCTCCCTTTTAAAACTTAATCCCCCATCTGTGTCTGTCTGTAGCTTTATCTCCCTATCATAAACTACTCCCCTTTTTTCCTGTCTCTAGCATTATCTCCCTTATAGAACCTACTCTCCCATCCGTGCCTGTCTCTAGCTTTATCTCCCTTATAAAACGTACTCTCCCCTCAGTGACTGTCTCTAGCATTATATCCCTTTTAAACTTACTCTCCCCTCTGTGCCTGTCTCTAGCATTGTCTCCCTTATTGAACCCACTCGCCTCTCTGTACCTCTTTTCAGCCTTATCTTCTTTATTAATGAAACAACCGGAAATTTTCTCCGAACAACGTTTAAAAAAAGTGTGGCTGTATTATGGCTGTTGTGTGCGTTTCTTCTTTATCGTAACACGAATTTATAAATAGAAAAACTGTGAATGATTGGAGCTATTTGCTTAATTTTCATAATTTATTTTCGTGACTGTCTCCCTGTCTGACATCAGATTTCTGCTGGCCATTTTATGCGCCTGTCCTGCGGAACTGTGATAGTGTCGTTGGAAATATATCAGTGTGTTTGTTCTGAGTTCGCAATTTGACGTTCTATTAAGAGGCGTGTTTCGATTAAACGTCGCTACAGCTAAAGCCGTTGATTCAAAACACGTGGCTGTCTCGTGAAATCTGAGGGTCCTAAAATAATTCGTGGTATGTATATCTATATATACATGTAAATGAAATTTATTGTATTTCCTTTTTCGAATCTTCTGACGGTATTTGACGTAAATCGAGCCCTAGTCAATGGGAAATGTTAGTTGTTTCATGTGGGATAAATGGCTTAAAGTGATGAGGGTGGTGTGAATTTGACCACATATTTAAATCTAGTAGCTTGGCTAAGATTGTGTGGAACAATTACTCCACATCCTCATACGCCTTCATAGTGTTCAAAGTGGCAATTATTACATTTTTAATTAAAACACTCTGACTTTTAATTAGCAAAAAAAAAATTAAGTTCGCCCTGTAACAGGCCACGAAGACCCAGAATATAGATGTATAGCTCTTGTCATTCTTTAACCTTTTCCTTAAATATGGGTGGGTGTTTAACCCCGCTTGACCGCTGGGAGAGGCACCCAATACCCATTGTACAGGAGGCTGAGATGGCTACGGGTTCGGTGTGGACGGATGCGGAAAATCCCGCTGCCATCGGGATTCGATCCCCGGGCCGTCCAATCCGTAGCTAGTCGCTATACCGACTGAGATATCCCGGCCGACTTATTACAAAAACCTGCTACTTAATTAGTCCAAATCTAATAATTTTATTAAAATGCGCAATATAGAGGGCAAAATTAGAAGTTTTATTATTCATGGTTTATTTATTTAATTAGGCGGTCAGTAGTTCAGGTTATACATTGTCGCATGATAAGACGAATGGTGAATACTGGATTGGGAGTGATGTGAGTGCAAGCGGCACTTTAACGACATTACCCTCGCCCGTGCCTAAATGTGTCTTCCACGAGGAATTCTGTTACGTTAGCCAGTTTCAGGACCGCGATTTGAACCCGGAACTCCCGAATACGTAGCAACAGAACTGGTCTCCTTACCGCTGCTATCTGTACAGTCATCTACCTACCAAAATATGTCGTTGCACTTTGTTGGTCCTTGGGTGCTCTTGAACGCTCCGTCCCACACCTTCAGCTGGCTGGTACATTCACCCTCGTCCTGAGGTTGGGGTCCAATGGTTGATGAAACGTGGAACTTCAGTATCGATAACCAGACTTTATATCGAGGTGGTTGTGACACGCGCCAGAACGGTGAGAACATGTCTGCAGGGCTGGAGGTGTCCGTCCCTTGGAGGTGATAAAGGCACGTTGTGTTACGTGGCAGTGAATGCTGGGGCGTCTCCAGGGACCCTCTGTTCGTGCCTCGCACCCAGAATTCGCAACGCTTGTTTCTAGCGAACGTCGGCGAATGTAGGTCCACGAAGCGCACCTCGAACGAGAAAACAAAGCTGTGTTATGTCGAGTAGGTCTGGTGCACAGCCTCGAACAAGACAACGTCAATGCGTTATGGCAAGTCGGTCTGGTGCACAGCCTCGAGCAAAACAATATATATATGTGTCATGGCAAGTCGGTCTGGTGGACAGCCTTGAACAAGACAACATATATGCGTTGTGGCAAGTCGGTGTGGTGCACAGCCTCGAACAAGACAACATATATGCGTTATGGCAAGTCGGTCTGGTGGACAGCCTGGAAAAAGATAACATAACAGTGTTATGTCAAGCCAGTCTCGAAGCATTTGACGGCGAACAGCGCGGTGTGGAGGAATCCAGGTGGAGAGGTGGAGAAACATAATAAGTGATGAAATCATATTTCGTTCTTCATCACCCCCTCCTTCCCCCCTGCTCCAACTATCGCCACGACCGTAATATCTCCTCTTCCTGCGAAGTGTAACTCCTCCACCCTACAGATGAAGACACCAGAACATTTGTGCCAGTCTACACTGCGTCACATCCAGACACACTAACAATAAGATTACAGTATATCATGGAATCTAATCCGCAATAGTTTTGCCGATTTCTTAAACGAAAAGAAGTTAGTTCGTGGTTCTAACCCGCACGTTTCTTTCAACCATCTTCAGAAGTCATGCGGTGGATGTCGGCTGCATAGAAAGCCATCCCGGAGAGCATTATCGTAAGATCTTTCAAGAAGTGTTGCATAAGCAATGCTTTGGACGGATCCGAAGACGACATTCCATGAGAGGATGATGGTGAATATAAAGATGATAGTGACTGGGTGACGGATAACAGTAGCAATAGGGCCCTTTGTGTCGGTCGATGGACAAATCCCCAGAGCCCAAAATTCGAAAAGGGGGTGCAATGGAGTGTAGTGGGACCCAAAACTCAAAAATGGGCAATAGCCCCGTACTCAAATTCAAAAACAATATGCCGTCTTTGGGCCCAAACTAAAAAAAATGCAAGAGCTTCCGGCCAGGAATTCGGAAGAAAAAACAAAAGATGGCGTCGTTGGGCTTTTTAAAAAAAGATGGCCCTTTGAGATGGCGTGCTCCTCCAAGGCTGGGCTATCGACTAGTTCATCGGGGTATTTTGTCAGGACGGAAAATATCCAGGCACTCCCGAAAAAACAATTTGGCGTCGTTGGGTTAAAGAAAGATGGCGCTTTAATATGGCGTCGAGTTTAGCCCATTTTGGGGCATTCGACCTATTATTCGGGTATTTTGTCAGGACGAGAAAACTCCAGGCACTCCCAAGTTGTAGTCAGTGTATATAGTCAGGGTGGAAACCTCCAGGCCCGCCTTCCGCCATTGCCGTGGTATAGATGGGTACGGTGCCGCCGTGGGGATGGGCCCCCGACCAGGAATTCGAAAACAAAATGGCGTCATTGGGTTTAGAATTAGGACGTTTATGTGCGTAGAAAATAGTTTATAAGGACGTATGTGTACTACGTAAGTGAATGTAAGAACGAAATAAGTGTAA
>Ga0123355_10011948_pt1 | contig 13420 bp, 3 predicted proteins | sample TergutEmb28metaG_3_FD_89872 | JGI IMG/M metagenome (GOLD analysis project Ga0123355, IMG submission 89872) | Embiratermes neotenicus P1 segment gut microbial communities from Petit-Saut dam, French Guiana - Emb289 P1 | ecosystem: Host-associated > Arthropoda: Insects > Digestive system > Gut ...
CAGCAACTGCCTGAAATTCTCATCATTGCTTTCGAAGCACAAAAGCTTGCTCGAACCAGTTCGGGAAAACCAATTTATGGCTTTAACCCTTTAAACGCCGAGTTAAATCCCATTTGCCATCTACTGGCATTATTAGGGACTCACCATATTTTCCATGTTAGCAGGATAAGGGTTAAAGCTAACGTCATCTCAGTAAGCACAAGAGGCTACAGCCTGCAGAGAGAGTTAAGCAGTTGATTCCAAGATTTTGAAACCAGCGTAATTTACACAAGTGCATTTAGTAACTGAACAATTAACTCAAACATAATTCAGACCATCCAACACGAAGAACCCAGATCCATCAAATCACAACATGTACTTTAACGTCGGTATATATTTACACAGCTTGATTTGTCGCTGTGCTGCCTTCCTTAACAACAACCACCAACGACAGGACAACTTCAAACCCGTTATTAGCTGGTTTACTGAGTTCCACACTCCAGCTGCATGCTGAATTATCTGTTAAATGATTCCTGTAAACACTGCCATCGTTATAACTGTCGGTTTAGTCACTATATACCACTAATAGTTAGAAGCTTCATAGGACGACATTTTAAATTCTGAGATCTCTGTATATGCAGAAGACAAATATCGGAAATGCTGTAACATTCTGCACTACAGATTGGGACGCAGGTACTTGTTCGTATGGTAGGTATAATCTGGAAGCAGCTTACGAACACGGTAAGAAATCCAGATCGGCCCCCTCTTTCTGTATCGTCGAAACATCAAAGTTTGTTTACGGAAAGAATATTATGATAGTTTTTCTTTTTTGTTTTCATATCAATAAATTGTATTTAACCTTTTGGCGCCGGAATTTTTTTTTAAATTTTAGCACATCCTATATATAAAATGTGAATAAAACAGGAAACAAATATGTTAGAATTATGAAACAAACTGCATTTTGAAGAGAAAAAAACGGAGAGTATATACTGTGTTTAAAATATTCAGTACCTGTATTTGTTGAATAAATATATAAAATGCAACGTTTAGAGGTTAGTGGTGCGGTACGACCACTATAGGTGTCGTTAGGCGTCAAAGGGTTCAGGTTGTGGTCTTCCGGTAGATGACTCCTTGTAGTCTAGTAGAAAAGTATAATCATGGCAGAAAGCTGGAGAAATTAGACTCCCCGAAACACTGATAGCTATCTACCCAACTGCACGGTTCCACGTCCCAGAATACCGTCGTAACGCACTAAAAATTCAAAATATTTTAAAATTACGCTTGAATTAACCCAGCAGGCTAGGCTTAGGGTGAAGTTCTTAATGCTGTTTTTATGATGCTTATTAGTGGTAAGCACCTGAAACAATCGATTATATGCAGATAATGTGAAACAGGGGTGACAATAAACTACCACCCGAGAATGTTTAGGCGTTCCGCTTGATTTTCGTCTAAATAGGATCAAAGCACGTGCTAAATTGCACATGACGACTACATGCTACATATAATACTGCATTACTGTCGCAACGAGAGTAATCACACCATATGCAGACAAATGGTAAATACTGTTGTTGTCCATGCCAAATATCGAACCACGATTTCTCAGTCGACTAGCCAGTAGCCTGTTCACCATACAGCCTGTGTTATAGGACTGTAACTTCAGGCGTTCAAGAAGTAATGTGCTCAGTATTTCATTCTGTAACTGCAAAGAAAGCACTGCAGTTTGACGAGAAGACTCAGATTTTAGGTGCGTCTGCAAAATTGAGAAGAGTGCCTATTAATTGCGTCATGTCTGAATGGCCGTCCATTCGCATGGAACAACTCGGCTCCTACTGGACGAATTTACGATAAATTTTAATGTAATGATTTTTTTTAATCTGTCTAGAAAATTGAAGTTTTACTAACACCTGATAAGAATAATTGGTACCTTAGGTTAAGACCAATGTACATTTAGCACAACATCTCGCCCATTTCTTTATGAAACGAAACATATTTCGAAGTTGTAGAGAAAAAAAAGCACACAATTTTTTCAACAAATTTTTCCCTAAAATTGTGCCTTTTATGACATACTGTGGATAAATATTGTACAGCCAGAGAGACCACAAGTGACACTATAATACGGTGTATAAACGATGCAATTTGCATACGGAATGACTAAGGCAAGGATACAGACAAACTCTCAATGTTTAATGTTTATTATTTGTAATAGCAGCACGCAATATGTTGTTGATCGACAAATGGGGAAAGGGAAACTACTGTTGCATTTACATGGCAACACTGAACATTTTTATATTGTTGACAGCTATATCTACGTCAGCAACAATAAAAGCAGAATGTACTGTTGCATTTCCATGGCAACAGTGGTTCAAGAACGCGTCACAATGTAACGTTGTATTACATTGTTTATAGTGTTATTCGACAGTTTTAACAAGAATTTAAGGATGCAATTCTCTCATGATGACCAAATTTGACTTAAATGTCTTGTTTGAAAAACTACATAAATTGCGTGAGCTTTGTGTCATGTGAGCAACTTACTGCTCTCAAGGAGACCATATATTCCTCCCAAGATGTCTACCCCTACCTACCAGAATACACGGTATCATAACTCAGAATACTTAGAATCTTCAAGTGATTTTGAAGTAACATGAGCTTAAATTTGACCCAAAATTCTAAGTGGCTTCGACCTCAGAGGTCCCTCATTTGGGAAGACTTCTGATGGCCGTCATTCGGAGTGACATTAAGTGCCTGCCACATATGATTCTCTAGTGTGTTACACGTCACTGACTGGATTGCCCGAACTTAACCGATCCCAGTTATAAAGCACACCAAAATGAACTGATCAAGCCTAATTCAATACACAACTCACATCAGCTAATTTAATTCCATGTGGTTCATTACATGCCTCACACAACCCTGCAAACTTGAGTGACACATGTCTCTACTGGGAGAGACCATAAAGCATAAGCACTTCAAGTCTAGTCATCTAGACTCCCTAAAGCTGAAGTGCTTGTGGCGTGGTGGAATGAGAATCCCGCAAGAAAATATTTACATGAAAAAGACTCACAAAACTTTTAAATTAATTACGAATACATTAAGTGCTATTATAATAAGAATAATTCAAGGCACTCGAATAAGTCATACTCAAATATTCAATCGGTCATTAAATGTCCACACCTTATTCTAATAAATCTACGTTTAATTTAAAACGAATGTCTCATATGTTATTAATTAACCAGAGATTACCCGCAGGATTACACGCAGGATTCTGAACAAAGCTACGAGTAAACACACGCAGCCCCAACCATTCCAATTAACTTGCCAAAAACTCACATTATTTGACTTACATGATTTTAATACATACGCTACACAGCTATACCCAACTGTCCTTATATATATATGTATATATATGTATATATATATATATATTCTAATTTAAAGGCTTTTATATTTTACATTCCCCTTAGGATCATAATCCCGTAAATTAAGGGATCTGAAACCAATAAATCGCAGTTGTAAGTTAACTTTTCTTACGTACAGCCTGATGATGACTATTTAATGGAGCTGTAACATGTAGCTCCTTTTAAATTTGTTAAGAAAGTCTGGTGTGTTTGTCGGTGTATATGCTGGTTTTATTCCGATACTAAAAACAAAACGGGTACTAAGCACCTTAAGACTGTCTGTAGATTGTTGCTTACCGAGTGTAGTATTCGTGTTACATTTGTGTATTGTACACCTTAACACCGATAACACTGAGTCGGTATGCGGCCTTACTGTTGTCTGTGTTCAGTGCGGCTGTCATGAACACCATCAAGCACATAACGCACGACCTACCATTCGCAGAGTTTATGCACGTGTTCCTGTGAATCGAGTAGAGGTTCTTGCGTATTTCATTTCGTGATCCAGTGGATAATGAAACCAGATTCCTATCAAACTTAATTAATTCATTCCATTTATTTGGAAACAAATTTAAAATATACAGTAGAAATTCCCGAGGACTAAAGGCCCCCGAAACATACAGAAATTAGTTGTACAGTAAGATGTACAATCACCCATGGCCTCCCTCGATTATGTTCACAAAACAAAGTGGAATTAATCCTGAAGCCTGCAATTCTGCCTCTCCAGAATTTCCATATTTCAAAGCTCAAACGCACGAAGTAATGTAGTATAGACAGTTAACTGCTTTTGGCAGTTATTTAGCGACACTTCCTCAAACGAACAAGGCTTACAATTACTAACTGTGAAGGAATTCCCAGCCATGAATAAGGAGGGTATGAATGGATTTGGTCACGGTTTATTGTACAATACGGCACTGTACCAACATTTTGCTGGAGTGACTGACAGAAATCCAGAAATCATTGACTGAGGTAGTAACTTTCTTTTCCGAAATGCGATGTCGTAAACACTCGATCAAAAGGCACACGTGTGAACGACCACATGGCGAACTTATTACGTGCCCTGGCACCAAAAACAAAGTCCTATCTTATGATTCTCCGAATTCCTGCAAGATTAGTCACAGGGTAATTTAACAAGTGAAGCACATTTTAACAAAATTAAGCTAAGTCGCAGAAACTGGTTAGTGGAATATTCCAAAAGCGTTCCTTACGAAGCTTTAAATTTCACTGGCATTTTTGTTAGTTCATTGTAAAGGAGAAATAAATGTAACCTATTTTTAAACCCTTATTCCACTGGGGCTGTAAACTTCGCAATGCATAGCGTAAGAAATTTCTTCTCCTTATATTGCCTTGCAAGTTATTTGGATCGAGAAGTGTTCCATATGAAATATTTAGTTTCTAATGCCATTCTCGATTCGTCATTTATACAAATTTTATTAATCGTTTTGATAAAACACAACATTTTATTCATATTTTAAATAATGAAGCGGATAATTAAATGGATACAGATAAAAACTTAATTTACCAACTTATTTTAGAATACAATCCAAATATAAAAATTTCATCTTAATCCGTTTCGCACACTGAACAAACGGATGCCTCCCATCTACGCATGCGCTGCCTACAAGCCAAAGCAAGCGCAATAAGTTAAGTGATGCTTCACTAAGTCCAGTAAACCGACGGCATCATTGTTATGTTTTGATATACACCTGCCACTGTTAATTTGTGTTTGTAATTGAAATGACATTTGTTTTGTTTTTGTGTGCATTACATGTACGTGTATGCAGGTCGGTAACACAGCTGGCCCGGTCTTACACGAGTACTGACATCAACAGCTCGAAACATAGCGTTGTGGTTTCTGATATCAATTGAGTCATGAATATATGTATCCATTTATTGTGTTTGTCTTGTCGTTTGTTGGTGCATGTCTTGCGACGGACCGGTCTTCGTACAAGGGGTCCTACGAAATGCGTACAAGCAAGATTCCGAAAACCAGAAAATGGAAGACATGGAGACAATATGGCCTCTAACACCAGAGAATAAACAGAACATGGCAGAAGAAGAAGATGAAGAAGAAGAAGAAGAAGAAGAAGAAGAAGAAGAAGCAGAAGAAGAAGAAGCAGAAGAAGAAGAAGCAGAAGAAGAAGAAGAAGAAGAAGAAGAAGCAGAAGAATCAGAAGCAGAAGAAGAAGCAGAAGAAGAAGACGAAGAAGGAGGAGGAGGAGGAGGAGGAGGAGAAGAAGAAGAAGAAGAAGACGAAGACGAAGAAGAAGCAGAAGAAGCAGCAGCAGAAGAAGAAGAAGAAGAAGAAGAAGAAGAAGAAGAAGAAGAAGAAGAAGAAGAAGAAGAAGAAGAAGAAGAAGAAGAAAAAGGACACAGGTGGAAGGTCATCTCAGTACTGCCATAATTAAATGGCGGGCCTGTCAACAAACGTGAACACTTTACCTGAGTAAGGTTCAGTACAGCATGGATAATACTCCTCGTTTCTCCTGGCAGGAACATCCAGAATGTCCCACTCCACAGACAAGTAAAACTGAGTCAGATCTATCCCAGTGCTCACTAGGTTGCTGCCTGATTCCTGATTCATGTGCTTCAAATCAACCTGCAATGTAAGACAAATTCCAAACAATGAAGGCAGTGTAGGAAGTGGACAGTACCAAAAATAACAGACCGATTTTCTACCAAAAATTCATATTTCAGTAATCTGTAATAAGTGTGGTCACGTTCAAAGAAACCGTCTTCCTACATTGCGCCAGCATTTCAGCATGCCCGTCATAAGTATGAATATGGCTGAAAATTATTTGCCGAATACCCTTACAATATTGTCTTATTTCTCCAAATATGTTCAACAAATTCAAAATTCGACAAAAGTATAGGACAGGATTAAGCAAACATGTTGGATTTCTAAGTTATTATTAATTTCTTACGAAAAAGATCGGTTAAGAATAACAGCTGTGGAGAAGGGCGCAAGAGTTGTGGAAGGAAATATTGCTTGCGTATTTTAATACAATTTTCCAGCATATATATATATATGTGTGTGTGTGTGTGTGTGTGTGTGTGTGTATGTGTGTGTATGTGTGTATGTGTGTATGTATGTGTGTATGTGTGTGTGTATGTGTGTGTATGTGTGTATGTGTGTGTATGTATGCATATATGTGTGTATGTGTGTATGTGTGTGTATGCGTGTGTATGTGTGTGTATGTGTGTATGTGTGTGTATGTGTGTGTATGTGTGTATGTGTGTGTATGTGTGTATGTGTATGTGTGTATGTGTGTATGTGCGTGTGTATGTGTGTATGTGTGTGTATGTGTATGTGTGTATGTGTGTGTATTTGTGTGTATGTGTGTGTATGTGTGTGTATATGTGTGTATGTGTGTATGTGTGTGTATGTGTGTATGTATGTGCGTGTAGGTGTGTGTATGTGTGTATGTGTGTGTAGGTGTGTGTATGTGTGTGTATGTGTGTGTATGTGTGTGTATGTGTGTGTGTATATGTGTGTGTGTGTATGTGTGTGTGTGTGTATATGTGTGTGTGTGTATGTGTGTGTATATGTGTGTATGTGTGTATGTGTGTGTATGTGTATGTGCGTGTAGGTGTGTGTATGTGTGTATGTGTGTATGTGTGTAGGTGTGTGTATGTGTGTGTATGTGTGTGTATGTGTGTGTATGTGTGTGTGTGTATATGTGTGTGTGTGTATGTGTGTGTGTGTATATGTGTGTGTGTGTGTGTGTATATGTGTGTGTGTGTGTACTAGCAAAAAAAATTGCGAGTCTCTGTCCGAACTCCCAGTTTCTGGGATTCGAACTACATCTGTTCCGACCACAAAACAGAATTGTTAATCCCTCAAACGAGCGGACAAGTAGACTTTAAGTTTGCCATTGGTACGCGAAGTTCGTGTCTCCATCACGATACACCTCTAGTTTTCGAGCATGCCTCTTAGCATTCACTTTAAAGTGAAATATAAAGTACATTTTACATAAATATCACGTTCTTCTCATACAGAAATATGAGGAAATTCCACAGTGATTTTATCATTCACTATTCCATCTAATGTGTAAGCTCGCAATCAGTCGAGGCTTCCTCTGCACTTATTCATTAGCTACTGGCTTCGTAACTTAAATAAAGACCAGAACTGCGCCACTAAATTGTGCAACTAAGAAAATTGTCTCTGCCACTAAAAAAAGAAACAATTTTCAAGACGATTTTCTGTTCATTCCAAACACAAAATCCATTAGTCATGACCATTTCGTAGTAAACATTAAAAACATAAATACAACTGGCTTACATCTTTAACTGGCAGAAGTTTAGGTTTTCTGGCAGATGCCACATTCTGTACAGATGACGGAGAATTCCTGATTGCAATCATGGCAGTGGTATTCTCGGAGGTAGTATCTAGTTTATGGCAATTAATTTAAGAAATTTCACATGGAAAAAACTTCCCTACATGCTAAATTTGTGGTGTAGGTCTATATAGACTAAATGTGTTCAGTTGCTTTATAGGTCAGCCAGCAGTAACAAGTCTAATTGAGGTCGGAATTTAAGTATATGCACAATCGTTTATTATTTTTATCAACTAAGATTGTTCTTTAAAATCACACACGGATTATGCCTGTCCGACATTTCATTCCCTTTTAAGAATGTCATTTACGACGCCGTCAGTTGCTAAAAAAAAATAGATGAATAAGTGTGCAACAGTGAAGAATGATGCTGACAAAGGAACACCGAAGTACTCGGAGAATGACCTGTGTCACATCGTCCATCACAAGTACCATCAAGACTAGACTGGTATTGAACCCGGGCCTCCGCTGTGATGGACCGGGGACTAACCGGCCGAACCATGGCATGGCCTCCCCTGAATTTCATTTAAAAAACAGTTACACTGTCCAGCCTGAATATTATTTCACTGACGGAAATATGTGCCAGCCACAGAAAACCACGCCGTCCAGCGAGCGCACTCCTCACCTGAAAACCATTGTAGGTCCACGATCCAAACTTCATGATGCAGCTCTGCTCATCAAACGGAAAATACTCAACATTAATCTCACATGAGGACTTGTAGATAGCTGGAGGTTTCCAGGAAACATTTCCTTCGTATGTGACAATCGCCTTTGTCATCAGAGTCACCTCATAGTTTCCGTCCGCGCTACAAATAAACAACAGTTTAAGCTCATGCAGTACTTGTTACTTGACAATGAATTTGACCGAAAACAAATTAGAAGTTGGAAGACCTTACTTTACGAAAAATAATACAAAAAAACTGTTAGTGGATGTCTCCTAAGCTAGTACCATCCATCTTCCATTCACACGGCCAGTTTGCATAAAGCCTGTCTTAATAATAACTTTATTCTTCTATCCCTTGGTCTTCCAAATAGCCACTTTTCAAGGCTTTTCATGCAATTTCCATAAGTATTTCTTGTTCAACAGCCATCCCAGATATACAGCCTTTCCCTTTTAATGTAATCATCATCATAGACTTTCCTGACCGAGGATTTTGGAGTTTTCTTCACTGTCTCCAGGTAAACGCTGGAATGGTAGCCTAAAATCGTCAACGACCACTTCCACCCCCAGCATTCAAGATCGCAGAACGTAATCATTGCCTCATATCTTCGAAGTTAAATAACCGAAGGAAATGAAAATGTGTCGGTAAACAACCTAATAATTATCCATTTCACTTCATTTATGACATTTAAACCACAAAATTCCCCTCTTTTTCAGATCCACAATTCTATCTCGAATGCTGACATTGCCCTGAGATTACAAAATTTGGTCATTTATATGTGGGAGAGTCAGAAAGTATCCGGAATGTAAATAACTCCACTGAGCGGAGCCCTTTTGACAAGCTAACAGTTCCTGAAAGTGGTCGAAATGTATTTTTTTTAATGACACATTATATAAGCCTGTCCAAAAGCATATTTTTCTTCCAAATAATCGCCCATATTTTCAAAGCAATTAGTGCACGAGGCCATAAGTTTTCGTATGCGCAATTATCAGTACGGCCAACACAAGAAAAAATTTAAAAAATAAAACTTTTCTCTAGGTACTTTCTATATCACCCACCTAATTTATGGTTACACCTCAAAGGAAATTGTCGTAACCCTGCCTGCTATCATTACTGATAATCCAATCTAAAGCACGTCATTTTGTGTTTCATATAAAACTCCCTTTATTCAAACACCGATAAAAACCTTAATAATAATAATAATAATTCCGATTCAAATCTGCCTACTCAGGCTTCAGGATCCGCCCTTGCTCAGGCCGCACCCATGGAGTTTTGTTCGAGTGAAGAGTGACAGCAAAGAACCGCAACAATAACACAGCAGCACTGCTGCCCTGTCACTTTATCAACGAACCTCATATTGACTGCATCAGTGCTGTGACTATACCTCAGCTGTTGATACAACTGTAACTGTGTTTGCTACTGTACAACAAATTCTGGCTCATCTATTTGAATCTCGGCTCAGTCGGCTGTTCTAGTGACTTTACGTAAAACGTTTTATGACTACATCCAGACTTTTATCTGAAAACACACCCAATTCACAGCCCCTCATTTCATCGCACATATCACCCCCATAATCGCCAAAAAAAAATGTCCCGGACGGTGTCTCAGAACATTGTCCACACATGTTGATTCCTGTACGAAGATTAATTTGCATCTCTAAACATATCCCTAGAGTGAAGATTAACCCTCTAAACGCCGAATTAAATTCCATCTGCCATTTGCTGGTATTATTAGGAGCTCATCATATTCTCCACGTTAGCAGGATTAGGGTTAAGTGTACCTTTTACCCTTCCATGCCATGACGACATATGGAAAAGTGGAGGTATAGATCCACTCACTCTTAACCTTGGTACTAGATTGAGGTCGCTGGTCAGTTGGAAGACTCGAGAGCTCTAATAACGAAGAAAGTGCAGACTAGTTTATAGGAGACGGTGTGAGCCCCAGAGCTGGTCTGAATGTTTTGAATAACAGGGAGGACTATTTCCGCTATCGGGAATCGAACCACGATTACACGATCGTCCAGCCCGCAACCTAATCAGTATAGTGACTACCCTATCCCGGTTCCCAGTATTAGCTGGGTAACAATGATGGCGCATACATAACGCAGCATACATGAGAAAAGTTACAAAATACATGCAGAATTTTGTGCAGAACATCTGAAAGTAAGAGGCAACGTGTGAGGTTTAAAAGTATAAAGCAGAATAATATTAACATTTTTGTTAGAAAAACCAGGTGTGACGATGTAAATGGGATTCAAATTGCTCAGAATATGGGCCCCCTTTTGGCTGTTCAAAACACGATAATGAAATCGGTTTCCACAAATGGTTAATTTCTTGCCCTACTGAACGATTACTGTCTACACAAGAAGTAGATTTTGTGACCCATTTGTTAAGACGAAGATTAACCCTTTAAAGACGAAGCGCAGACTGTTTTATTTAAAGACCCAGTTCCTACCTTGCAGTAAACACTTTTCATCTCGGTTATAAAAACTAGTCAGTTTATGGTGTTAAGTGGCACAAATCGCTGTTTGTTCTCAGACAAATACAAACACGTAAATACAGCGTCGGCAGAGCGCACAATTGTTGAATGTTAAACCTGTTGGTGCATCACATAACCAGTAAGCTTTAAAAGGTTAAAGTCTACTGAGATATTGCTCCATGTCTACTGATAAACAATGACAGAGTTTTGAAAGATGTAGTACCTTAATCTTCAGTGTCAAGCGACGTTTTGCCACTCGACACAGAGCAACGGCCCAAAAGACTTGAATCTTCAGCAACACCGGTGTGAGAACCTCAAATCTCGCTCACTTGCATAGTAAGTCTCCCAGCCAGTCTGTGAGTTCAATTTATTTGGTTGTTCAGTAAACTGGTCAGTTGGCCAGGTACGTTGCAAGTTGGTCACCACTTCTCTGTGCCAACTAGTAGCGCTATAGAGCAAACTAAAGCCACAACTTACTTGTTGTACAGCACAATGTCGGGCAACCAAAGGTGCTCAGAGGGCACATAAAGCATTTCCACACCACCATAATCTTGCGGGTCCCAGCGAAGTTTGTAATCCACCCATTTCTGGATAAGCAAAACATGTTACGGCATTAATATTCAATTAATCCAGCTGATATCGTAGCAAAGTTTGTAAATATAACACACAGATTAATGGAAGTCGTTTGCAGTGATGTCAACGGAAAGTAATAACGAAGAAAACTGTGCTATGGTCTACAAGTTCTAAGCCTGAAGGCAAAATGCGTGTCTACTTTACCAACGGCAGGACGAGAGTGAATTACCAAACTCGTTTTAAAAATTGTTAGTAAAAATTATGTTTTATTGAAAAAAAAAAAAGTAGAGGGTGGCGAGAAAAATTTTTGTGTAATAAACGGTGACATGTAAATACATAAAAACATAAAAAATGAATTGTAATAAGATCATAGAATTAAAATCTTCTGGCAAATTTGTATAAAAGTATAAGGCAAGTGGGTAATTGAGGTGGCAAAAACGTTGCGAGGTCTAGATGAAATGAGAGAGGGGAAGTTGTAAACAGAAATATGTTAATATTTTCACATATAAACTCCGAAAAGATAAATATCTAACAGAAGATAATAATTAGTATAGATAAGTTGTAGCCATTTGTATTAAAAATAATGGATGTGTACTGGCAAAAAAAAATTGTTGCCAGTTACATCCAAAGATGCGAACGAAACTAAACTAATAAATTTAATTTAAATCTGAAAAATATATTAAATTTTAACTTATGTAAATAGGCATCACATTTCGTACTCTTTAGTTACTTATAAAAATCACATTGCGTCTATCAGGCTCTCAATTTGAGTTCTATTTAAGATCGGACACTCTCATAATTTACTCTACTACTAGGAGTTTCTGGGATGTGTTTCCGTGTAACTTGAAGATTAAATTATCGTAACTGTGTAAATACATCTGTTAGGAGAAAAATAGTCACCGATTTGGCGTTGTCTTATCTCACAATAGGATAAAGACCTGCTATTAGAAGTAAACTGCTACTCACCTGCTCTACCCATAAATTGGTCGTCATAACTTGATTCTTCAAATTCTGAAAGAGAATAAATAAAAATGCTTAATTTTATGTTCTTTTTTTAAAGTATCTCCGGGTAGATAACGGTCCATAATGCAATGATACAGGCTGCAACGAAGACATTAACACTATTCTCACGGCTTACAAGTGAGTCAACTTGCCATGTTCCTTTTAAAGCTAAAATTTTCTGAATTTGTTTTGCACTGTAGAAAAACCGGGTCCATCGGCGGCGTTTTCCATCCTTGTCGTATCAAGCTAATTCTTGTCGCTGAAAGCCATCAAGAACATAAAAAACGAATTATAATTTCTCTGTAAAAGTCCTTCACTTGGACGTAGAAATAATTTCCGCTTGTCGTAGCGACAATTATGGGTAAATCTTCATGAGGTTTTACATTATGATTGCCCGTCATTTTCATGTCTTTCTAAATACTTCATTTAAAAAACTTTTTGCTATCCCTTTATAGGCGTTGCAACTTCAGAGACTATCATATCCAAAGAGGGCACACAAACTGTATAATATAAGCTACCATTTTTCTTTCTTATTCAAGCGACAACCAAAGAGGCAGGCCTTTAAATTTTTTGCCTTAAGTGCCTCTCAGAACTTCGTTCAAATAACGTTTCAGCTCCTGTTTTGGAAACTGTAAGTTTCACTGCCTCTGTCGACACGCATGATTCCTTCCCTGTACGCCTTAAATGTTTTATCCGTATCTTATGTGTCCAGTTACAGCAGTATGTTCCACTTATCCACTAAAACTTACAATGGTTTAGAGCGTATTCCAAAATCGTACGGGTACTCTCAAAGATAGCGCATAAAGTACAATTAAACAAGCCCACTCTCAATAACGTTGGGGCCTAACTTCGATGTATTTGTCTAAGAGTAAATATAATTATTTCTTTACTTAATGCTCAACATGTTTCGGATGTTAATACATTCATCCTCAGGAGCTTGCGACTTATGTGTTGAGTTATTTCGTGGGTAGTGCTTCAGCCTGCATACGGATACCACACC
>Ga0123355_10011949_pt1 | contig 13420 bp, 10 predicted proteins | sample TergutEmb28metaG_3_FD_89872 | JGI IMG/M metagenome (GOLD analysis project Ga0123355, IMG submission 89872) | Embiratermes neotenicus P1 segment gut microbial communities from Petit-Saut dam, French Guiana - Emb289 P1 | ecosystem: Host-associated > Arthropoda: Insects > Digestive system > Gut ...
ATGCTAAAACTCACAGTTTACATTTTTTCACAACATAGAGGTGAATCTTCATGAAAACTCCCGACTTCCTAACAAGATATTACACCCCAAACGAAAACCCTTTCGTCTCCCTAAATGATTATCCACTCGAACAAGCTAACGCAATAAAACTAGAGCACTGCAAACGCAATAATATCGGTGGTTACTACGCTCAAGACGAATATTTGCCGCATCGTAGAAAAATCGAGAAATGGATACATGCCCAATTAATACAAAAAGGCGGCAACCCTAAAAACTACATCCCAGTATACATGACACTGGGTGAATCTCCTACCTCGGAGTATGATATCCGCATAGACATACAAAGAGGCGCACATGAATTGCGTATTCCTATCGCAAATCTTGATTTAAATGCAGTCACTTTTACATATCCTGATAGTATGTATAAATTTATTTATGACAACAACGGCGACAAAATATCTTCTGAAATGACAGAAACTCCAACCGTATACCTGTATAATGAACTGGAGTACATCATCGAAAGATACAAAGTCTATGATATATATGAGCATTATATCGAAGCTCAAGTATGGGATCGAGAAATGCTTAATAAATTTTTACACTAAGGCAACCTCTATTAACTTAACAAAACACGGAGGACAACAATGAGTAACACTCCAAATAAAAGTGGAATATACGAGCCCTTAAGCATTTTAAGGGCTTTTCAACACGTCATGGAGGCGGATATTAAAGGCAATTCGCCCCTGCTCCTGACTGGCATGATGGACTCGCAGAAATGTCACGTAATAGGCGCACTTAAGGAGCGAAAGAGTAACACCATTCTCGTAATCACTCATTCCGAGCTTAAAGCCAAAGAGATTTATGAAGATTTGGCTTTCTTTGTGGAGTCGTCAGACGAATTATTCCTCTACCCTGCAAAAGACACCGTCTTCTACGCTGCCGATACAAAAAGTTTACTCATTACAAAAGAGCGTTTCGCAGCTATCAACTCACTCTTAAAGGGCGAGTCTCCTGTTATTGTCGCCTCCATCGAGGCTTTGTTTGATAGGCTTTCGCCTCCTGATGTTTTCGCTGATCATATTATTGGGCTAAAAAGCTGTGATGTGTACGATCTTGATCTGCTTATGAAAAACCTTATCGCAATCGGCTACGAGCGCAGAGACACCGTTGAGGCTATGGGGCAGTTCGCTGTGCGTGGCGGTATTTTGGATGTATTTAGTACAACTTATGATAACCCGATGCGCATTGAGTTCTTTGACGATGAGATTGACTCTATCCGTACGATAGACCCAGAGACACAACGTTCTGTGTCAAAGCTAGACTCTGTAGAAATCTTCCCGATAAAAGAACTTGTCTATGACGAGTTCACACTTGCCGAAGCTCTTGAAAAAATAGAGGCCGAGTATAAAAAAACGCTGTCCAGCTACGAGAAAAAAGGACTCGACGAAGCCGTAGATGGTTTAAAGTCCTCTGTGGGCGAACTCATTGAACAGCTTAAAACCGACGGCAACTCACGCGATATCGACCGATTTTCACAATACTTTTATGAAGGCGGTTGTTCGCTTTTGGACTACTTGCCAAATGATACGTACATCTTTTTTGATGAGAGCGCGAGACTGTATCAAAAGAGCGAAACCTCGCATGAAGAGTTCTCCCAAAGTGTGCAAAATCGCCTTATGAAAGGCTATCTTCTACCGTCTCAGGCTGAGATGATTTTTTCGTACTCTCAAATAGTTGCAAAGTGTGCTAAGTTCCCACAAGTCATAATGAACTCGTTGATGTCAAATATTCGCGAATTCAAACCGCTGCAAGCTGCCTCCTTCACCGTAAAGGGCGCAATGAGCCTGCAAAATCAGATTGACCTCATGATTGAAGATATCAATTATCTTAAATCAAACGGCTATAAAATCGTTATGCTCACAGGGAACAAGGTTCGTGCAGAGCGCATTGTTACTGAGCTTTCGGAGCGCTCTATCTCGGCACGTTTTTTTGAAAACACAGCAGACGCTGTGCTTGAAGTTGGATCAGTCGCTGTTGTTTCCGGTAGTTTAAAGCGCGGTTTTATGTACGACGACATCAAGCTCGCCTTTATCTCGGACAAAGAACTCTTCGGCGAAAAGAGCAAGCAGAAAAAACCAAAGAAAATCAAAAACGCACGAAAGATAAACAGCTTCATAGAGCTAAAAGTCGGCGATTATATCGTTCATGAGAATCATGGTATCGGCATATTTTCAGGTATCGAAACCATTATCAGTGATCAGGTCAAGCGCGACTATATCAAGCTCACATATGCAGACGGAGGCAATCTTTATATACCGACCAGCCAAATGGACATGATTCAAAAGTACATCGGCGGTGAGTCTGCAAAACCTAAGATGAACAAACTAGGCGGAGCGGACTGGTCAAGGGCAAAGAGCCGCGCAAAAGGCGCTGTCGAGATATTAGCAAAAGACTTAATCGAACTATACGCCAAGCGTGAAGCAGCCATGGGCTTCACTTACAGCAAAGACAGCGTCTGGCAAAATGAGTTTGAAGAGACTTTCCCATTCACAGAAACTGACGACCAGCTTTCAGCCATAGAAGATGTAAAGCACGACATGGAATCGCCTAAGGTTATGGATAGACTTATCTGTGGCGATGTTGGTTATGGCAAGACTGAAATTGCGCTACGCGCCGCTTTCAAAGCCGTCCAAGACAGTAAGCAAGTTGTCTATTTAGTACCCACGACCATCCTTGCGCAGCAGCACTATAATACGTTCACTCAGCGGATGCAAGACTTCCCTGTTTCTATTGAAATGCTAAGCCGATTCCGCTCAGCAAAAGAGGTCAAGGCCGCACTGGACGGACTTGAAAAAGGCAAGGTTGATATCGTTATAGGCACACACAGACTGCTTTCAAAGGATGTGGCATTCCATAATCTGGGACTTGTCATTGTGGATGAAGAGCAGCGCTTTGGCGTGTCACATAAGGAGAAACTAAAGAGCCTCAAAGAAAATGTCGATGTACTCACGCTCACAGCGACGCCTATTCCGCGTACTCTTCATATGAGTCTTGCAGGAATCAGGGATATGAGCCTTTTAGACGAACCTCCGTCCGAGCGCAAGCCAATACAAACCTATGTCATGGAATACGACGGACAGTTTATCAAAGACGCTATCCACCGTGAGCTCTCACGCGGGGGTCAGGTCTATTACCTATACAACCGTGTAAGAAGTATCTCCGAGATGTCCGCGCGCATCCAGAATCTTGTACCCGAAGCAAATGTAACCTACGCCCACGGGCAAATGAGCGAAAAAGAGCTGGAGAGCGTCATGATGGACTTCATTAACGGCGAGTCAAATGTCCTCGTCTGTTCAACTATTATAGAAACGGGGCTAGACATCCCTAATGTAAACACGATTATCATTCACGACTCCGACCATTACGGCCTCTCTCAGCTATATCAGCTCCGTGGGCGCGTTGGTCGCAGCGGTCGCTTGGCATATTGTTATCTCATGTATCGAAAGGACAAAGTCCTAACAGAGGTCGCCGAAAAAAGATTACAAACCATCAGAGACTTCACAGAATTTAGCTCAGGCTTCAAGATTTCCATGCGCGATTTAGAAATCAGGGGCGCCGGGAATCTTCTTGGCGAATCCCAGCATGGACACATGGACAGCGTGGGTTATGACATGTACTGTAGACTTCTAAGCGAAGAAGTCGATAGGCTCAAAGGCATTACTCCCGTCGAGGTCTTCGAGACCTATATCGACCTCGAATTTACCGCATACATCCACGCCGACTACGTACCAAACGAAGAGCAGCGACTTGAAATGTACAAAAAAATATCCCTCATCCGTGACCGAGGCGATTATCTCGATGTACAAGAAGAGCTCCTAGACCGCTTCGGCGACCTGCCAAAGGCTGTCATTAATCTCCTAGACATCGCTTATATGAAGGCGTGTGCTAATAAGGCGGGGGTTATTAGTGTGATTGAGAAGGGCGGAAAGATTGTCGTGACCTTCAAGAACGACGCAAATGCCGACCCTGTGAAGATTATGGATGTATGCGCGAAGCAGAGGCATCTTAGCTTCACCGTGGCCGGGAATCCGTTTATTACTTATCGACTTAATGGTGAGGTTCGGGCAGGGGATATTGAGGGGCTTGTTGGGGTTTTTGAGGGGATATTGTAGGGGGGATTGTAGGGTTTTAAGAATATCAACCCAAGCTGATGGTTTTAGCTTGGGTTGATGTTTTTATTTACTCCACAATCACAGCAGGGCGAAATGGTGCATAATAAATTTCAACTATCCAGTCCTCTAGCTCTTCATCAGTTAAATCTAAAACGCCATTTGCAACCGTCCTTCTTAGAGCCTCTATGCTTTGTTGTCTTAGGTCATATTCAGATGGAACAGGCATTGAAACATTTACTTCTTCTATTTCGGCTCTCAAGTCCATCATATCAAAGTTAAATGCAGAAGTTTCATACTGAATAAAGCTGACAACTTCCCCGTCTTCCGAAAATCTTTGCATCGGACTACGCTCAAATACGCCCTGTGAACCACCGATTATATAGTAATACTCTCCAGGCGTATCAAACGCATCACCGCTTGGAATGGTCAAAAACAAAAGGTATTCGCCACCTCTTGTAAACGTCGGTGTAAACGTTGTAATAAGAGTTCTTTCATTTGTAGCCCCACCCTCCATCCTAACCGTGATTGTATCTGCGTACGCTTCGCCTCTCAAGACCTCATACACTTCTACAAAATAGTCAGTAAAGATAGTACTCGCACCATAAAATTGATTCTCAACAGTAAATGCTTGCGTCCTTCCAACTACTCTGCCATGTACGACTAATGATGATATTTCCATCAAATCTTCTTCTGAACGTCTTGGAAACGTACCAGACAGCGTTGTGAGCGGTAAATCAGGGTTCGCATTTTCCATTGTGAGAGCTATCCATTCGTATTCATCGCACTCTTGGATTTTAGCGACAGAGTAATACTCGGAGTCTAAGTCTAAAGAGCCATAAAGAAAAGTTGCCGTTATAAATGCCAAGGCTAAAACTGGTAAAAGTGCAAAAGATAGTTTCCGTTTCATATAATATCTCCTTTCTGGGACGCTTGTCACATCTCCCATGCAATAAACTAAGGTATTTTCCAATTATTTAAACTATCTCCGATAATTTAAGTATCTAATACCTGCTATATCGTCAGGGCCTAGTCGATGAATTTGTTCCCTTGCTCCAATTTGAAAGTACATTATATTTCGTTGACCGTTTGTAGAACGATTATTGGTATGATATAACCCAACTGCATGAACTGCCTCGTGCAGAAATACAGTCGATACGCAGAAATCTGCATTATGAACAGGATTATTGGCGAAAGGATGAGATACATTTATAACTATATCCGTTTCAGCTATCCTCCAATACCCATTAATCTGAGCATAAGGGCGATGCCAATGAAATGCACAATATCCAAGCGCACGATTGGTACCAAGGAACTGTCTATAAACTCGATTTAATCCATCCGCATTATGACTTGATGTCAGCCATGTATTCATTATATGTGTCTGACTTGAATTTGAAAGCATGCTATATCCAATATGACCGTTTACATGTGACATCCTTTGTGCAAATTGAGACCTTGTATCAGTACTAAAGTCTCTATGTGATATAAATGAAATAGTTGACCCATTTTCCCACCTTCCTACAATGCTCACGTTTGGTTGCCAACGCGCCCAATAAGTTGTGGTAGAGTTGGGTACTCGAGTGTTGTTTGTTATTCGATTGCCTCCAGTTTGAGCAGGTGTGTCGTACCAACCTACAAACCGCCAACCCGCCTCCCGAGAGGGTGTCGGTAAGAATCCCATAGTATAAGTTCCAGGGGTTCTTTGGATACTTGTTGGGCTAACACTACCTCCATTAGCATTAAGGTGTATCGTTATTTGTGATGGCGCTTGCTGTTGAGCATTAAAAAAATTTAATCGGACATTATTAAACGATCCACAGTATGAATTAACCCATGCTCCATACGGCTCTCCAGGAAATCTAACATTATGGAAAAACTCTCTGTTCTCCCTTAGGTCTAGTACATACCTTGCGCAGTCGCCGATAGCATTAGTGATAAAAACGTCAATAAACCACATCCATCTACCATGTTCCATAGGAAATTCAAATGTACGCAAAGTTACTCTCGTTGTGTTCCATGCTGTCTGATGATATCGCCCTCCTACCAACGCAGCACTTCCTTGTCTGCGCTGATACGGAACTGGATGGTCTCCAAACGGAACAAACATCCATGTATTTACAGGAACAAACATCGGTGCAACCCCTACATACCCATCTGCACTAAGCACAAAAGAATCTGAAGATATATCATAACCCATTAAGTCCGTAAACACCCTAGACTCAGGAAAAACATCTGCAAACTCTTCACAGAGATAAGTCTCCGTCCTATTTCCATGCTCATCATATTCGATAAGCAGTCTTGCTTCAACATCAATAGATGCGGTATTTCTATTTACTCTATCTACTGTCGTTCGATGTGTAGCAAGCTCACTCGTAACCACCGAGTTTATAGCCACAAGCTCATTAAACCCATCTTCCCCATCAACATAACGATACCAATCTTTCTTTTGCCCATCCGCATAGTAGAACGATACTCGACCGCTATCTGCATCAAAATAAGCAATAAACAAAGTATCATCAATAGCCGATGTAAGAACTTCACCTATTACATCGGGGTTAGATCTTTCTTCTTGCCTTATTCTTTCTTGCAGTTGTTGACGTGTTCTTTCACGTTCGCGCGATATTTCGCGCTCATTTAGGTGTAAGTCATCGCCAGCATATGGCAGATAGTCAATGCCGTACAGGTCTGAGCCTAAGCATTGGTCTGGTTCAAAGTCGAACGCGGTTAGAACCGATATTGCCATTATCAAACATAAAAATAAAGATACTACTCTCTTCATTTTCCTCAACCCTTTCGTTTATTATAATGCATAATCCTTTGTACGTACAGTCTTTTGTTAATATGTTTACTCTTGTCATGACATTTTGATTATATCTCATTACCCCCCTGTCAATATTTGATATCAACTTTTTGTAACATTTTGTCGTATCGTTTTATTTTATGCATACTCAGATTACACATTTCACCGAGCCCCATCCCCTTCTATTCCCCCCACCCATCTCATATACTCATATAGAGGTGAAACCCATGAGCAAATTTAAAAAAACAGCCAAAAGTGCAGAAAGACTGATAACAAGCACTCTCACGAGTGCTTTGGAGCTGCCTAAGGAAGTGGTTATGAACCTGCCGCTTATCACCATTATAGGCAATGAGGATTTGACTATCGAGAATTTTAAGGGGATATTGGAATATTCTGAGGAGCGGGTGCGGATTAATACATCGACTGGGATTGTGCGGGTGGAGGGCAAGAAGTTGCAGTTGAAGCAAATCACCTCCGATAATATTGTTGTTGTCGGTGCTATTGATAAACTTGACTTTGTGGTCTAGGGGGGTGAATTATGCTTTTAAAATTATGGCAATATATACGCGGCTATGTCACCATAGAAGTCCGCGGTTTTTCCATAGAGCGTTTCATGAACATGGCTATGCATCGGGGTTTGTACATATGGGATGTTAGCTATCACGGTGCATCTGTGCGCATGAATGTGAGTATCAAAGGCTTTCGTAAACTAAAAGACCTCGCACAAAAGACCAACAGCAGGTTCACAATAGTCGATAAAAGAGGTGCGCCCTTCACCGCATATAAGTTTAGGAAACGTAAGCTCTTCCCTATAGGTATCATCTTTTTTATTGCGCTCCTCTATTATCTGTCAGGGTTTATTTGGCTTGTAGAAATCGGGGGTAATGAGCGGGTCGAGCATGAACAGATACTAGAGTTTTTAGACGAGCGTGGTTTAAGCATTGGTGTTCGCAAGGCAGACATTGACCGTTTTGCTATAGAACGCGCGCTCATCACGCACTTTGACGACATATCGTTTATTAATATCGGTATCCGAGGCACAAGAGCCGCTGTAACCGTCTCAGAGACCCTCCCGCGTGAAGAGCTTATAGACAAATCGCGTCCGTGTGATATAATTGCAAAAAGGGATGGTGTCATAAGCTCGATATTCGTATCGACTGGTACGCCTATGGTCAGAGAAGGCGACGTAGTGCTTGCAGGAGATGTGCTTGTATCTGGAACTATAGTTGCTGGACTTGATTATGAGGCAGTTATCACAGGGTATACTCATGCGATAGCCTCGGTGCGCTCAAGACACTATCATGAGATAAATTTTTATATAAATCATGAGCGCATACTTAAAAACTTTACAGAGAATACACGTACGGCTTTTTGTATCAAGATTCTTAACAAAGAATTAAATTTCTTTGGGGCTTCCATTTCATACGTAAACTATGATAGAATTACAAGTAGGACGCAACTTGGCTTTGGTGAGCATTATCCACTTCCCATTATAATCTTACGTCATACTTATAAAGAGTTCGAACCGTACACTGTGACCCTTTCTTTGGATGAAATGAAAGAGAAGGCACTCATAAGCGTTACAAACACGATATTAGGTGAGTTCGACTTTGACATTGATGTGCTTGAGAAGATAATCGAATATGAACAGATAGAAAATGGGCTTAGGGTTTTTGCGACAATTGTGACTGATGAAGAAATTGGTGAAGTAAGATATATAGAAGTACAAGAGATACAAAGCATAGAGGAGTGATTACTTAGTTGGACTTTAAAAAAACAGAGGTCAAAGTTCATGGCAATGTTATCGGAGCTGTATTTGGCCATTTGGATGAGAATGTTCGTAAAATAGAAAAAGCCTTTAACGTTCAGATTGTAAACCGCGGCGACTCTATAAACATATCAGGTGATGAAAAAAGTCTTGTAAAAGCCGAGGCTGTATTTTCTAAGCTCATGGCTCTGGTCGAGAAAGGCGAGACACTGGATAGTATGGGCATAGATTATTTAATAGCCGCATCTGATGATGAAGGTTTCCGCGATATTGAGAAAATGAGTGACGACCTTGTCGCCATGACTATTTCAGGCAAACCAGTAAAGCCCAAAACTCTAGGGCAAAAGAAATATGTAGATCAGATAAGGAAAAATACAATAGTATTCGGTGTAGGTCCTGCGGGAACAGGTAAGACGTATCTCGCTATGGCGATGGCAATCTCTGCTTTTAAAAGCGGCAAAGTCGAGCGCATAGTTCTGACTCGTCCTGCCATAGAAGCGGGGGAAAAGTTAGGCTTTCTGCCAGGTGACTTACAGCAAAAAGTTGACCCGTACCTACGCCCACTCTACGATGCACTCCACGAAATCATGGGGGCTGAGGCGTTCCACAAGAACTTTGAAAAAGGTGCTATTGAAGTTGCTCCTCTGGCGTATATGCGTGGGCGTACACTAAACAATGCATTCATCGTGCTAGACGAGGCACAAAATACAACACCAGAACAGATGAAAATGTTCCTCACCCGCATAGGCTTTGGCTCAAAAGCCATAATAACAGGAGACCTGACCCAAATTGACCTGCCAGACGGCAAGAGATGCGGTTTGGTAGACGCTATTAGGGTTTTGGAAGGTATTGAAGACATTGGCATTTCACATTTGACTAATAAAGATGTCGTGAGACATCCGCTCGTAGCAAAAATTGTAGCCGCTTATGAAAAAGAGGGCGCAAAGAAAAAGAACTACGAGCCTAACAATGATAAAAAAAGAACCACATACAACCACAAAGGAAAAGGAAAAGGACGGGGCAGGAGAAGTTTCTAGTTTTGGACATGCTGCCCTAAACCCAATTAAAGTAGGTGACCGTGTTGAAAAAACCTATTCTTAACAACTTAAGATATACATCATTGCTGGTAGGCATCGCACTTATTATCACTTTGGCTCTTTTGATAAGTGGTAGCTATGTCAGCGAGGGATATAATATTGAGCCAGGTAGCGTTTCGCCGGTTCGTATTCGTGCTGTCCGTCAGATTGAGAACGAGATTGCCACAGAGCGTCTGCGCGAAGAGGCCGTGGCGCAAGTTCCACCAGTATTCCAAGTAGACCCGCAGATTGGTGAAGAAGTAGTTACGCGCCTTGACCGTTTCTTTTCAGAAATGGATATGCTCAGACGCGAGAATACGCCTTTCTTCACCCCCTCACTACAGAACTTGCTTCCAGCAGGTCAAGATGAAGATGAAGCTTTAACGGCTGTCCCTGTCATCACTCATGATGAGCATATGGCGATGGTTATCGAGGAGTCTTTTTTATCAGACACTTTTAGCGAGGACGTCTTGCTGTTTGCTATAAACCTAGACTCTGAAACATATCAGACATTACGTCAACATGTATATGAAACCGTTGAAAATATTTTGGACATGGGCTTTCAAGAAGAAGCTCATGCTAGAATCTTAGTAGATATGCGCAGCGAGTTTGAAAGAATATTCCCAGGGCAAAACGATAGACTCGGCAGTGTCGCGTATGAAATAGGCGCGGTCAATCTACTTCCGAATCTTGTCTTTAACGAAGAGGCGACTCTCACATTACAAGAGGCGCGCCGCGCAGAAGTCGAACCAATATACTTTCTCGCAGGACAAACTATTGTCGATGAGGGTCAGATAGTTACTGCTGAGGCTTTTGCGGTTATTGAGAGCCTTGGTCTTTTGTCTGGCAGCATTTTTGAAAATATTATTCCTGTGCTTGGTATTAGTGGCGTTGCTGTTTTCATTTTCGCGTTTTGCTTGATTTATATCAGGCGCTATAATGAAGAACTTATTAGCAACAGAAAAGATGCACTGATGCTTTTATGTCTGTATCTTGTGACGATAAGTGCGTCAGGGCTAATTGGAGGCACCGGGATATGGGTGCTTACTCCTGTGCTTGCATTTACTCTTTTGGTCGCAATTTTGATTGACATACGGCTTGCACTTGTTTTAAATATCGGCATCTCGGTTATTACTATGCTTATTATCGGCGAGGAGCTTGCGTATCTTCTGTACTTCGTCTTGGTGGGCACATTGACAGCGGAGATGGCTAAATACGCTAACCAGCGCAATAATCTGTTCATACTGAGCCTTATCGTTGCTGTGTCTGGTACATTGTTCTTTGTGTCCATAACTTTGATTTTTGAACGCGGATTCTCGCAAGGGTTATTCTTGTGGGCGGCGTATGCATTTTTGAGCGGGATTCTTACTGTTATGATCGCTGTTGGCTCTCTTCCGCTATGGGAGAGCATGTTTGGCGCGATAACGCCGATAAAGCTGCTTGACCTTATCAATCCAGATAATGAGCTTTTGAGAAGACTTGCAGTTGAAGCCCCTGCTACGTATCACCATAGCCTTATCGTTGCGAACTTGGCAGAGACTGCCGCATATGATATAGGCGCTAACCCAACTATTGCAAAGGTCGGCGCGTATTATCACGACATAGGCAAGCTGAAGTACCCACAGTATTATGCGGAGAATCAGATTAGCGGCAATTTGCATGATGAGCTTGACCCTTACAGTAGCGCGGCCGTTATCACGGGGCATGTTAATGTTGGATTGTCTATGGCTATCGAGCATAAGCTTCCTGTGGTCGTACGCGACATAATTGTTGAGCATCATGGAAATACGCTCATAAAGTTCTTCTATCACAAAGCACAATCGGAAAGTCCTGATACAGAAATATCTGAGAACGACTTTAGATACAAAAATCCAACCCCACAGAGCAAAGAATCCGCTGTTGTGATGCTTGCTGATACCGTTGAGGCCGCTGTGCGCAGCATGTTTGCAAACAGCAGCAGCATGGACGATATTGAGAAGTTTGTACATGTATTGATTAAGGATAAACTCGACGATAATCAGCTGGTGGACAGTGATTTAACCATAAAAGACTTAGATACAATAGCGGATGCTTTTATGCGCGTGTTTAAGGGCATGTACCATGAACGTATCCCATATCCAAAGATGGAGAAAAAAGCAAATGACCCTAAACCTATTTGATGAGACTAAGAAGCTGTCAAAAGAGCTCAAGGAAATCATCGCAGATGTCGCAAAGGCAAGTGTCGCAGCATGTGGCATCACACAACTATGCTCCGTTGACATTTTGATAGTAGATTTAGAAAATATGCAAGAGATTAATAAAGACAAGCGCGGCATAGATACGCCTACGGATGTCCTTTCTTTCCCAACGGATGAGAAGGGATTTCTTGGCGATATTGTGATTGCTTATGAGAAGATATTTTCACAGGCTGAGGAGTATGGACATAGCCCAGAGCGTGAGATTGGCTTTTTGACAGCCCATGCGATGCTGCATCTTATGGGATATGATCATGATACTGATGAGGATGAGGCGGAGATGTTTGGGCTGCAAGAAGAGATACTTGAGAAGTTGGGGCTGTGCAGAGAATAAGTTCCTGCGTATATGGAGATATACGGCGGGGGCAAGCCCCATATGTACTAACATAAACTACAGCGGCATACTGAGACCCTGTAGGGGCGGATTCAATATCCGCCCGAAGTTTGGATGGAACTCGCGGGCGGATATTGAATCCGCCCCTACGAAACTTTACAAATATTTTCCACGGAGGCAGCAATGTTCAAAATAACCTACGCAACAGCAAATGACATAAAATACCTATGTTCCTTCAAAACAGAACCTCTATCAGAAGTCGAATGTCTATCAAAAATCAATGATAAAAAATGCTACATACTGTATTTTGACAATAAAGTTATCGGCCTCATGCGCTATAACTTTTTCTGGGACTGTATCCCATTTTTGACATTAATCTATCTCGATGAACCGTATCGCAAAAAAGGCTTCGGAGCAAAAGCTCTCAAACATTGGGAGGATGAAATGCGCTCTTTAGGTCATCCGATGGTTATGCTTTCCACACGCATTGATATAGAGTCGCATCATTTTTATCGCAAGCTTGGATATTATGATATGGGTTCTATCGCAATGGATAGAACCCCTTATAAACAAGCCCTAGAAATATTCATGGGTAAAAATCTTTAGCGAGGATTCAGCACACAATGGATTGGGACATTCTATACACCACATGCCAAAACTGCAACCGCTGCCCTCTGTCAGAGACACGTACAAATGCGGTAATCGGACGAGGCAACCGCGAGGCAGATATCATGTTCATAGGCGAAGGGCCTGGCTTTCACGAGGACAAGGAAGGCTTACCTTTTGTCGGTCCTGCGGGTCAGCTACTAGATAAGATGCTCGCAGCCATCGAGCTTAGTGAAAAGGATGTCTACATAGCAAATATAGTAAAATGCCGCCCGCCAGGAAACCGTGACCCAAAGCTTGATGAACAAGAGCAGTGCATGAACTATCTGCGCTATCAGCTAAAACTGGTCCAGCCTAAGATTATCGTGATGCTTGGTAGAATAGCGGCATCCGCAAAAGTCGCTCGCGGTGAGAATCCTTTTGATTCGGA
>Ga0123355_10011950_pt1 | contig 13419 bp, 14 predicted proteins | sample TergutEmb28metaG_3_FD_89872 | JGI IMG/M metagenome (GOLD analysis project Ga0123355, IMG submission 89872) | Embiratermes neotenicus P1 segment gut microbial communities from Petit-Saut dam, French Guiana - Emb289 P1 | ecosystem: Host-associated > Arthropoda: Insects > Digestive system > Gut ...
CTTTAATAAGACAGATATTCTTTAACAAAAAATACAATCGAGGAGATACTATCATGCCAAATTATTCAAATGATTTTGAACGCAAGGAGAAAAATACAAAAACCGATGACCAAATCAGGGAGCTTGCGGGGGCGAATTTGAGCGAGTGGGAGCAAGCTAACCGCCGTAAGATTGACAGCGCGAGAGAAGAAGCGGAGAGGTTATTAAGCAGTAATCGTGAGGCGGAGCAAAAGCGGGGCGAGCGGCAATTAAAGGAAATCGAGGCGGCTTTTACTCAGGCTCAGCGCAATGCTGATAACGACGCATTAAGGAGGGGGCTTGCAAGGAGCAGTATAGCGGTCAACCGCACCGCTGATATTCAAACCGCCGCTGCCGAAGCCGAGAGTACGGCAAGGGGCGAAAGTTCTGTCAGACTTGCCGATATAGACAAGCAGTTAGAGCGGCTTGACGGGCAAAGGGAAAAGGCGCTTAATGAGTTTAATATAGCACATGCGGCAAGAATTACGCAGGAAATCAACCGTTTGACTGAGGCGAGAACCAATCAAAATAACGCGGCGGCAGCTTTTAACAACAATGTCTTAAATCAAGAAATGCAAAGGGAGCTAAATGCCGTGCAGCTGGCGAGGCAGACGGATGAGCTTAATGCTTCGAGAGAATCCGCAGAGAGGGCAAGGCAGCAAGAGGAGCTTTTTGCGAATACCTTTAGACAACTGGAAGCTATGAGCAGCCGCGACGCGAGGAATGAAATCCGTAACAATGTTCTGTTAAGAGAGCAGCTGACCCCGTCGCAATTTTTTAGATTGTACGACAGATTCGGGCGGTAAGGTAAAAAATTAGAGTCAGGCGGAATAAATTTTTCAAAACCGACAATGTTTTACAAAAAAGGCATTGTCAAGTGCGCATATGTATGTTATAATAAAGACCTCCCGAAGTTTGGGAGGTTTTTGTGTGCTATGGGTATATGCGCATAAGGGCATATGAGACCGTTTGATTATCTATCCACAAAAGAGGTATAAATGAGCAGAGTAATAGTTGTTACAAGCGGAAAGGGCGGTGTGGGAAAAACCACCCTCACCGCTAATTTGGGAAGGAGGCTGGCGTCACTGGGGCAAAATGTTGTCCTGCTTGACACTGATCTTGGATTAAACAATCTTGATATCCTTATGAATATTGAGACAAAAGTTGTCTACGATATTGTTGATGTTATTGAGGGGCGATGCCGTCTCGCGCAAGCGCTTGTCAGTGACGCGGTGCGACCTAATTTAAAGGTTTTGCCGGGAGCGCACAGTTATGACAAAAGCAAAATCACCGGACAGAATATCAAATTGGTTGTTGTTTCTTTGCAAAAGATGTTTGACTACATAATTATCGACTGTCCCGCCGGTATTGAATTAGGTTTTCATAGAGCGGTGAGTTCGGCGTCCGAGGCGCTTGTCGTTACTACGCCGCATATTTCGGCAATGCGCGATGCCGACAAGGTAATAACACTTCTTAAAAGTTATGCTCTTAATCATGCGGGACTTATCGTCAACCGCGCGAGAGGTGACCTTGAGGCGACAGGAGAAACATTGCCTGCAAAAGAAATTGCCGACCTTTTGAAAACTGAACTTATAGCTGTAATCCCCGACGATGATGCGGTAGGACAGTTAAGTAATTTTGGCATAGGCGCGGGAGGAATAGGCATGGACGCTATAGATATATTAGCAAGAAATGTCCACTTCGGCTCGCGAAAAATCTATGACGCGTCATCTAAATATAGGGGATTATTCGGAGCTATTAAGCGAAATTTAAAAAGAATGGGATAACCCGAAAGTTTATTCATCACCGCATTCACGCTACGCTCGGTTTGCCGCCTTGGTTGCGTACATTTAGTACGCGCCCGCGACGACTCACCGACTGTTGCGTGACTATGGCGCGACTAAACTTTCGGGCAAACTTTCTGACCAAACGGGGGTCATCATAAAATGTATAAATTACAACACAGGGCGAGGAGTGTAATAGAGGGTGACAGGCAACAGAATATTGATGCTCTTAAAGCACTTTTAAAGTCCGAATTAAAATATATGCTTAATTATTATATGGAAGTAGACGAGGAGCCTGCCGTTACAATAGAAGAGGGGAGCGATGATGATTATGTAATAAAAATTACCGCCAAAGCCGTAAGGCTGATTGACGTAGGCAAAAGGATAAGGTAAGCTATAGCCGTATGACATTTTCGTCATCGTGTATCAGGGCTATATTAAAGACAAAATATTTGCGTGTAAAGAAATTAAATACAAAGACTATTAGCGTTACGATAAGTTTTGCCAGCCACGGATGCATGCCCATGGCTATAGCGATTGCCGTAAGCACGGCGGTGATAGTTACGCCGATTAGTCCGAAAATCAAAAATTTGATAAAACCTAAGCGGCTTTTTCCTACATTGCCGTACTGGAAAACAAAAAAGATGCAAAGCACATAGTTAAGGACAAAACCCGCAATCCACGCTATCATTGTACTTACAACGAAGACCCCGATAGCCGGCTCAAATGAGCTGAGCGGTATAAGAAAAAAATTGTCATAATAATCGGAATAAAAGAAATACAAAAACACCGCCGTTAGAAAAAAGTCAACGACGGTAGACAATACACCCGCCAGCATCGATTTAAGATATTCACGGCGGGCTTTTTTGCGTTGTAAGGCTTTAAAGAGGTCTTTCATTTTCAATCTCAATGTTTAATGCCCGACATTTGTCCTCTATATAAGAATTGAACAATGATAAATGATACTTAAAGTTTTGGCTCAAACCGTTCAAAAATTATATTGTCGCAATGCTTACGTACGGTTTCCATTTCAGCGTTGCTTTTAATTGTCCATGATATTACAGGGACATTATGACTTTTGACGTATTTTTTGACATATTTATTGGGAAGATATTTCCAATCGTAAGCGATAAAGTCGGGTTTGCTTACGTCGTTTAGCTTTAGACGCTTAAGGACGGCGCGCTTGATAGCTCCGATTTCTTTGACGTGTCTGAAATATGACGAAAGCTGACCCCTTAAAATGTGCGGGGCGTGTTCTACAAAGTAGCCTAAGCTGTAAGGATTAAAAGACTGTACGGCAGTCTCGCCCTTATAGCCCGCCAAAATATCAATGACGGCTTGCTCAAATGCTCCTGCTTTGCCGCTGTTTTTGATTTCGACAAGTAAGGGAACGCGTCCCTTGACAAGTTTTAGGACTTCCTCAAGAGTAGGGATATGCTGAGGTTTTTCTTCCGAACCGGTAAGCGCGTAGTCTTTGAGGTCGTTTTTTTTAAGAGCGCGCACATAACCGTCCTTACCCGTCATACGCGAAAGCGATTCATCGTGAAAAACAACAACCGTTCCGTCGTCAAGCTGTCTTAGGTCAATTTCAATCGCATAGTCTTTTACAATCGCCGCCTCACATGCCGCTAAAGAATTTTCGGGAATATCCGCCGACCAAAAGCCTCTATGCGCAATGCGCTTAGTAACAAGCCAAGATTTAAAAATATCCATGTTATCAAATACTCAGTGTACAGCATACGGTACACAATTCAATTAAATTTATTTACTCTATTAATCAATTTGCATATTGCACTTAATATAGAGCATTATAATACATAGTATACCATAGTTTAGAAGTGTATGCAACTAAAATTCAATATAACTTTACAAAAAGCAAAATTTTATATGCGATTGACGCGCCTATGCTAAAATTAAAAGAATAAAAAGAATTATATTCTAGTAAATATAGTAAAAGTGCAAAAAAACTGTTCAGAAAAATAAGAGCAATATAAGAAAAGAGTGTGAATTTTAAGCTTTATGTTTTTAATTTTCATTGTGAAAATCCTTGACATTATTGCTTTTTTTGGATATAATAATAAAAAGCGGAGGATGATGCATATGAAAAAGAAAATTTTTATTTGTCTTTTTTCGGTATTATTGGTTAGCATTTCTTTTGTTTCTTGCAGGTGCGGTACGACCGTTATCACACAGTACGCTACGGATCATATTTTTGGAGCGGGTGAAGAAATCCGCATATACGACATTGAGTCAAGGGATCATTTAGCGACGCTTACGCTTACACGTGTTGCCGTAATAATAGACGAGCCGTTTGAGATTACGACAACGAGTTATGATGAGGAAGGAGAGGAAGTCGTTGCAAGGCGCAGTTATCAGCAAGTCATACAGATTTTTTACACTTATGTCAGGCACAGTACTAGCAGAAACATAGGCGCGGGTAATTTTATTACGCGGGGAAGCACCGGAGGAGCGTCTTTCGCCAATAGCGGAGCATCAATGTCGAGAGTGACCGCGGCTGATTTTGCCGGAGAGGACACACCGGCTTTTGCTCTTGCGGCAAGAGAGAGCGCAGAAACAGGTTCTTTTACGGTGGCAGTAGGAACGGTTCGCGGTTATGTTGATATAACGTATAGATGGAATACCGTTCAGAGATTAGAAACTGCAAGAATAAGATTAGCCGTACCGCAAAATTAAAACAGTCACAACTTTTATTAAGGAGCAAAAAAATGAAACCCGAAATTCATCCCGATTACCATGAGGTCACGGCAACTTGCTCGTGCGGCACCAGTTTTTTAACGGGCAGTACAAAAAAAGGAGACACACTCAAGGTTGAGATTTGTAGTAAGTGCCACCCTTTTTATACGGGCAAGCAAAAGACCGTCGATACGGGCGGCCGCATTGATAGGTTTAATAAGCGTTATCAAAAATGACAGGTGTGTAATCAGCATAATTAAGGATAGGGCGTGTCCCTGCAAAAAGCCCGCAACGGGCTTTTTTGTTTGAATAGACTTTATTTGATAAGACAAAATCACTAAAAATAAGGAAAGATATTATGGACAGAAAAAAAATACCAGCTAAGTATAAATGGAATCTTGCCAGCATTGTTGAATCGGACGAGGCATGGGAAGAATTATTCTCGTATGTTACCGGTAATGCCGAGGCATTATCGGCGTACGACGGCAAACTTGATAATGCGGAGGAATTGCTTGCGTGTCTTAAACTGTCGGATGAGATTAGTCACGCGGTTGAGCGTATATATGTATACGCTCATATGAAACTTAATGAGGATGCAGGCAATGATAAATATGTGGCAATGAGTGACAGGTCTACAGGGCTTTATGTAAAATTAAATGCCGTTACGTCCTTTATCATGCCGCAGTTGTCGCGTCTATCCGATGAAACGCTTAAAAGCTTTGCTAAGCTTCCTGAGTTTGCCGACTATGATTATATGCTTGCCGAGGTTATCCGCGAAAAGGCGCATATACTTTCGGACAGCGAGGAAAAGCTGCTTGCGCAAGTCGGAGGGGCTACAAGTAAATTCAAAGATATTTTCGGAATGCTTGATAATTTGGAATTGCCCTTCCCCAAGGTTATTAGCGACAGCGGTAAAAAAGTGCAGCTCACGCACGGAGTGTACGGTATGCATTTGCAAAGCCGCGATGTCAAAGTGCGCAAGGCGGCTTTTGAGGGAATGTACAATACCTTTAAGTCATATGTCAACACAATCGCGGCGATTTATGACGGCAGTGTCAAAAAGGATGTTTTTTATAGCAGAGCGCGCAAATACTCAAGCTGTCTCGCTTCAGCGTTAGAGGGTGACGATGTTCCGCCTGCTGTTTATGAAGGACTTATCGGCGCAGTCAGCAAACGGCTTAATGTGCTTCATAGATATGTAAAATACAGGAAATCGGCTCTCGGTGTAGATGAATTGAATATGTACGACATGCATGTGCCTATCGTTGAAGGCGCCGAAATGTCGATGGAATACGACGATGCGTACGATTTGGTTGTTAAGTCGTTAGAACCGCTGGGCGCAGAATACCTTAAATTATTAGAGAAAGCTAAGACGGGCGGTTGGATAGATGTATATGAGACTAAGGGTAAACGAAGCGGGGCATACTGTTGGGGGACGTTTTCGTCGCACCCGTACGTTATGCTCAATTATCAAAAAACAACCCATGATATTTTTACAATCGCGCACGAAATGGGTCACGCTATGCATAGTTATTATAGTAACAAAAATCAGCCGTATTCAAAAGCCGGTTATAAGATTTTTGTTGCCGAGGTGGCAAGCACGGTCAACGAGGTGCTGTTACTTAAATATTTAATGCGTACAACAACCGACAAAGCCGTCAAAAAATTCCTGCTTAGTTACTATCTTGATATGTTCCGCACTACGCTATTCAGACAGACGATGTTTTCGGAATTTGAAAAGTTTTCGCACGATTTAGTTGAAAAGGATGAAGCGATAAGCCAAAAGGTTTTATCCGATTATTATTACAGTCTTAATGAAAAATACTACGGTCCGTTTGTAAATCATACCGACCTTATCCGCTACGAATGGGCGCGGATACCGCATTTCTACACGTCTTTTTATGTGTATAAATATGCTACGGGTCTTACTTCAGCAGTTTCAATCGCATCGCGCATACTTGCCGACCCGTCGTATTTGCCCAAATATTTTGGATTTTTAAAAGCGGGCGGGTCAAAATCCCCTTACCAAATTCTAAAGGATGCAGATATAGATTTGGCTACAGACAGACCGTACGAAGACGCGATGGGTGAATTTGAGCGGACTTTGGCGGAATTAGAGAAAATGTAAAGTAGAATATCTTTGTACATGGGATTGCCGCATCGCTACGCTCCTCGCAATGATTACAATATAAATAGGGAGGGAAATAATGGACAATGACGATATAGTTTTATCACCGCGCCAGAAACTGGCGTGCAGTATATCGGCGGGAGCATTACTAATCGCGCTCGGTATATTTTTACTGCTCGCAGGAGTAGGTGTTTTTCCATTTGGGTTAAGGTTAGCAATTATTCCCGCGTCGCTTGTTACGCTCGGACTAATTTTTATGGTTGCCGGCATAATACAGGAAAATGTTGTAGCGTTATGGCTTGGATGTTTTTTACTTGCCGTTTCTACTGTTTCGATATTTGCGCCTTTAGCGTATACCGTCAGACGCGGATATGCCGCGCTTTATCCGCTTTATATCGCCGCTCCCGGTATTGCTTGTCTTGTCACAATGTTTTATTCAAAGGAATTTAAGGATCATCTCAAAGCGATAATTTTTTTCTTTGTGCTTAGCGGTTTCTTTTTCCTTAACAGTGTATTCGGAGTGTCGTGGGTGATAGTATTGCCTCTTATGCTGGCGTCATTCGGTATCTTTGTAATTGTAGTAGCGGTAATAGTCAGGAATAGAATTAAGGGCAACATTGACGCATGAAAAATATCTCTTTACTCACCGACCTTTATCAGCTTACTATGTTGCAGGGCTACTACGCTAACGGCAAGCATAACCAAACCGCTATCTTTGATATGTTTTTGAGACAGCAATCGGAGGCAAGTTATGCTGTATTCGCCGGACTTGAGCAGGTAATAGAATATATAAATAATCTTAAATTTGATAATGGCAGCATAGAATATTTAAGGGATTTAAAATTATTTAGTGACGACTTTCTTAAATATTTAGAAAAATTGCGTTTTGAGGGAAGTATTTGGGCGGTTCCAGAGGGTACTGTTGTCTTTGCCGGAGAGCCTTTAATCACAATTAAAGCCCCGCTTGCACAAGCTCAACTAATTGAAACGGCATTACTTAACATAGTTAATCACCAAACATTAATCGCTACTAAAGCGTCGCGTGTTGCATGGGCGGCGCAAGGCGCGCCTGTCATAGAATTCGGGCTTAGACGCGCTCACAGTCCCGACGCGGGAGTATACGGGAGCCGCGCGGCGATTATAGGGGGAGCAAGTGCTACCAGTAATGTACTGTCGTCAAAATTATTTGACCTAAATGTTAAAGGCACACATGCTCATTCGTGGGTCAAATCCTTTGATAACGAACTTGACGCATTTGAGGCTTACGCAAAAGCTTTTCCCGATAATTGTCTGCTTTTGGTTGATACTTACGATACGCTAAAAAGCGGTCTTCCTAACGCTGTTAAGGTATTTGATAAACTTGCAAACAAAGGTCATAAGCCTATAGGAATAAGACTTGACAGCGGCGACTTGGCATATTTGTCAAAAGAAGCAAGGATTGCTCTTGATAACGCGGGGCATAAGGACGCTATAATATTCGCAAGCGGTGACATTGACGAAACTGTTATCCAAAGCTTAACATTACAAGGCGCAAAAATTGACGCGTGGGGAGTAGGGACGCGTCTGATTACCGGCAAGGGCGTAGGGATGACAGGAGTATACAAATTAGCCGAAATAGACGGCGCGCCAAAAATGAAGGTCAGCGACTCCAGTCAAAGAGCTACCAATCCGGGACATAAAAAGCTATGGAGGATTTATGACAAAACGGGCAAAGCTTTTGCTGACTTAATAGCTTTGCAAGACGAAAAGTTGACTAAGCCACTGACCCTTACGCACCCGATAGAGCGTTGGAAAACAACAACTTTAATTGATTACACGGCAAAGGAGTTACAGATTCCGGTATATAAAAGCGGTAAACAAGTCTATAAAAGCCCCTCGGTACGTCAAATTGCCGATTACTCCAAAAATAACAAATCCACTTTTTGGGATGAATACTTTCGTTTAGCTAATCCGCACATCTATAAGGTCAATCTGTCGGATAAGCTGTATGAGCTAAAGAATAGCATGATTATAAGGTAATTACACAATGCAGCGGAGACAATATCCTCATGAAATTAAAAAAGAAAGGTAATGAAAAATTTAATACCGCAAAAAAAGGTTATCACAAGCCGGAGGTTGACGAGTATATCACCAAGCTTGAAAGTGAGCGTTTGGCTGTATCGGCAGAGCAAAAAGAGCGTATTTTTGAGTTGAAAAATCAATTAACTCAAGCGGAAAATAAAATCCTTGCTTTCAACAAAATGAGCGGACGCATAGGCGAAGCGATTAGCGACGCTAATTCTAACGCCGAGCAAATTGAAAAGTATAGTATGCAAAAACTCCAATTTGAGATAGAGCAGCTCAAGGCTTTTCACGAACGCTGGCAGGAATATTACGCCCGCATTATGCAAAGATATCCATTGGACGACGACCTTGCGGGCGTAAAGAAATTTAATTCTCAAATGAACCGTATTCTAAAAACTCCGCAAAAAAACGCTGAGGAGATAAGGGCTGCTTTTGACACCGACTACCAATCCGAAACAAAACGCATTAATTCGCAAAAGCCTGCTCCCGTTAAAAAAGCAGCGTCAACTCCGGTTTCAAAAGCAAAGCCTGCATCTCCTGCGGCTGCGCCAACCAAAAAGAAAGCGATAAAATCTCAAGGAAGAATTACCGTTAAGGCTTATGAGGAAGAGCTGTCCGAGGAAAATATAGACAAACTTCTTAACACAATAATCGCCGCAGATTCAATAGACGACGAAACGGCGCAAGCCATAAGCGCCGCCGCCTCAAAATTCGATCCTTTACAAAAAATAGACGATTACTATAACGCAGGTGAACATAACGGCAGTTTTAGTCTGGCCGAAGCCCTCCGCCCCAAGCAAAGTTTAGAGGATATTCTCAAGGATCTCGGTGTGGACGGTGAGGAATAAGATTAGTAATAACATGAATCGAACATCTTATCAACATTGTAAGGGTTGATATTCGGTCCGGTGACAGATAAGGACAACGTATAGCTGGGAGGATAGTACTAGCGATATTTCAGACGGTAATTTGTTTATATTTGGTCGGTCGGAATATCTTTAATTCAAGGTATTCGGACACGAAGGGAGGATTATAACTATCCAACCTCTTAATTAAATTGATAGTGTTGTCTAAGTTAATTTTGCCTTAATTTGTTTTAAGGCATTTTTTTCTAAGCGTGAGACTTGTGCTTGACTTATACCGACCTCACTGCTCACTTCTATTTGAGTTTTTCCTTCAAAAAAGCGGAGGGACAGGATTTGCTTTTCGCGGGGGGACAGATGTGAGATAGCGTCAAGTATTGCGATGTTTTCAAGCCAATGCTCGTCGGTGTTTTTACTGTCTTTGATTTGGTCAAGTAGCATTATTGTGTCGCTGTCATCATTATAAACAGGGTCAAAAATAGAAACAGGGTCGCTAATGGCGTCGAGCGCAAAAGCTACTTCGCGCGCGGACAGATTAATTTCTTTTGCGATATCCTCGATTTCTGCATGAGTGTCGCGTGCTTTTTCTATTTGTTCCCGCGCTTGCAATGCTTTATAAGCCGTGTCTCTGATTGAACGGCTTACTTTGACCGCACTACAATCTCTCAAAAATCGACGTATTTCGCCGATAATCATCGGCACGGCATAAGTTGAGAACTGCACATTGAGTGACAGGTCAAAATTTTCCATTGCCTTGATTAAACCTATGCAGCCTACCTGAAAGATGTCGTCAATACTTTCCTTTTTGTTGTAGAAGCGTTTGATGACACTAAGCACAAGCCGCATATTAGAGAGGATAAACTCCTCGCGTGCGACTTCGTCTCCTGTATGAACCTGTCTAAGAAGCTTCATACATTCGACATGGGTTAGCTTTGGTAAATTGTCGGTAACAATACCGCATATCTCGACTCTTGACATTTGTGTGTTTGTTCTCCTTTTGTATGGGGGCTTAACCATGGGATTGCTTCGTCGCGTTGCTCCTCGCAAAGACGGAAATCCGCAAGGGTAGAGTTACCCGATTAGCGTGCAAGGTAGACTTGCCCGATTAGCGTGCAAGGTAGACTTGCCCGATTATCAAATAGTTTTAACATCACCGACATCTAATATACCTGCGAATTTTGACATGTTTTGTCTATAGCCGATTTATAATTTACTCGTAAAAAGATCTAATGTTAAGAACTAAAACATGAATTTAAAATAACTTAACATTTATATCAAAAAACGCTTGACACCTCGTTAAAAATAAGATACACTTTATTTTTAACGGAGTTAGTATGCAAAAATACAAAAATAGATTAATGCAGAAAAAGTTTTTGCGCATGAGCGAAGTTTTTCCTGTTGTTCTGGTGACCGGTGCTAGACAAATAGGAAAGACAACAATGCTGGAGCATTTGGGTCAAGGACAAGAGCGCACTTATGTAACATTAGATGACCTAAACATAAGAGATATGGCAGTCAATGACCCTGTTTTGTTTTTCCAAAACTTTAAGCCGCCAATAATTATTGACGAGATTCAGTATGCGCCAAATTTATTTTCACAAATCAAGCTTATGGCTGATAAAAATAAAAAAGCGGGTGAATTTTGGCTTACAGGATCGCAAAGCTATAGTTTGATAAAAAATGTTTCGGAGAGTCTTGCAGGTCGTGTCGGCATAATAGAGATGAGTAGTTTTACCATTGATGAAAAATTAGAGAACATAAATGACGAATTACTAGACTTTGATATTGATGATTTGATTGATAAGTTCAAAAAATGTGATAAGTACTCAATTAATAATTTATTTGAATTTATTTATTACGGCGGTATGCCAAAAACTTTTGATTTGACACATGAGGCTCACAATGATTATTATAAGACTTATGTAAGAACATATCTTATGCGCGATGTAATGGAGTTGGGTAAAATTTCAGATACAATACGCTTTAACCGGTTTTTGATTGCTTGTGCCGCTATGGTATCAAGTGTTCTAAACATATCTACCTTAGCTGTAGCAGCAGATATATCTCAACCTACAGCTAAAGAGTGGTTGCAGGTTTTGCAAGGGTTAGGTATTGTATATTTAATTCAGCCTTATTCAAATAACAATATAAAGAGACTTGCAAAAAGTCCCAAAATATACTTTTATGATACGGGACTTGCAACTCAGTTGTCTCTGTGGCCGTCTAGTAAGACTCTGCAAATGGGCAATATGTCCGGAGCGTACTTCGAGAATTTTGTGATGAATCAAATTGTAAAAAAAATGAGTGCCGGAAGCAATAATACAAACTTATTCTATTACCGTGATACAGATCAAAAAGAAATTGATGTGATTATTGAGTCACACGATGGACTAACACCAATAGAAATTAAGCTTTCATCCAATCCGCATCATGGGGATATGAAAAAATTTGATGTTCTTAAAAAATTTGGTAAAGATGTACGAGTCGGAGCGGTAATATGTACAATTGATAAACCACTTTTAGTAAGCGGTGGTAATACATTAGTGCCGGTGTGGTTATTGTGAGAGTATCACTCGAAATCTACCGCCGATAAGTATTATTTCTATTTCAATTGGTTGTTGACTGTCACATTTACGCTTTAGTTTCTATATGCAGGACAATGTCCTGGTTATAGTTGCCAAAATGTGAGCCAAAGATGTTGACTCCGCCGATGTGTTTGGCATCGTCCTTAATTCCTATCCGGAAAGAAAAAAATTCGCCTCCGGTTAAATTTAGGTCGTCTAAGGTTACAAAGCTAATCATGCTTTCATCCAAAAAAGTTCCGTACTCATTGATTTTGAAGAATTTTAGCAGTCCGTATTGTGTTGCGGATTCTGACCAGTTACTCGGCGTATATTTTCCCCGATGTCCTCCGAAATCGCCGGGAGATAGATAAGTGCATACTTCATTACCGTTAATCCAAAAGGTGATATCGCTCTTCCAGTCTTCGCGGTAATTAGGGCATTCGGAGCATAGCTCAAGGGAAAACGAGACAGAAGAAATATTTTTCTCTTTAAAGCTGTAGGTTGGGACAGTATATTCCACATAGCCTTTTGTAAACCATACGAGTTCCGCGCGCATTCTTAGGTGGCTAAAAAATACTCCCGGTTGGTCGTCCTCGTATGTTACCCCATCTTTATCCGCAATACCGCACGGCGCTATAACGCTGGCAGCTGAAAAACTGCCAACAGGTAAATGGAATGTAAGTATGTTAGATTTAGCCAGTTCTACTTGTTCCAAATGGAAATGTATATTTGTGGCAATGTGTGAGACTATTTTCTCGTTGCCGCGTTTGTGCGGATTTGATATAATTTTGATAAGACCGGCTTTTCGGAGTATTTGCAAGTGAAATGATGTTGTCGACATGGGTGTCTTAGTAAGCATGGCAAGTTCGTTAATACTGTAACTGCCGCTCATAATAAGCTTTAAAAAATTAACCCTGGTTTTATTTGCCAGCGCGTCGGCTATCGCAATCAGCTTATCAGACTGCGTTATATCAACAATAATATTACGTTCCATATAAGGATTTTATCATAATACAAAATGTTAGTCAAGTTAAATTCCAAGTTTTTTAGGAGTTAAAGCTGTATTTTTGTAAAATTGAAAATTAGGTATTGCAATTTATAAAAATGTATGTTATAATAAAATATATATAGTTGCTTTAACGGCAAATTGTGCAGCAAAAAACGCGACAAAGAGGGTACCCTCTTTGTTTACCTTGAGTCATTAACTCAAGGTAAAATAATTAAAACTCTTAAATAAGTATAGCAATCAAAAACGGAGAAAAAATATGAAGCATCTAAAAAAAATATTTTGCTTAATCTTTATC
>Ga0123355_10011951_pt1 | contig 13418 bp, 12 predicted proteins | sample TergutEmb28metaG_3_FD_89872 | JGI IMG/M metagenome (GOLD analysis project Ga0123355, IMG submission 89872) | Embiratermes neotenicus P1 segment gut microbial communities from Petit-Saut dam, French Guiana - Emb289 P1 | ecosystem: Host-associated > Arthropoda: Insects > Digestive system > Gut ...
AAAAAAAAAGAACTTGATATAGGGAAAGAGGATTTTTTAGGTTATTAACAATTTCCCCTTGTCATATCTTTTAATTTTTTTTTTCCCCCCCCCCCCCCCCCAATTGATATTTCATTTTTAGTTGTTTTACAGAGCTGTGTAATTCGAATTTTGATATTTTGGTTTTGCATTTCTTCCTTTAGTCTTTCATAAGATGGCCCTTTCTTAGTCACAAGATTTCCTTACTTCCCTGCTTCCTACTTTCTAGTCTGTCTCCATCCCACCTGCTGCTTTGTTAGTTTATTTGGTTTTGTTACTTGAGCTGCGGGTGTCATATCTTTCTTTGAATTTATTTATGCTGTTACAATTTTAATGTACCTTTTTCCCTTGTAGTAGCATTCCTCCTCTTACTCTTCCAATGATATGTCATTTTCAAGTTTAAAAGATTTGTGCTGTCCTTATAATTTTTCCTTCTTTCCTATTGGTTAATGAGAACTTTATCCTGACCCATGCTGTGCCTGTATCCTTGATATCATTTTTCCACATGGCTTATTCATCTACACTGTTTATGGAGGTAACAAGTTCCAGGTGAAACATCTGTGCACTCCCACTGGACTGAATGATGTCTCATGACAAATATGATGAATGTTGCAGAGAATTGTTTTAAGTGCTGGCTGTTGCTTAACATAACTGTAAGAAAATGTCATTTAACAAATTATTCTACATTTCAGGAACAGCTGTACAGATACAGTTGCTTTGATGACAAAAAGTTTGAACTCTTTCTGCCACGGGTATGGTGCCTGCTGAAACGATATAAGACATTCTTTGGAAGTGGGCAGAATGAAGGTCAGGGAACCCAAGGAGCCCTTCCAGTTTCTGTGTTCGAGTGTTTGAACAGAATGTTTGGAGTATCATTTGAATGTTTTGCTTCACCACTAAACTGTTACTTCAAACAGTATTGCTCTGCATTCCCAGATACTGACTCCTGCTTTGGATCAAGAGGGTAAGCTTTATACTTCCCCTGTCTGTAAATGTGAAGGCCATATGCAGTATAAGATGTTTTCAGTCACCAGGATGTTTCTGGTATTAATATAGTGGTTAATACATATGTGAAACCAAATACATGAATCTTGTCATTAAATTGTGTAGTCATGTGTGTGTTCAGGTACATGCATTATAAGTCTAGTGTTTCATCTTCTCAGGTTATTTTCACTCATATCAAAATAATGGAAGAAAACAAATTAAAACCCAGAATAAAAGAAGAGAAAGTGTACTTATGTTGTAGAATTCTACTTTAATTTCTTGATATTTAATATTTTCTTTCATCTAGTGTTAATTTGGTGCACTTTTTGTTCAGTCATTTTATCATTAAATTTTCCTGATATCCTGAAAATTCAAGCTGTTGGAATTGTGCAACATGTCAACTGGTAAATAGTTACCTGTGATACAAAGGTTCACATTACCTACAAAACGTCGGTAATTATGTACAAGTCAAATCTGTGTAACATCCCACACTACTTGGAACTTAAACAACACTCCTATGAGATCTCAGATGTTGCATTCCTTGATGTAGTGTTCAAATGAATTGTCACAGAGAGGAGCATTAGATTTGCATGTGATGGGTGAGTTGAAAGTCACTGTGCGGTTATATATTGCTCACTGAATAGTGGCACAATCTAAAAATTGCCCATTTGGAGTTAATACTGCAATTGAACTCAAATATATGACAACTACATCTAACAATACTGGCATAATGCAATAATACAATAAATATGGTAAGTATATTGTGCACTGAATTCAATGCTGGCACAACTCCAAAATTGCCCTTCATGGTTAGTACTATTGTAGGCAGTTTTTGAGTTGTGCCAGTATGGCACTCAGTGAGCAATATACTTATTTCTTAAACTGTTCTGTTATTTAATTTTTATCCTTTTTATTTTGTTGTTTCATAGTGAAAAAGAAACACCAGAATGAAAAGGATAAAAAAAATGGATAATAGTGTGTGTGTAATTTTCTTTATAGTTTAAATAATTAGCTCTTCATTAATGTTAGGGTTTAAATTTCAACTACTGCCCAACACAGAGGGTTTTTGAATTTGTAGTATCTGTAAATGCATTTATGAATGTGTGGTGCACTGAGGCAAGCAGCAAGTGAAGAATTAAAGGTCCCTTATACTGTACCAAGGTCAGCATTGAAGGGTTAATATATTAAGGGGATTGAACTATCATCAGATGAATCTAATTATTTAGTGACTTCCTTTGTCTGTATGTATGTTATATGTACATTTACTATAGATGAAATAATATAATTCTGGTCATTTAAGTAGTAGGTCAGAGTTTTAGATGTAGGGAGGGTGTATTTCATTTGTAGGTGGTCACCATGGTGAAATGCTGTTTTAATTTTGCTTATCATTCACTACCATTTTAAAATACGGCATGTAAATAGCAGTTTTTTCACTGTGTAATGCTACTTTCTTGAGCTGCAGAATGTTCATATTATTGCTTGTTATTTTGCTTCAGTTGTTACAAGAATTTGATTGGGTATTTCATGCTTAATCAGTTTGTGTACCTTATCAGTTGTTAGCTTGGAAGAACCTGTTTGAAGTCTTACTCTGTCATTGAATCAGTACTTAAAAATATTGTCGTTAAAGTGGATATTAAATATCAACAGGTAATAAGTTAAACCACTCTCTAACTGTTGAAAGAACAATAAGGTGGCATCTTTCAAGTGGAAATTAAATATATTGACTATGAAAATATAATCTGGATCCATGTGTTAGTTATACAGTTAAGTGGCTTATGTTTTGTTATTACTTTAATTCACACTTGGGCGAACAACATGTTGGGGAGTTATTACTTGAGGATTTAAAACACTGAGACACAACTGTATGTTTCAAGATAATTTTTCTGAAGCAAAATTCTTGAGAAGTTGTTAGGAAATACAAGTATTGATTAAATTACAAATGTATAGAGTTTAAACTAGTAGTTAAGTAGAATTGTGTTAATGGTGCAGATTGTGTTTTGCTAGGTTGGTCCTGATTCGTGTTTGAAAGTAGGTAACGTAAAACAGTGAGAATTAAAGTCATTTTGGATGTGACATTGCATCACAAGGTGAATGTTTTCCAACATTCTGAAGGAGAATTCTTGGTCCACTTTACTTGTGATGGTGAAGACAGTACATTCTTGTGAAATTTGGGAACACTCACCCATTGGCACAGCAACACATCCCAAATAACCAGTATCCTCTCTTACACTGCTGTGAAAACCTCAAAACTTGCAACATAAAAGAATGTATGGATGGTTATTGCATGTTTATATTTTATACTATAGACCAGTTCTCACATGTGTATTATCAAGGATGGCTGTACAAAAAATATTGACATGTATGCTTAGCAGCTTGTTTGTGCATGTTCTGAATTATTTAATTTTGTTGTGTGACCTCTCTTCTAATTGATATAGATACGAAAAGACATGAAGTGATACTCCATTTGATCAGTTGTTTGATTTTACAAGCACCGAAATTCGTAAAGCTGTTTTTCTGATTACCACTAACTTGTAACTCATTAGTCTGGACTGCATGCTTCGTTCTTACATTAATATGGCTGAGAGCGGTGTTTCCTGAACTTATTTGCTGCAGAGCCCTTTGCTTTTGAAAAGTCTTGACAGATTGTGAGACCAATAAACTAAATATATTAAAAATTAAGTGTTGTGGAACATGTACTTCTTATTCTAAAATCAAGTGGCAGTATATTAAAACACCTTAAAGCATAATGCAGTGAAAATTAATTAATTAATTAATTGGTTTAAAATAGTTTTCTTTGGTTTGTTTGATACCAGAAACATAATTTCAGTATCCTCTGTGGGTTCCCTTTTTTGCATCAGTACTCTAACCGTAAAGTTACATAAATAAGTGGCAGTTTAACTCAGTGTATTGCACAATTAAGCAAATTCCTGTTTTCCTTGAGGACATAATATTGCTTTTTCAGAGATTCTGTAAAATTAAAATTGGCTTTAAAGCAGGTGTTTGCAGATTCCTTGAAAACAATTCACAGAGCATGTAGGCTTGGCAGGTTATAAGCTGTATTAGGAGGATGGCTGATAGATTTTTGTTATTTTTCAGGCCTATTTTGGACTTCAAAGCAGTAAGTGGCTCATTTGAAGCAAACCCTCCTTTCTGTGAGGAATTAATGGAAGCAATGGTGAATCACTTTGAACGGCTCCTTGCTGATTCACCAGAGCCACTTTCATTCATTGTATTTATTCCGGAGTGGCGTGACCCTGCACCAAATGCTCTGCTCAAACTGGAGACCAGTCACTTTAAAAGAAAACAAGTTGTTGTTCCAGCATATGAACATGAATACAGACATGGCTTCCAGCATCTGGTTTCAAAGTAAGTTTACATTGAATTCAATATACTATAGAAGTGGGGCTATAGATTCCTTGATTCTATGTTTGCTGTGATTCAGTGCACATTTTTGCTGGTCCTGCCAGAACAGTTTTATATCATCCCTGAATATGTGAGCATACTCATATGTCATACCAGATTCCTTGATTATACGTTCAAATTAAGTGTCAGTTGGCATGTTGCTGTCATTTTAAAAGCCCAGTTAGGAATCAAAAAAAAAAAAAGGTTCATCATATAGAATTTCCTATTTCCTCAATGGTCTTCATACTGTGTGCCATAGTTCTGTGTTCACTGGAGTAGCCCAGCTGAAATATTGACAGTCCCCTTTCCTACAGTGTGGTGGTAATGCCTTGACCAGTGTTGGAACCTTTGCCAGTTTATGCCACAATACACCACGTATGACGTGGAAAAATATTCACTGTATGGTTGGAATGGATACACAGTGGCTGCCCACGGTTGTATTGAGAACATGGTGCAAAGGGTTCAGCAGAAGGCAAATAAGTAGCAACTTACTTTAATGGACATGTGGAATAAGTAAACTACAATACACTTTAATGCAATATGTTGAACTATATTTCATTTTTTATATAATACACTATTCATTTAGTGTATTTAATTTCAATAGCAATATAAATTTTTATTTCCTTGATTTTGTAATCATTTTAAATGATCCCTTCAAAAAACCTAAAATCCAGGTTCTCATGTATTACATTTGTATCATATCTCATTCTTATTTAAGGCACAGTATTCACGTCCCACACCGACAGACACATTCTCCTGCCAGTTACAGGACAGTTATTTTTTAAGTCTGGCCGTGATGAATACTCTGAATATAAGATTCCTCCACAGTTCTTTCCCTTTGTCTTACATAAATTACTTATTTTATGTACTTACTTACATATTGTTTGACTAATGATCATGGCCTCTTTCATAAACTTGATATGTTTTAGTTGCATTTGCAACATTGCAAGAAGGGACTAATGGCTCTGTCTTGTCTGTCTGTTCAACTGTCTGTCTGCATGGAATAGGCTCCCACTGAACAGATTTTCATGAAATTTGATGTTCGTGGTCTTTTTTGCAAATCTTTGGAGAAAATTCAAGTTTTATGAAGATCTGTCAGTAATATTGGGTACCCTACTTAAAGACATATGTACATTTATGATAGACACTCACCAAGTTCTTCTTAAGAATGAGAAATGTTTCAGACAACAGTTCTAGAGAAAATCAAAACACACATTTTATGTTCAATAGATGCTGTCCCAAAAAAAAATTATAGTGTTTATGACAATGTGGAAAAATATAGTTCAGCAGGAGGGCCACATGTCACTATATAATACAGGCGCTCTGCATGCCGGATAACTGAGGCAAGAATACTAACACACACACATCATATTTAATACTTATTCGTTTTCCATGGTAACATTGGTCATGTGATTGCACCTCATTGTTAGGTTACACATACCTTGCCTGTCTTGTTTGGCACCAACTTTGTCGGTTCTACTGTTATGTCATATGTTTCTATGCTTGTATTAGCAATCCCATGCAACAGAGTCAGTCCTTCCAGAGAATTTTATAGTTTCTGGGGTGTCTGAAAACTTCTGTGCTTGTATGTGATCTGGAGCTTCATTGTCATTAGTTCTTAGCAAATGTAAACTGCGTAGTAGGATCTCATAGCATCGTACTCAGGTGTACGTTTAATTCTACATTTGTTTCAGCATAAACATGTAATTTATATCTTGGTTACAGGGTGTAGGATATGGAGAGGCTGGAATAAAGGAACCCAGACTTGCCATATATATTTTGTTTTAGAAATCATGACTTGTGGATTATTTTGAATGTGAACTATATGCATTCTCAGTCTTGGTCCATCTGGTGATGTTTTCAGGTGTTAAGGTTGTATAGTGCCAAGTGATTGTAAACTGAGGTGTAAGGACAGTCAGTCATAACTATGTTTGTTGGTATTTTGCTGTGTAATTTGTTGTGACATGTCTTGGCTTCTGTAAAAAGCCATCATCAGTCAATGTAGAATACTGAGGAAATATTATCACATTCATTCATTCATTCATTCATTCATTCTGTTGTTTGCATTATGACAGGTCCATATCCTCTTCCAAAGCGAGTTCTCCATGGAGTGCGATCTAGTGCTTCCTCTTTGAGTTTCCAGTATCCTGTCTTTTCCTTAAGGTCATCCAGAAGCTGCTTACATCTTGTTTCTCATCATCCTGTCACTTTTTTCCTTCTCTCTATCTTTCCTTCAATAAGGTGTTTTAGACAGCAGTTCCTATGCAAGATGTGACCACTCCAGTTAACCTTCGTTTTTATTGTTTGTAGGGTATTCTTGTCCTCCTCAACTCTTGGTAACACTTCTTCATATCTCACATGATCAGTCAAACTAATCTTATGCATCCTCCTCAAACACATTTCCACCTTTCCAGGTATTTCTGATCTACTTTCTCGAAGTGTCCATGTTTCAGCACCATACAAAGCTCTACTCCAAACATAGCAGTTTACTAGTTTCTTCCTTAAATTTAAGTCCAATCTGCTGGTGAGAAGGGTCTTCATCTTGTTGAATGTTTCATTTGCCATGGGAATTGTGGATTTAATTTCATGTATACATCTGGCATCGTTTGTTATCATGCTGCCCAAACATTTGAAATACCCCATTTTTTCTGGCTGTTTTTATTGTCACATACATCACATTAAAATATTTTTTTTATGCAGTTGAGATCTCAACTTTTACAATGCTATAGGTGTTTCGGGAGCCAAACCTAAATACAAACAGGAGATAAAATATAGTAATATGAAGGGGGGGGGGCATAGACTGGATTGATCTGGTTCAGGATAGGGACAGGTGTTGGGCACTTGTAAACATGGTAATGAACCTTTAAGTTCCATAAAATGCAGGGAATTTCTTGACTAGCTGAGGACTTATTAGCTTCTCAAGAAGGACTCTGCTCCATGGAGTAAGTAAATAAGTAAGTAAGTATTAAAATACATGTTAGTATATTGTAATATATATATATATATATGATGGAACAAAGTCTGATTGAGATTAGAAAGTTATTACATGACTTTAACTTTTGTTGGGTAGATGACGGTGACTTCGATCTGTCATGTTCATGAAATTCTGTAGACCATTAAGAGAGCAGTATTTTGGATGTGCTGACCTTGTTAATTACCTCCAGAGCTGTCTGCAGTCTTACTAATATAAGCTTACATTCATACATACATTTAGTTATGTAAGCACATGTCTGCACACACACACACACATACTCAGCTTACAAGATTTATTGTATAATATATTTTTATGAGCTCTGAATTACCATTGTAGGAGTGAATTGAATGTGAGATCAGCACATGGGACTCTTGTAGTATGGCTACAAAATAATCAAGGGTACCAACGCTGGGGACCCACCGATGATCGAGTAGAAGCACTACTGGAAGCATTCAGACCAGGTCGAGAGCGAGAACGTGATCGTCAGGAGTTGCTGTCACCTCAAAGGAACAATGCTGGTGATGCAATTCCTACACCTGTTCCAAACCCTCAAACTCCTCCAGACAATAAATTAACAGTACCCGAAAGGCAAGTATAGAGTGCAATGAGAAGTTCAGTAAGCTGTGTGTACAGAACTGTGACAGTACGGCAGCAAAGAACTTTCTGTGTGAAAGGATGCTTGGACCAGTTACAATACTGAAATTTTGATCTCTTTATCACAGGGTCTAAATCCTGTGATTACTCATTGGTAGTTTGTTTTATATTTTTTATGAATTTGCTAGATGCTGATGCTTTTACTTCTGGTAGTGTAGAGTTTGGAATGTGTGAAGGAATATGAATTGATAGGTTACAGGTTTGATGTATTATATGTTTGTTTTATGAAAAATCTGTACCCAAGTGGTCTTTTTACCGTACCAAGTGGATGGTTTCTTAATATTTGCTATTAGACAGCACATTAGTTTAAGCTCTCCTTGTAAATAAGTACATGATCTATATAGATGGCACATGTTTTTAAAACATCCCCATTCAAAAAATATTTTTTTAATTTAATTTGTATAATCCAAATCCATGTTACTTGTACCTGAAACAAAGAGGACTTTTTTAAAGAAAAGTAGTAATTTAAATACAAATAAATCTAACTGTGCAAAGTTTCTTTAGTGAGAAAGAAAATTTCTACTCTTTTCGCATGTTGTTACTGCTGTACGCAGTTTTATCTGTCCATGTTCTCACTTTCCTGTGAAGGTAAGACTGGAGTGTCATTTTATCAGAGGGAGGTTAGTGACAGATTATTAATCAACATTTCTCTTATGTTTCTTTCAATCTTTCTCACTGTAAATATGTTATGTACTCATTACATACCATAACATTGTCTTGAAATTTTATATTGTACATACTTTATAGTGTATTATAGGCAACATTTTACACATGTAACTGCATTGTGTGTAACCTGTTTCAGTTTTATGTATATGGCTGCAGTTTGCAATGACAGAAATATAGTTATGTGTATTTGTACATAACAGATGTCATAGTTGATTGCCAGGCAGTAATGGAAATGAGAACTAGATTATTTTAACATTAGGTTTGAATTTCCATGAAATGTGATGGTGTTAAGTCAAGCATAAATTTTATTTTTGTCATTTGACATTAGAATAAGTCATGAAAATGTAATTTGTGCATGAAAAGGCAAAAGTAATCTCAAGAGTCTCTGCAGTTTTTGTGCAGGGTAGTTTCAAGTGATGTGAGTGGTTACAGAAACTTATTAGCAAGAAAGTAATAGCCACATTGTATATGCACACTGTTGTAGAGAGCAACTCAGTAAGTTTTATGATACCCTACACGAAGTCAGTATGTGCTTCATTTGTTGCCCTGTGCACATAAGGATATACAACACCATGCCAAATATTCCACAGTTAAGGATGTTAGTGTTTTGCAGTTACTGTTCTTATTTGTTGCTTCAAGTTTTTCAGGGTTATAGCTATTGACAAAATGTGAAGCTTATCTTTCACAAGGCTCCACACATAAAACTTGAAGGCGGGGCAAATCTGGAGTTCATGGAGACCAGGTAGTGGGCACACCCCAGCCCTGCATCCAAACCATGGCTCAGGCAACTGCCCATTCAAGAATGTTGTCACCTGCCTGTGTTTGGTTGTACTCTGACATGTTTAAAAACAATGTTTGGTTTGTCTTCAACTCCTGTATGCCACATTCCATTAGCTATGTGGTACAAAAAGTCAAATATTGTCTAGGTATGTGCTGGACAACAAATGGAGAACATAATAAACTTTTTGAGTTGCTGTTTGCAATGTGTGTTTTTAATTATTGTGTGTTACCTTTTTAGCAGTACATTTTTGCAGTCAGTTGCGTAATTTGTAAGCACTCTGTACAGTTATGTGATTCTCACATATAGTTTATATTTTAAACATGCTGTTGTAAGGCTTAATAAGTACAAGAGTGTAAGGTGCCACAGCAGGTATAGGCTGATTTTGGGAACAATATTTATAGAGTGAGAACTCCATTTAAAGTTCCTTTATGCAGCACTGAATTTGACCACTATGGTGAGGAAAATATTAAAATGGAGGAACTCTAACCCTGTGGTTTTTGACTTGGGATCACTAAACCTTGATATTGAATGGGTGTGGAACTTAGATCAAGGAACATTAAGTGGGGTTCCATTGTATAAGCATTCTGTATATACAGACAACGCAAGGAAGTCAGTGTGATGGAATACATATTTTATTGCTGCTGCTTTTTTGAAACTAATCTTTTAGCATTCACTTTCATTTTATTTTGCAAGGGTACAGACTGTACAGGCAGGTCTCATTTTACGGAATGGTTACGTTCCTGAAAAACATCACGCAAATTGAACACAAAATTTCCTTTTAAAATGTCATATTTCCGGGGGTTAGGGGATTGACACCCTCATTCTTTATAATGCATAATTATACCACTAGTGGACATACAGACCTGTAGACTATGTATCTACTACATATACAGTATATGTAAATTTCTGTACAGTATATATACATTTCTGTACAATATATTATTTATTCCTAGTTGAATAAAAAAGTAAGAGAGTGACATCCATAGTTTTGATACAGTTTATTCTGATGGGACTGTGGTGGACTTGCTACACAAACACTTTACTTCCTGACTTAGCACTTTCTGTAATTCTGTCAGCATTATCACAAACTCTAATATGAGAAAATGTAACATTATGGCCTGTGTCAACAATTCATTCACCTTTTTCAATTTGGCTTATTACGACTAATTTCTCTTAAGTACAGATTGTCTTTCTCCGATTTTTCACTTGGATTACACTAGGTGATTTATATTTCTCAACCATTTTTGTAAGAAAAGTCAATCCTGTTGAACAGGGAACTACATCAGCTGCATGATTATATCACCGACGTAATTGATCCACGCAAGTGACAGATAGCATGACAGTTTTGTCACTTTCTGTTAACATCCAACACAAGATGAGTGCTGCCTGGGATTGTTTATTCCAAATCCTTTTAAACTGAAAATTATCCCCCATCATCTATGCCAAATTGTGTTAAACTGAAAATATGAAATACATTTGAAAAATAGCTTAAATATTCGAGTTACGTTCAAGCCAAATCATGCAAAAAGAAATCGCATAAAATGAGACCTGCCTGTATTTATATATGATGATATACTGACATGTATTTGTAGTCCACTTTTGTGTGTTTTAAATATGACAAGTACTTCGTGTTTTAAGGGTTTCCTCAGTTTTCGGCCACTATTAAAAAAAAAATTCTGCAGAAATTATATATGGTTCTTCTGTCCTCTACACATTGTCATTTGTGAACATATTTATAACCCTTACCTCAAAGACATATTATAAATTGTGCAGTAGTCATTTCCGGTAAAGTCAGGCCATTACAAATACCAACTATGTTGCAAGTTGAAAACTGTTTTCAAAGTACACAGTTGGAATAGAAGTTAGTATCACATATTGAAGGATGATGTTAAGTGTTACAAAAATCAAACATAATGCTGTGGTCCTTCCAATAGATTTGTTGAACACAATCTTTTCATAGCAGACAACAGTACCATGATGAACTTACAGAGGTATTCACATTGTTTGTTATTGTCCTTAGCATGCATTAATTTATATATGGTTTTGTGAGATATGATCTGAAAGATTGTGTTCTAAATAATTTTAACTATGATATTAATTCTCCTTACAAATTCTTCCTGATTTTCTATCTTGCTGAACATAATGTGGCTCAATAAGTAATGCTCTTGGAGGAAAGGATACATGAAGATCCAGTTTCTTGTGGTACTTGTAAACTGGCATAGCAGTGTAAGCTCTTACTGTTTGTGAAAACCTGGTCTAGCATTTGCTTCATAATATGTAAAGAGTTTACATTTGCCTCATAATTACTACCCTCTGAAATGCAAGGAAATCTTAGTTTATTTTCCCTTCTATATAAGTTATCTTGTACTTTCAGGATCACTCTGATGATCTGAATGAAACCTGTATGTATTCTGGTAACATTTGAAAGTGATGGTAATATTTGTTTTTTATTAAATTGTAGACAACTTCCATATTATTTTTGTAGCCTATGAACATGTGCGTATAAGCAGCAATCTAAAAACTATCAGGATTACACTGGTCAGGGGACACATTACCATGATTTGAAGTACTATTTGCAGCCTAGGAGTTAATGAATCCAAAACACTAATCCAGATGCTTTAGGTTCATCATGGTTAGGTTAGAGAAATGGCAAGGAGTACTGAGCCACGCAATACATGACCAATTTCCAGATCACTTTTTATAGCCTAGGAGATAATATATCGAAACAGTAATTCGAAACTTTTAGGTTTACACTGGTTAGTTACAGATAAAGTAACTGGGCAACTTTTTTTATCCACATTATAATTGATATGTTACTTGTTTCATACTTGCAAGATTTTAAGCTTTCACCATAGTGTAGGTGAGGTCTTTGCTGTCCTGGGATCTTGCACACCAGCAATGAGTAATTTTTTACTGACATTTTGGGACACCCTACAGTCCCATCTTCAAAGGTCACAGTGTTCAGGAAGTGTGTTGGAACAGGTGGGTGCGTGAATATACAGGGACAGTTTTACAGGTGATTGGCTGGCAGGAAATGTTACAGATACCAATCAGGCAGCAGTAAGAAGATATAAAATGTGAACTCAGAGCATGGCAGGATGGGGCAGGTGGAGGATTAACCACCACCTGTCACCCACAGGAGTGAAAATGTTAAACAGTGCCCAATACAGGGAAGCAGAGTCAGTAATATGAGGTGACTACCAATTATTGTTCTGCAAGATTCCAGCAGGGCAAAGACCTTGTTTCCTACTTGTGTGGTTGTCATATTTAAGTGGAAGGAACACTGAGATGGAGGAAGCATAACATGTCTCTGGCTGTCAGTACAATTCTTTATCACAGTTTTCAGTGTGTGGGTTCAATCAAAGTACTGAGTTAAAGTTTATACCTACTTTCTGTTCCTATAGAAAGAAACCAGGTATACGAAATTACCATGCTCTTGTGTATGTGTCTGTCTCCTTTCAACCTCTGAACCAGTTGACCATTTTTCATGAAACTTGGTATGAACATTACATCATTGGAGGCCACACCAGTATTGTGCTTTTCTATTTTATGCAGTCTGTAACAAGAACATGGTAAGGATGTGAACCTGTGAAGTGTGACAGCAACACTGAAACCACTTAATTTAGGATAATAAAATTATGTCTGGTAATGGATTTTGAAAAATATGCAACTTTGGTTAAAGTTATTTTTGTAGACTGTAAAATAACATGGTGGTTGTATGTATGTATGTGTGTGTATGTGTGTGTGTGTGTGTGTATATATACAGGGTGTAACAGGAGGAACGGACCAGACTTCGGGAGGGTGTTCCTTATGTTAAACTACACCGAAAAGCCCCAAAACACCTATATCCAAAGTTGAACGGTTTGGGAGATAATAGCCAGTGAAGTTTGAAACTTTGACAGCTGTTACACACTTACTGATTACCAAATTCGTATTGAA